>ERZ808051.634-NODE-634-length-34022-cov-5.469318_pt1 | contig 34022 bp, 32 predicted proteins | sample MGYA00380199_ERZ808051 | MGnify/ENA primary metagenome ERZ808051 (study PRJEB31490, sample SAMN06133391) | mouse gut metagenome | isolation source: J11 | host: mice | place: China: Chengdu | collected 2015-05 ...
ACGGGATGTGGAGGATTATCTGGCGCTTTTAGACCAGACCGACGAGTACCTTGCCTCCCTGCTCTTATATGAACAGGACAAAAAAAAGGCAGGCATTCCCACTCCCGCCGCTTCCCTGAAAAGCGTCCGCGCACAATGTGACACTATCGTCACAGGTGCGGAGCTTGAATCCGGAAATCACTTTCTGCAGACCACATTTAAAGAAAGGCTGGAGGTCCTGTGCAAGGCAGGAGTGATTACCGAAAAGGACGCGGCACATTACATAACCCAGAATGACCGCCTGTTAAAGACGGTGCTGCTGCCCGCCTATACCGCCCTGGGTGACGGACTGCTGCTCTTAGAGGATACCTCCGTCCAATTCTGCGGACTGGGCGCAACGCCGGAGGGCAGGACATATTATGAGAAGCTGCTCATATCCGAAACCGGCTCTTACCGCCCCATTTCCGATATCGAGGAGCTTTTGACCAAAAGCTTTACACGTGAGTACGAAGAAATTCAAAAGCTGGTTGCGGAAAATCCCGACCTGCTGAAAAATTACTCCAGCGCTCCTTCCGCCGAGTTTCCCTACAAGGATGTATCGCAGATGCTTCTGGATCTGCAGACCCGTATGTCCGGAAGCTTTCCCTCCATTCCCGGAGGCTCCGTCACCGCCGCCGTAAAGCCCGTGTCGGAAAGCCTGGAAGCCTACACCGCGCCCGCATTTTACCTGACTGCGCCGCTGGACAACACAGACGAAAATTCTATCTATATCAACCGCAGCAAGACGCCCGGCGGACTGGAGCTGTATACCACCCTGGCTCACGAGGGCTATCCGGGTCATCTTTACCAGACAGCGTACTATAACCGCTCTGCCCTTGCGAAGCAGGAACGCCCTGCCAGAGAGCTGCTCTGGTACGGCGGTTATCTGGAGGGCTGGGCCTTGTATGTGGAATTTTTATCCTATGATTACGCAGCCGCGCTCCTCAAGGAGCATCACCAGACGGACTCCGCCCTGTACGCACAATTGGAAAAGCATAACCGCAGCCTGCAGCTATGCCTTTATTCCCTGCTGGATATTATGATACATTACGAAAACGCCTCCTACAATCAGATTGCCAAAATGCTGGAGGGCTTCGGCTTCACCGACAGCTCCTCTGTCAAGGCCGTATATGCGTACATAGTGCAGGAGCCCTGTAATTACCTGAAATACTATCTGGGATATCTGGAGATTCTGTCCCTGCAGGAAAAGGCAAAGGAGCTATGGCAGGGCGGGTACAGCGACCTTCGCTTCCACACCTTTTACCTGGACTGCGGACCCTCGGACTTCACATCCCTGGAGGAAAGGCTGCTGTCCGTCCCCTGAGCGGGCAGCCTTTCCCATCTCCGCAAGCCGGCCCCGCCCCACGCCGGCAGCCCTTACTCCTCCATCATACTCTCCAGATAACCCCTGTCCCAAAGCAGTATTTTAAGCTTTCTCGCAGCCTCCGCTGCGGGCTGGGTAAAATACTGATTGGTCAGCACGGCTCCCACCATCCGGTCATAATAGTCCCGCCCCGCGTATGCCTCCTGCACTGCCTTAACTCCCACCGGCGCGTTGTAACGCTTACACTGAATGGCATAGGTGACGCCGTCCTTCTCAGCCAGAATGTCGATTCCGTAGTCGCCGCTGCCCCTTGTGACCTCCACCTCCTGAAAGCCGCATTTTTCCAGCAGCTCCGCACAGTAATATTCAAATTCATGCCCTTCCATAAAATCCATGTCATTGGGGCGTCTTCTACGCGCCCCTCTGATCATCCTGACTGCAAGTCCAAGCACAACGGCTGCGGCAAAAATGCCGCAGCCAGCCAAAATATATATTTCCATATTTAACCTCATTTCCGCACCGCTCCATTGCCGCGGCGGTTCAGGGCAGTGGCTCCCTGCTCTTTTGTCCGGTAAACATCCAGCCTGACCAGCATAAGCTTACGGCACGCCGCCGGGACATAAGCAGGCAGCTAAAGCAGCTTTGATGTCTTTTTCCGTATTATATATGTACCTTATTCTCTTGATTGTGTTGCCGGTTTCGGAAATGCCCATTGCCCTTTCCTTCTCATCCATACACTCGCCCAGCGCCCGCCGGATATTATATTCCAGCCAGTCCACCCAGGAATATGCCATGCCGAAAATATCTCCGTATGCCCTAAAACCATTGTCATACGCCTCCAGATAGCCGTCAAAAAAGGCCGTCAGGTTTTCGGTATACATATTGTAGGTAACGATACCGGCCCATTGAAGCGCAAGCTGAAGGGCGTGAGATACAGGATTCCCATAGTCCAGGCATTCCAGGTCTATGATCCGTGGATTGCCGTTTTCCCACATCACATTCTTGGGGTCCATATCCTCGTCGGACAGGCAGAGTATATCAGGCAGGGAAGCCCTTGCCCTGTTCAGCTCCTTCACGGCATAAGACAAAAGCTTTTCGTTATCCTCCAAAAGAGAGGCGATTCCGCTCCCCTCCTGCTTTGCCCTGAGAATATATGCATGCCAGTCAATCTCACTGAACTCAGGCTCCTGACGGGGGACATTTTCCGGACGAATCCCATGTATCCTTCCCAGAATATTTCCTACTGTATGGCACTGGCTGCTTGAAATATTGTTCCAATCGGTGATATGCCCTTCCTGCCAGTCGAAAATATAGAAATAATGTCCCTCCACATTTTGCATCTTCTTGCCATGCACCGTTATGGCAGGCACTATCGGAATGCCCTCCTTCTCTAAAATCCTTTCGATTTCTTCCGCCCGGGCATAGTTTTCAAAAACCCCCTGCCTGGCCATAATCTCCGGATTTAAATACTTAACTGCATAGCTTCCGCCTGCAGCCGACACTCTGTACATTCGGTGCAAATAGCCGCCTGACACAGACTCAACCGGGGCTAAAACCGCTCCCATCCCGCAGTCTGCCATCAATTTCGCCACTAAAGCCTCTATTGTTTGTTCCGTTGTCCTTCCCATTGTTTTTCCGTCAATCCCAGTCTCCAGTATCACGCGCTCTCCGGCTTCCTTATGTCTGTACCGTTTATACCGATACATCCACGCTTCCGCCCTCCACAGGCGCTGCCGCCACCGCTGCCACCGCGTCCGGCGCTGACACCACATTTACCGCCTGTGCTGCCGGCGCCGGTGCGGAAGCCACTGCCGCCCCGCCTGTATTGGCGGCAACCGCCACTTGGCCGGAAGCGCTTCCTGCCGAATTATTGCCGGAATTAGCCGAGGATGCCGCCTGTGCGGAAGCCCCTTTTGCCTTTTCGAGCTTATTAAACATGGCCTTCAGATACCTGGCGTCCGCTTCGGCAATGGCCCTCATCTCCTCCAGCCTGTGCTTGAGCTTCATCATCTTGTAATCCGCCGGGTCCATCTCCACCTTTACCCCGGTCGTGTTTTCCGCCAGCTCCGACAGTCCCATCTCCTCCAGCAGCTCGCTCATGGAATCCGACATTTCGGCTGTCAGCTCTGACATGGCATCCATCATGGAGCCGGATGCTTCCCTGGCACGCTGCAGCTCCATCATTCTCATGTCCTCCTGAATGTCCGACTGCCGCATTGCCTCCTCATAAGCCTGCATCTGCTCCCGCCTTGCCGCAAGCATATCCTCCTGGGAGACGACGGCTGCGCCCATTTCGTAACTGCTGCCATATGCGGCCTCATTCCCCTGACCGGCTCCTGTGCCATCTCCCGTGCCGATTCCGTCCCCGCCCGAGGCCAGCTGCTCCAGATAAGCCTTTTCCTCGTCGGTTAGCTCATTCTCCTGCTCTCTGTTTTCTTCCAGCTCTCCCGCGCATGGACCGCCCCGTACCTTCATCAGTTCCTCCTCCTGAAGGTGCTTTACCTTTTTCCTCGCCACACGCACCATGGCCTGCGCATGGCTGATTGCCGCCTCCAGCTCATTGCTGTCATACTTTCCGCTCTCGTGCAGGCGCTTGCCCTTCAGCATGACAAGCTGTCTCCTTGCCTTTCTTGCCACCTTGGAAGCCTCAACGGAGGTCCTGCTGCGGATCAGCTGTGAGGAAATGGATTTATAGCTATACCGAAGCTTCTTCAGCTTCTGGGACGTGTTTTTCTTCTGCGTGCGGGCTTTTCTCAAGGATTCCGCATAGTTGATCGACTGCTCCAGGACGCTGCGGACACTAGACAGCCCCTGCTCATCCTCCCTGTCCCTGGAAAGCATCCTCCGCTTCTCGGCCGCGCTTTTCGCCGCGCTCACTCCCGTGCCGTCCTCTCCGCCCCCCTGGGAGGCGTTCATCCAGCCGCCGTATTGATTCGCGTTTGCCCCGTTCTTTGTCTTTAAGCCCTGGTTCATCCGGTTTCCGCCGCCGAACATACCGGTCCGCCCCATACTTCCATTGATAATCATTACCCACACCCCCTGAGCACAATATTCCGCGGGCAGAAGCTGCCCGGTATTTATCAATTATAAATGGGATTTCGGTTGAACCGTCCTGAAACCTGTACGACAAAGAGACCCTTCCATGCCCGTGTTCCTCCGTGAACAGGACGGAAAAGCTTTGCAGATTCTGCCGAAATCCTTTTCAGCAACATTAATCACTTATCTCATATTTCGGTTAATATAATAAAAAACTTAACCTTTATTCAAACATATATCCACGGCAAAGTGCGGAACAATCCGTGTATCACAGGAGGCTGAATATCTTTTTACCCCAACGGCATTCATCCGAAAAAATCCTTCAGCTCATATAAGCCGTTTTCTCTCGCCGCCTGACTTCCAGTTCCACAAATTCTCCCGCAACAATTAAACCGTCCGCCCTCTCTGCCTTGTAACCTCATACATCAATACAGCCCCTGCACAGCCTACATTTAAAGAAGTTGCATAGGAACTCCCTGCCATAGGTATTGTACACAAGACATCGCAATATTCCTTAAACGCCTTATTCAAGCCCATTGTTTCATTCCCCAGCATAAGAAGCACCGGAACGGCTAAATCCACATTATAAACCGGATTTTCCTTATGCGCCGTTGTCCCCACAATTGTAAATCCGGGATACCGGGCCTTTAATCCCTCAATATAATCATACAATTTCTGATTATCCTCTATTCTCACTACCGGAAGATTAAAGAAAGACCCCATGGCGGCAACCACCACATCCGGTTCATACAGATCCACAGCGTGCCCGGTAATAATAAGCATATCTGCTCCCATTGCATCGCACGACCGAATCATCGTACCCAGATTTCCCTTGTTAGAAGGGCGGTCGAAAAGAACGATGAAGGGCTCGGACGATAAAGGCACATTATCCAGACAGTCATCCTTCATCCTGATCACAGCCATCAGTTCCGATGTATCTTCTTTGCCGCTCAGCTCCGATAAAAGCATCGGGGTAAGATTATAATTCATCTCTGTCTTTACATTTTGAATCATGTCCCTTGCCCAGTTTGACAGATTACCTTTATCATAAATCCAGGACCTGATGTACCAGCCATTCTTTACCGCCTCATTTAAACTCCTTACCCCCTCAACCAGAAACTCACGGTACTTATATCTCTTATTTCTGTTTGTCTTCAGAACCTCAAATCTCTGATAATCATTATTTTTGTTTATTATATTAATTTCTTTCATGATATTACCTTTTTGCCCTTGAGTCAAAAGTCTTTCACTTCTCTCCTATGCACTAAGGAACTGTTAAGAAAAGCATCCTCACAGTTCCTTGGTACTTATCATTATAGCCCATTTCTATGGAAGCGGCAAGCAATTACTTCTCAGAAACGCACAGATACTCCCCCATCCACTGTAGAATTTCGTTTTCAAAGGGAAATACCTCGCCCTCCGGCGCGGGCAGCTCCCCCATATACCTCTTTTGTCTCCGTGGACGAGTAGCCTGCTGCCTTACAGATATCTTCCCATTCCCCAATGTCATACAGCTTTTCCTGGATGGAATAATCGGCTTCTTCCAGCGTTCTGTATAAACGTTCCCACTTTTGTGTATTTTCCGAGCTGTGGTCCCCGACGATACTGATATTATAAACCGCATGCCCTCCCGGCTTCAGCACACGGTATCCCTCCCTGAAGCCATCCATCATTTTAGCCTGCATACTCTCGAACCCGGCATTGGAAACTACCATATCGATGCAACAGTCATCTATGGGCAGATGGGCGCAGTCGCAGGCAAGGCATACAATATCCACGTAAGGGTTGACCATCTCCTCACTGAAATACCTCTTGTTGTATTTGAGAACACGATGTGAGAGATCCGACATGATAACCAGACAGGGCCAGTTAATGCGCTGCAGATCATAACCGAGCCCACTGCACATGCCACAGGCAATATCCAGAATAACCCTGGGACGAAGCTTTTTCAAAACCTGCCAGCGCAGCTCGCGGCAGGGTACCGTCCCCATCAGATAACGCGGATTTCCCGGAGAACGCTGCTGATTCAGGTAATCCTGATAATTCTTCAAAAATAAGGACCACAATTCTCCCTTGATCTCCCGGGAACCAAAATCCACAACGCCGTCCACCACATGATAGCGATGCCCGTTTTTGCAGGCAAAATAAAGATTCCTCTCGTCCTTATTTACGAGTTCCAGCTCCTCCCCGCATTCAGGACAGCGTATCATACCTGCAATACGCCGAAGCCCAGGCTCCGTGTTGCCCATCATTTCCCCCAGAGCCTTTGAAAAATACGGTGCGGTCTCCCGAAGGGTATTCTCCCCCAAAATGCCCAGGGGAATAGCCGCCGTCTTTTCCGTCAGCCTGTTCTTTTGCCTGATGCCTGCCGCCAGCGACAGCTCCAGGTTCCCGTCTGCAAGCCCCTTTGCAACATTGTAGAGCTCCGCGTCAGAGCAATAGGGCACAAGGCTTTGCAGCAGTCTGCGTCTCTCGGCCCCGGGAGCCAGCGCCGCCACATTGGCAGGAAGACTTTTCCCCCCGCTTTTCTGCGCAAACGACAGATCTCCCTCCACGATACTGTCAATTGTCATATCAAAGATCCATGCCAATTCACGGAATAAATCTATGTCCGGCAGGTTTTTGCCGCTCTCCCACTTGCTGACCGCCTGCGCACTGACCCCCAGCTTTTCGGCCAGCGCCTGCTGCGATAACCCTGTTTTTTTCCGTAAGACCCCTATTCTCATTCCGATCTGTTCCCGGTCGATCATAAAATACCTCCTGCTTTTTCTGATTTATGCATTTATTATAGGCAAAAGCAGAAAAAGCTTCAACATAGGGGAGGTTGATATTGACAAGCCCCAATTCAACCTGATAGAAGTCCTGTTATCTTCTCTGTTCATTCAGGAACATCTGTACCCTGTTTTCTATAGAGTCCGCCACCTGCTCTATGCTCTTGCTGCCGTTAAAATATTCCCGGGACTCCTCCTGTATGAGTTCAAGGATGGGTTCTGTCCTGTAAGGCAGGGCACGGGCGCTCTCGAGAAACGCCTCTATCTCGTCCACTCGTTCTCTTGTCAGGGAATCCTTAATAATCATGGTTTCTTGTGCCAGATAATCCCTGGGACCGTTCGCCATCTCCTGCTCCATCAGGGTCTCAAAAACGCTCCTTTTTACGGGCATGAAGCCCATTGCCACCTCCGTAAGCTTTTCCTGCGCCCCCTCACTCAACAGAAACTTCACGAACTCCCATGCCCCGTCCCTGTTGGCGGCATTGGCATTTAGCATCAGCAGCTTTCTCCTATACTGCGCCATTGCCGGAACCGGATGCCTCCCATCATCAAACAGGATACCTATGGGCGCATATCCGCCCGTCTCCTCCTCCGCCCTGGTGCGAAAATTAAAGTATATTCCGCTGATCGAACTCACAGACTTTTTAGACGTGAGCTTTGGATAGTTGTTTCTCTTATCGTATTGGTAGCGCTTTGCCGCTTCCAGAAGCTTTCCGAACAGTTCTCCGCCAAAATCACAGGTTCCTTTTTCCCAATCCACCATTCCCCAAAGAGTCTCCGAGCCCTGAAGCAGCTCGGTAAGAACCTCAGGGGCTGAACCTGTGCTATACACCGCCGGCTCCGGATATGCCAGCATGGCATCCGTCAGCTGCTCTATGGACGGGTCCCTCATATTGCCCAGGACAGCCGTGCTCATCAGCTGCTCGTTTACCCACATATCATAAAAAATACAATATATACTGTCTTCCGTCCTCCACATATCAAAGGTGAGCGGGAAATAGTCCTCCTCTTTGATTCCCGACTGCTCCATCAGAGGAGCCAGGTCCATCAAGATACCCTTTTCTATCAGACCGCTTACCGATTCGACCAGATCGCTGCCCATCAGTATTTCCGCCCCTCTCCCGGTAGCAAGCTCCACACCGGTCATTTTAACAAAGGCATCCATGTCGTCCCCGTCCTCATAAGCATCTATAACTACTCTGTATTCCTCCTGGGAATTATTAAATTCCAGTATCCGCTCCTTCAGCCAGGTCTCCTGCGATATCGTATTTACGGTCCGCAGGGTCACATCCTTCCGGATCTTGTCCTGCGCTGCTAACGCGATTGTCTCGCACCTGGCGCTTCCACGCCCGTCCGCCCGAAGTATCGTAAAGCTATAGTCAGTTCCCATGAAGAAATCCTCTATATCATTAAGCAGGCTGATCTCCTGCAGCGTATAAGATGTCTGCCGAAAAGAAAAGACTCTCTCCTGAGTCCCGTCCATGAGATTTACCCTGTACACATGGTCGCCCAGTGCCAGCAGGAGACCGTCCTCCGACACGCCCATGGAATAGCTTTGGGAAATTCTCTGCGCCTCGAAGACAGTGGTAAGCTTCCCCTCCGAATCCAGCAGCGACAGGGTATACCCTCCAGCCGAGCTGTTCCCATCTGTGGTAAGCAGTGCCAGCCGCCCGTCCGCCAGCGCGCAGATATCCCATAGGCTTCCTCCCAAAGGAACGATGTATTGAACCCTGCCGTCACTGTCCAGCCTGGCTATTTTTTTATTGCCAGGCTCTCCGCTCACAGTGTAACAGCAGCCCTCCGAATCCCTGATATTAATCATTCTGGCGGTATCCTCGTCTATACGCTCTATACAGACCTCCCGCGTCCCGTCCTTACGGTACATATATACCGAGACAAGGCCTTCGCCGTTCTCCCCGCCAGGCGCTGACATCCAAAGCTGCACAGGCTCCCCCTGCCAAATCTGCATGCCAAGAAACCTTCCATTCTCCAGCACAGACGCCACATCATAGAAGGTTTCCTCCTCCGAAACCACATCCACGTTTATTCCGTCCGGGAAGGAGGGCAGTCCCTCCGCCCCGGACGGTCCGTCCTCCTCCCTGCCGCAGGCCGTCAGGTAGAACAGACAGCACAAAAGGATGCCAAAGATCCGAAAGAATATATCTGTTCGCTTCATTCTCTCAGCCCTCCTTTTCGGCTTATTCCCAATAATCGCAATGGGTACATTCCCACCTGTTTCCTGTGGAATTGACTAAAGCATGGGACTCCTCCTCAACTACTATATCTCCATTGATTATATAACCACAGATACCGCACATATATATCTCCTGTGTGTATTTTGTATGGGTAAACCTATTGTTGTCCCGTGTATCATAGGAAACTAATGTGACCTGATATACCCAATCCTCCTCCGGATGTTCACATTGACCTGCCGCTCCCTCTGCCGCCTGTGCCGTTTCCGCAGCGCCAGTCACCCCCAGGCCCACTGCCAGCGCAGCCGCCAACATTACCTTCTTAATCTTTAATTTTTTCATGCAATACTACCTCCGTTTTTAATTTGTCAGAACTTCCTTTTCTCACGGTTCTGGGTTCTGCAGACCGTTATGTAATGATAAATACAGCTTTATGACAGAAGCTTCTTCACGCGCGTTTTAACTATACCACGATAATACAATGGTGTCAATCCCTTATAATCATATCTGCCCTGGTACTGCAAACTTCGGTGAATTTAAAAAAATAGTATTTTACTATTGTTTTCTTCCTTTTTAAGGTATAATAATGAAATTATGCGCCGGCTTCTGATTCCATATCTGCCGGGACGCAGGAAAGGAAAGCGGAAATGCACAAGATTATGATTATCGAAGACGACCCCACGATCCGGGACGAACTGGCCCTCCTTTTGGATAACGAAGGCTACTGCTCCGTGGCAGTGACCGACTTTGCAGATATTGCGGAGCAGGCTGCACAAATTGCACCGGACCTTATCCTGCTGGATATCGGTCTTCCCGGGCAGGACGGTTTCATTCTGTGCGCAGGTCTGCGAAAGGCGGTCCGCGCGCCGGTAATCTTTGTGACCAGCCGGGATTCCGGGCAGGACGAAGTACGGGGCTTAAGTCTGGGCGGAGACGATTATATCACAAAGCCCTACAGCGTCCCCGTCCTGCTTGCTCGGATCAAGGCGGTCCTGCGCCGGACAGGAGACACCCCGGAACCGGACACGCTGCAGGCGGCAGGACTGATCCTCCGTCTGACCCAGGGAACGGCATCCGTGGGCGGAAAGACTGTAGATCTGACCCGAAACGAACTGAAAATACTGGCCTGCCTCATGGAGCATCAGGGATGCATCGTATCCCGGGCAGACTTAATCGACGCTCTGTGGGACAGCCAGATTTATATCGACGATAATACCCTCAGCGTCAACATAACCAGGCTGCGGGGCAAGCTTGGGGAGCTCGGTCTTCCCGATTACATTAAAACCCGGCGGGGAATGGGGTATCAGCTATGAGCTTGCGTGAGTTTCTTTCCGACAGATTGGGGCAAATCGTACTTCAACTGTCCTGTGCCGCACTGACGGCACTTTTCCTTCTGGCTACCGGGACTCAGCCAGGTATTATCATCATTCTGCTGGCTGTGGTGCTGACTGTCCTGGGGACAGTACTGATTGTCGGCTTTCTCCGCCAGCGGTCCAGACTTCGGGAGCTGGAGGCCGTTATGGCGGGGCTGGATCAGACGTATTTGTTCACCGAATGTGTGCCGCCGCCCCGAAACCCGTATGAGAGACGTCTGTTTGACCTGACCCGCCGGGCGGGGCGGGACATGGTGGGCGAGGTGTCCGACGCCCGGGCAGCCCAGCGGGAATACCGGGAATATGTGGAGCGCTGGGTCCATGAAATCAAAACTCCCATCACCGCCGCCAGGCTTATCTGCCGGAATCTGGAGGGAGACACCCGCCGCAGGCTTACCTTTGAACTGGGACAGGTGGAGGCTCATGTGGAGCGCGCCCTGTTCTATGCACGGGCGGAAAGCCCTGAACGGGACTGTGTCATCCGCCAGACAAGGCTGAATGAAATCGTGACTCAGGCAGTGGAGAACCACCGTACCCTCCTCATTCAAAATAATGTCCGGCTGGAAACCGAAGGGCTGGATTGCTGCGTCTATACCGACGGAAAGTGGGCAGCCTTCATACTGGGGCAGCTGCTGCAAAACGCCGCCCGTTACCGTGGAGAAAGCCCTGTCGTCTTCATCTCGGCACGGCCCCTGGGAAAACAGGTACAGCTCACTGTCCGGGACAACGGCATCGGCATCCCCGCCCATGAGCTGCCGCGGGTCCTTGACCGGGGCTTCACCGGCAGCAACGGCCGCAGCCGGAACGGCTCCACAGGCATGGGGCTGTATCTGTGCAAGAAGCTGGCAGGATTTCTTGACCTGGACCTGCGCCTGACCTCGGAGGAGGGTGAAGGAACGACGGTACTCCTGACCTTTCCCGCAAAGGAAAACCTTACAAAAATGTAAGGAAAAACCATATTAATCCGATACCATCGGCGGGGCGTTTGATGTATCCTGAATACAGCAAAGGAGGCGAACGCTATGCTGCAAGTACAAAACATAGAAAAATATTACGGAAGCCGCAATAATGTCACAAAGGCTCTGGACCGGGTAAGCTTCAATGTGGACGCCGGGGAGTTTCTGGCCATCATGGGGGCTTCGGGCAGCGGAAAGACTACCCTGCTCAACTGTATCTCCACCATCGATACGATCAGCGCGGGAAAGATCCTGCTGGACGGAGTAAGCATATCCGACCTGTCGGAGAGCGAATTGGCAAAATTCCGCCGGGAACGGCTGGGCTTTGTGTTTCAGGACTTTAACCTGCTGGACACCCTGACTGTGGAGGAAAACATCGGTCTTGCCCTCACCCTGAACCATACCGACCCAAATGCCGTTCAAAATAAAGTGAGGGAGGTTGCCGGAAAGCTGGGAATCACCGATATACTGGGGAAATTTCCCTACCAGGTGTCCGGCGGACAGAAGCAGCGGACTGCCTGTGCCCGCGCCATGGTTGCAGGGCAGTCCCTTATCCTCGCAGACGAACCCACAGGGGCGCTGGATTCCAGGGCGTCCAAAAATCTGCTGGAAATCATGTCCGCCATAAACCGGGACCCGGGCGCCACCATACTGATGGTCACCCACGACGCATACAGCGCCAGCTATGCCGGGCGGGTGCTGTTTCTGAAGGACGGGCGGGTCTTTAACGAGCTTCTTCGGGGAGAACGGGGACGATCGGTATTTTATCATGAGATATTAGATGTGCTGGCGGCGTTGGGAGGTGATGTCAGTGACGTTATCTAAGCTGTCCCTGCGCAACGCCAAAAGACAGGCGCGGGATTATATGGTCTACTTCGTAACCGTAGTTATGTCAGCCGCTCTGCTCTATGCCTTTAACGGCCTGGTGTTCTCCCAGGAAATAATAAGCCTGCAAAGCAGCATGGACTCCCTTCCTCTGATGATCGTCCTTGCCAGCATCGTGGTCGTGTGCGTGTTCGGCTGGCTTGTGGCATACGCCACCGGATTCATGCTCCTGCGCCGCAGCCGGGAGCTGGGAACCTACCTGCTGATCGGGCTGGAGAACAGGCAGGTTGCACGATTGTTTTTCCTGGAAAACCTGGCAGTGGGAGGCTGCTCCCTGGCTCTGGGGCTTGTGCTGGGAGCACTGCTCTATCAGACGTTCCGGGCCATTATCCTTACCCTGTTCGGGCTGCCCTACCGTTTTACCTTAGGTCTCTCCCTTCCCGCCACGGCGCTGACGGCGTTCTATTTCGCCCTGATCTACCTGCATGCCCTCCGCAGAAACCGTAAGCGCATCCGGAAGATGAAAATATACGACCTCATCTATTTTGACAGGCAGAACGAAGGTATTGTGGTTCAGACCGGCAGAAAACGGCGGTGGATTTTTTCCGTATCCATTGTGCTGGGCGTTATCGGAACCCTCCTGCTGACTGCGGGCAATATGTTTTTGGGAGTCATTGGAGCGGGGTGCATTATCCTGTTTCTGTTCGGCTTTTTCCTCAGCTTTGCCTCCGGTGTTCCCGGCTACTTTGACCGAAAGCCTGCACGGAAATACCGCGGCCAGAACCTGCTGGTCTTTCGCACTCTGACCGCGAAGCTTGCCACCATGGGTATCGTCATGTCCGTCATATCCATGATCTTTGCTGCCACCCTGATGACCGAGGGAAGCGGTCTGGTCTTTCACGGGCTGTTCCGGGGCCGGGCGGCGGAAAGCGCCTGCTTCGACCTGTATTTTGGCATTGAGGGCGAGACACAGAATCCCGAGCCCTACCTGGATTATATCGCGGAAAATATTCCCGTGGAGCAGTCGCTTTTGTACCGGGTCTATTTAACCGGCAGTCCCCAGGTGCAGGACTTTATCAGCAGTCGTACCGTCTACTATTATTATAATTACCACCAGGACACCGTCCTTCGCTGGAGCGACTACGCTGCCCTGCGGGCAATTGCAGGATATCCGCCGGCAGAGCCGGAGCCGGGCCGATATCTCATCCACTGCATGACCTATTTGGAGGAAACGCTGCAAAACTATACCCGGTCTATTACCCTGGGCGGCACTACGCTGACACCGGGCAGTATATACACCGAACATTTGTACCAAAGCTACGGTGTCGCCAACGGGCGGGGTTATATTTTGGTTGTCCCCGATGATGCCACGCAGGGGCTGGACATCCATCACCTGTCCTACGCAGCCAAAACGTCTGAGCCGGTAACCGCGGCACAATATGAAGCTCTTAACGATATAACAAAAGCTAAGGACAACCTGATGACCGACCCCGAAGCCTATGCCTTTGTCACCACAAAGGCCGACGAAGATGCTCAGGTAGCGGCCATGACTGCCCTCTCCGTTTTTCCGCTCTTTTTTCTGGCGCTTGCCTTGACCATGACCGCGGCCACCATACTGACCATCCAGCAGCTCAGTGAGTCGGACCGCTACCAGAGACAATTTGAGCTGCTCCGGAAGCTGGGAATGGACCGCCGGGAAATGGCGGCAGCCCTGCGCACCCAATTCGCTATTTATTATACGATGCCGGCCGTGCCGTCAATTTTAATCGGCATACCGTTCATCCTGAATCTGGCAAAAACTCCGGAGCCGGGGGTAATGGTAGGCGCCTCCAGCCCTGCCGCTATCGTTTGTATCGCCCTGTGCATATTTTTCCTGATCTATGCCGTCTATATCCTGCTTGCCTACACAAGCCTGAGACGGAATGTGCTGCCGGGGAATCGCTGACCTGGGAGCAGCAGCGCCTTCTTACCTCCACCACTCCTCCGGTATGGTCTCCCTGTCTATCAGACAGTTAAGCTCATTGGACAAAATCCGGCTTGTGACGTCAAAAAGCTTCTGCGCGTCACAGAGAATACTTTCGGCATCTCCAAAAAAGACCTTGCTCGCCGCCCCAGCCTCATAATACGCCTCCTGCAGCTTATCAAAGCTTTCGGAGATATGCGCCGTATGCGGATTAAAATGGCGGTATACCAAGGCTTCCTTCCAGCTTCCGTCAGGCAGCTTGACATGGAAGCTCACCGGATTGTCCGTAAAACGTTCCGGCACCTGCAGCACCTCCTCAATACTGTGAATAAAGGTATTACGGGCATGTGTAACCCCCACCAGCAGAATTTTGGCTTTGATATGGCGAAGCCTGTCCCAGCATCCTCCCGGCGCGCAGGGAGTGGCACAGTTTTCCTCGCCGCGGACATATTCAGCCGCTGCCGCTCCAGACGCGGCAATGCTGTGGGTGGGATGCAGAGACCGCACAACGCCGGGACGTTTCAGAAAAAGGTTGGGGATAATTCCCACACACGCAGGCTCTGTTTTCGGGTCAAAATAAGAATGTGCCTCGCCCATCTGGGCCCATGTGTGCGCCGGCGTCATAAAAAGCCCGTCCCGCAAATATTCCAAAAAAACGTCGATCACCGTTTCGGCGCCCCCTTCCACCTCTCCTACCGCCTTCATGGAAGAATGCACCATCACTGCATCTGTATGTAAGATGCCCATGGACTGCAGCTGTGCAGCCAAATCCTGTTTTGTGTACATTTCGTATCCCTCCCTGTCTAACCTCAAAAATGAACCGGCTTTTCAACCCAAGAAAGTGTCTGTCGCAGCTGACAGCTTCAGTTTTCTCAGGCATTCGTCCAGCTGCCTCTGGTTCCTCACGATAATGCTTTTTTCCTTATATTGTAAATATATCTGATCATAGCGCTTTCGAGCCTGCTTCGTTCTCTGACCATGCAAAACCCATTTAATAAATTCCCTGTCCAGCTTTTCGTTACACCCCTCGCCCATATCGGGACGGGTTCTGCCTCTGAATTTGATATATCTGCGGATCACACGCCACAAACACGAGAATCTGTTAAAAAGGAGCATAATAATTATATCCGCCTCCCGCATGCGGCGCTCATAAAAAAGCTTGGAATAATTTCCATCGATTACCCAGGAATCATGCGTGTCCAAAAATTCTTTTGTGATCTTCTCCTTATCCTCCTGTTTCCTGCTCTCCCACCCCGGCAAGAACTGCACCCTGTCAAAATGCAGCACATCCGCCTGAAAAGCTGTGCCCAAGCCTGCTGCGAGAGTGGACTTTCCCGAACCGCTGTATCCTATAATTGCAATCTTCATCCCAAGCCCGCCTTTCTTTCGATTTCTAAAGCTGCATCAGCGGCCGTAGCCTGATGACTCTGCAACCATCCCCTGTTCCCGGCTTCATCCAGTAACTTAGGATAATTCCGGAGATAGGTCCAATGGACCGCCAACAGGTCGCTTAACTATCCTGTATCTGTTAAGAATAACATATTTCCAGGATTAAAGCAAATTTCCGAGGTTCTGGATAACGGGGATCATAAATTTGCGGTCAGGTACTCCACGCGGATACCCCTTTGCTTCAGCAGGTCATACAGCTTTCTCACGGCGGATTTTGCATTAAGGACCACCATTATCAATATATATTCCTCTATCCGCTGGGCAATTTCGACGCCAAGGCTCTCGAAGTTATATTTTAAATGATATATTTTTTACCCCATCCACCGCGTCAGCACCACGCTTGCCACCGTCCCCGCTAGGGTGGAAAGCAGCGCCCCGGTCAAGGTATATCTGGTCTTTGTCACCTTGGCCGCCAGGAAATAGACGCTCATGGTGTAGAAGACCGTCTCCGTACAGCTCATCAGTATAGAGGTCAGCATCCCCGCATAGGAGTCGGGACCGGAGGTTTTGAAAATATCCAGCACCAGCCCTGTGGCCGCCGAGGAGGAGAACAGCTTCACGATCAGCAGAGGCAGAAGCTGCGCGGGCAGCCCTACCGCAGTGGTAACGGGCGCCAGAAGCTTTCCCAGAAGCTCAAAAAAGCCTGACGCGCGCAGCATCCCCACGGCAACCAGCAGCCCGATCAGGGTAGGGACTATGTCGATCACTACCTTCAGCCCGTCCTTCGCCCCGTCCAGAAAGGTCTCGTATACCTTGACCTTGGACACAAAGCCGTATCCCACAATAAAAAATATAAGAACCGGTATGATAATATCCGATATATGTGCCAAAACGCTCATGTATATACCTCCCTGCGCCCTGAAGCGCGCATTCATTTAAAAGATAAACGTCACGGTCATCTTCAAGCTAATTCCTCCTGTCCTTCCACTTACAATAGAGAACCGCCACCAGAGAGCTGAACAGAGTCGCCGCAATTGCCGGGGCAATGACCGCCGTGGGGTCAACGCTGCCGTACTGGCTGCGGTAAGCTATCATATTTACCGGAATAAGCTGCAGCGAGGAAATATTCAAAATCAAAAAGGTACACATCTCATTGCTGGCACGCCTGCTTCTGCCCGCGCTTTCCGGCTTTCGTGAATCCTTTCCGTCGTCTCTCCCGGCGGCATGGGCGCTGACCTGCCCCATTTGTCCTGTGGGCTTTGCGGTTACTTCCCTCCGGGCCTGCCCGACCGGTTCCTTCTGCCCCGCCTCCAGATATTCCGGGTTCCCCCGCTGCGCCTCCAGCTTCGCAAGCTCCTCCATGGCCTTTAAGCCCGCCGGGGTACACGCCCAGCCCAGGCCCATTATGTTGGCAATAATATTGGTTGCTATGTAATCCCCGGCGGGGTGCCCCTTGGGAATATTGGGAAACATGAGCCTCAGCAGCGGGCTGATGCCCCTTGTCAGCTTTTCAATTAATCCCGCCTTTCTGGCTATTTCCATCAGCCCCATCCAGAGAGCCACCACCCCCGCCATGGTCAGGCAGAGTGAAATTGCCTCTCCTGCGCTGTCCAGAGCCGCGTTTGTGACCTGACTCATATTTCCCGCAAGGGCCCCGTAGAGCACCGCCAGCAGGATCATAACCGCCCAAATAAGATTTAACATCCTTATACTTCCTGCAAATATTATTATTCTATTTTATGTAGCCCAAATCTGTAAAATTCACCCTCCGAAAAACGAATGGAACAGATTCTTGACAGCCCCTATTTTTCGGAATTATAATGAAGATATCACGATTCTCTATATATTAATTGCAGAGAGGTAATCCAAATGAATGCAAAGCTTTCCAATCTTTTACAGCTGTTCCGCGACGTACTTCCCACCCGGAATATGGAAGAATTTGAGCAGCGGCTGACCAGGGCACAGGAGCGGGAGGATCTGCCCGCGCTGGCGAAAATCTATTATGACATGGGGGTACACTGCATGAAAAACAATGACCCCAACCGTGCCATGCTTTACTTAAGCCGATCCGACACCATTTTCAGCGCCAGCGACGACGTTTATGAACAGGTCAGCGAAGCCGTTCGTGAAGACTGTTCACAAAGAATCGGGGAATTGGAAAATCTGCCCCTTCTGACCAATCAGATTCCTGAGCAGGTGGAAGAAACCGCCGAGTTTTTACTGGACGACATTCAGACCCGCCTTTGGGGACTGCTGACCATGGCGCGCCTGACCAAGGTAGGCGAGCGCCTGTCCGACCTTCCCGGCTGTGAAATTCTGGGTGAGCTGGGGAAAATAACGGATTTGATCCTGCAATCCTTTCAGCAGCCCATTACACAGGAGGAATTTCAGTTTCTGATGGATGCCTGTGACCGGCTTTATGAGCTGGATGGCGACGAGTGCTTTTCGGACCTGGAGCAGCAGGCGGACGTGCCGGGCGGCGCGCCTATCCAGGCATTTGACCTAAACGGGCTTCTGGTCCTGACGGAGCTCAACCTGTACCTGGACAGCCACCTGCGGCTCCTTTCAGAGGGACCGGAGCACAGTAATGCGGAAACGGGATTGATTCCCTGCGCCCTCCTGCCGGATTACTATCTGCGCACCTGTAAGGAGGACCTTTCTCTCCTCCCCCAGATCAAACAGGAAATTGCGCGAATTCAGGAAGATTGCGAATTCGTCCGCTCTAAAATAACCTGGCAGGATATTGCGGAAAGAATTGCCGGATATAAGGAATTGGATATCCTGGCCTGCGGCTGATGTTTCATCTACATAAAATCCCTCCCCTCCGGAGCATTCCGGACAGGGAGGGATTTTGTTTCTATCGCTCTATACGATCATTTTTAAATTCTTACAGCGTTCCCTGTGTGAAAAGCTGCTTCACATGCGCAACCTCCTCGTCGGTTGCCTTGCTTGCGGGAACATAATAGGACTTCTCCCTGGCGATGTTGTAAAGCTCCTCCTGACACTGCTCGCAGGCATTACGGAACTGCTTCAGCGTCTGCTTTAACTCCTTATTCTCGGACTGAGCGATCATCTCCGCATAACGGATCAGCTCTCCGTTGATGCCTGCGAGCGTATCTGCCACCATAGTCTTTTCCTGTAACTGCATATTTTACTCCTCCCTGCGCGCTTTGGCACGGGTACCAATGTATGCCTTTGCACGCATCTCAAAATTATTGACAATATATTCCTTCTGCCGCATTTTATTGTATAATGACTTACTGAAAAACTTCAGATAATGGATGAAAAATGGCCCATAAGAAACACAAAAATTCTTCCTGCAATTTACTGCAGAAACTTCATAAGCTGCTGCTTGTTGTCCATTGCGGACTTTGCGCCTTTTTCAAAAAACTGTTTAATCTGGGTATCCTCAGCCGCCTTGGCATATTCCTGCATCTTGCAGTGAGTGGTGTCATAGCCGCCGATCAGGTGACGCAGATTCTGCAAGTCAAGTTCTGAAATATTGGTCATGGTTTGGTCTCCTTCCGTTCCGATCCGCGCAAAGCCAACGCCCGGCGGACGTTGTGCGCCTTTCATTTTTCAACTACACGCTTATTTTGACCAGACCAATGAAAGAATATACGCAGATTTTAAAATGGCAGTAAGCATTTCTGAAAACAGATATTTTTAGTGTTGTTTGAGGTAATTCCAGATATTCTGATTATAAATAAAGATTTGATTCGCCTGACCACGCACGGCGCAAGAAATGTACAAGATAATCCTGTCCCGCAGAGTAACATGCGCATTGCAACGCCTTTTATTACTATTATTACTTTCATCACTTAATTCTGCGGCTGAGAACAAAACTGGAGAATCACCGGAGGAATACTATATAAACTGTATAAGCACTATACAAAATGTACTTCCGAGGCATTCCAGTACTTCATATATACGCTTTGTTCCTCTCCGTTAAGATTTAATTGATACATACGAAATGTAACCAGGATATCTTTGGGCTGCCACTGTTCTTCATAAGAATACTGATAGGACATCCCCAGGCGCTTCATGACATTGCCGCTTCGGACGTTCTGAACGTCATGTGTGGCGGTAATATATGGAAGCTTATCCTTTTTTAACTGCCCAATGACCGCTTTACCTGCCTCGGTTACGATTCCTCTGCGCCAGAATTCCTTACACAATCCATAGCCAAAGTCGTAGCTGTTGTCCATGCTGACATTTATATATCCAACGGGAGTATTATCCTGCCTCAGACAGATCGCATAATTATATCCCCGTGGCTGCAAATAGGCTTTTAAATATCTTTCTTCAAGCAGCTCCTCTGCTTCCTCCAAGGTATTTAACGGAAACCACGGCAGGAAGGTATTGACTTCCTTATCACCGTAAATATGTAACAGAGCCTCCGCATCATTTGCCGCAAACTTCCTTAAAATCAGTCTCTCTGTTTCTATGCCGGGAGTGTTTTCTATATTCAAATGCTTTCTTCCTCCATATTTGTACTTGTCAAATCTAAAAGAGAAAAATTATTTAAAACTTATAGCATAATAATTTATCATAAGGGTCTGAACAGATTGGCAAATGATACCTTTATATTATACAATGAATTTCTATAGGATCTGCAAATCCCCTTCTATTGCTTCCACCTGTTCAATTGTTAAACCGGTATACAGCGCAATATCCTCTATTGATAATTTATTTTTCTTCAGCATCTTCAACGCCACTTGCCTTTTGCTCTGTTCTATTCCCTGTTCTATTCCCTGCTCTATTCCCTGCTCATACTTTTCCTGATATCTCATCTGCAACGTCATATAGTCCAACCTCCATTTCTCGTTTTTTCTGACCGCTTCTATCTCCTGCTCCAATGCCCTGGTATAATCGTCAGTCGCCTCTTTGCCGTCGATAAAGTCAAGCACCTTCTTCATTTCCGGTGTAATATCATCCATTGTTCCCTTTGTGTTCAAAATAATCTTTGTGGCATCATCGCCAAGCCTTAACCCCAAATCCTGTATACAGCGATTTTCAAAGGTATAAATACAAGAACGGTATTTCCTGAACTCTTTTTGCATCTCCCTATTCCCTGGTCAAAGATTTCAAGTGATCTATCCTCCATACTTTCATACCGCTACCTTATTTCTGATGACGCACCACCGCATACTCGTCGTCCATCCGGTAATAGGGACATGCCTTCTGGGTACCTGTGAGAAAACGGTACATTTCGTCCTCGTCCAGATTTACCAGGCAGCTATAGTATTCATTTTCTTCATCATAGACATAATTGACACATGTTTCACAATTGCCTACCGTCATATCAAAACTTCCCTGCCTTTCTCATATGCCCCCGCATAATATCCATCTCCGGCCATGCTGTGTTTCAAACTCCCGGGCTTTCGCCCCTGGAGCTGCGCCGCCCTTTTAACATTATTGCCCCTTATTCAGATAAGCGTATATCTCCCTTTTGCCCACGCCTCTGTCCTTTGCCACCTGCTTCATGGCAAGCTTGCTGTCCATGCCCCGGCTTACATAATATTCCATATGCTCCTCTATGGACATGGCCTCCCAGCCGGCCTGCGTCTCCTGCCTGACAGCCTCCAGGCTCTTTCCCTCCACCACCAGCACATATTCGCCTCTCGGGGTTTCATTTTCATAATACTGCAGTGCCTTTTCAATGGTAGTGGGCGTCACGGTCTCAAACCTTTTTGTAAGCTCCCGGCAGAGCGTTACCCGCCGATCTCCCAAGATCTCGTGCAGTTCTTTTAAGGTACGAACCAGATGGTGCGGCGCCTCATAGAGGATCATGGTTCTTGTTTCCCGCCCAAGCTCCTGCAAAATCTGTCTCTTTCTTACCTTTGACGCCTGGTCGGACTTGTCCGACGGCAGAAAGCCCTCAAAACAGAAGCGCCCGGTGGGCAGCCCTGAAAGCGTCAGCGCCACAATACACGCAGCCGGTCCAGGCAGGCTGGTCACCGGAACGTTATTTTCATGACACAGCTGCACAAGCACCTGCCCGGGGTCGGAGATCGCCGGCGTGCCTGCGTCGGTTATCAGCGCAATGTTTTTTCCTGCCTTCAGCTGTTCTATCAGCTGCTTCGCCTTCTCCACCCTGTTATACTCATGATAGCTGGTCATGGGTGTATGTATGTCGAAATGGTTTAACAGCCTGATGCTGTTGCGGGTATCCTCCGCCGCTATTAAATCCGCCTCCTGCAGTGTCTGAATGACTCTGGGCGTCATATCCTGCAGATTACCGATGGGTGTCGCGCACAAATACAATATTCCGGACATTTCTGCCGCCTTTCCTGTTTACCTATTCTCTGTCTGCTTCCTGCTCTAATATCCGTAAATTTCATAAATTTCCGGCATATAGACCCCCGGCTCCCTGTATACGATCAGAGGCTTTTCCACCGTCATCCGGGATTTTCCGCCTCTCACCGCCTCCAGAAGCACCATGTTGGGCTCCTTGTCCACATAGGGATAGACAAGCTGCATCCGCTTGGGCTCCAGTCTGTATTTTACAAGAGTAGTTAAAATTTCCGCAAGCCTAAAGGGTCTGTGTACCAGGAAAAAATGCCCTCCCGGCTTTAACAGCCTTGCTGTCTGCACCGCCACATCCTCAAAGCTGCACAATATTTCATGCCGTGCAATGGCCTTGGGCGCATCGGGATTGGTCAGCCCATGCTGCCCTATCATATACGGCGGATTGCAGGTAATGCAATCAAAAGAAGCAGACTTAAAATATTTGTCTGCCTCCTTAATATCCCCGGTCACAATATCTATCTTCTCCGATAAGCCGTTCAGCGCCACGCTTCTCGCCGCCATATCCGCACTCTCCGGCTGAATCTCCAGACCCGTCAAATGCGCGCAGCGGTATTTTGCCTCCATAAGCAGGGGAATAATGCCCGTTCCCGTTCCCATATCCAGAAGCGTGTCCGTCTCACGCGCATGGGCAAAGCCTGTGAGAAGCACCGCATCCATACCGAAACAAAATCTTTCGGGAGCCTGAATAATGCGATAACCGTTTCTCTGCAGTTCGTCTACCCGTTCATTCTCCTTAAGACTGACTATCATCCCGGCTGGCCTGCCCTTCCTGCTTCTGCCTTCTGTCAGAACGATTTCTGGCGTCCTGCTGATTCCTGCTTCCCTGATGAGGCACATTCTGACGGTTTTTGTTATTTTGGCGGTTTCTGTTTTCGTGAAACTGCCTGCCGCCCTGCTCCTGATGCTGCCTGGGACCGTTCTGGCGCCCCCTGTTGTCCTGGCGGCTGCGGTTTCCGTTATCATGCCGACTGCCGTTTCCGTTGTCCTGACGGCTGCCGTTTTCCATACGATTCCCGTTGTCCTGCCGTTCCCGGTTCTCCCTGCTGCGGTTGTTCTGACGCTCCCTGCCATACCGACGCTGTTCTCCGCTCTGCTCCGGTTCCTCCAAAGCGGGCGCGCCCTCCTTCAGCTCCTGCTGTTCCTCCTCCTCAAGACGCTCAAGCTCCTGCATCTCCTCCCTGGTGAGCTCCAGCTTCTCCTTCCTGCCGCGCTTGCGCTTAAACTGCAGCCGGTCCACAGGATACTCCTTGATCTCCTTTGCGTCGCCTTCCTCCACCACGACCCGCACCAGCTGCCGCAGTACATTGACACTCTGCACCTCGCCCTTCAGCCCGTCGTCCGTCGTGACATAATCTCCGATATTGGGCAGCCTTCTGTTCAGATCCTCGTAGGTTTCCTCCTCGTTTTTCAGGCAGCACATAAGCCGGCCGCAGACTCCGGAAATCTTTGTCGGATTCAGGGACAGATTCTGCTCCTTCGCCATTTTGATGGAAACAGGAATAAAATCCGACAGATAACTGTGGCAGCACAAAGGCCTTCCGCAAATCCCTATGCCTCCCACAATCTTTGTCTCATCCCGCACGCCGATCTGACGCAGCTCTATCCTTGTCTTAAACACGCTTGCCAGATCCTTGACCAGCTCGCGGAAATCGATGCGCCCGTCGGCGGTAAAATAAAATAATACCTTGTTATTGTCAAAGGTATATTCAGCGTCGATCAGCTTCATTTCCAGCTCATGCTTATGAATCTTTTCCAGACAGATCTTGAAGGCTTCCTTCTCTTTTATTTTGTTGGCTGCCTCCTGCTCCCTGTCATGCTCGTTGGCAATGCGGATCACCGGCTTCAGCGGCTGGATAACCTTTTCGTCCTCCACCTCCGTAACGCCCGACACAACCGAGCCAAACTCAATTCCCCTGGCGGTCTCCACGATAACATGATCGCCCTTTTTTATCTCAAACTGCATAGGGTCAAAGAAATAAATTTTGCCCGCTGTGCGAAATCTCACTCCAATAACCTTAATCATCTATATACCCCCTGTGCGCCCCGGCGCACTTAAAATCAGAATTAAATCTGCAAAGCAGATTTTAAGCGCATAGCGCGGCAGTCGCGCTGCGACTGGATTCTTGAGTGTATTGTAACATAACCCTCCGCAAAAAACCATAGCTAATACTTGGCATCCATATAGTCCGGCGTAAGGCCGGATACGCACCGGCCTACCCGTTCTCCTGAATGGTCAGTATCAGAAGCTCCATGGCCAGCTCAAAGTTCACATTTGCATCCAGGCGCTTCTTCGCCGTGTCAAGCGCGCGAATTACAAGCTCTATACCCTCATAGCTGCTTCGCTGCGCAGTTTTTCGGATAGTCTGTATTTCCTCTCTGAAGACCAGATGGTTTACGTCGTTAGTTGCCTTGAAAAGCAGCACATCCCTGTACCAGACCGCAAAAATGTCCAGATAGTCGCTGATTTCCAGCTTGAACTCCGTAATCTTCTTGATGGCGGCAATGATTTCATTCAGTTCCATGTCCTGTATGTATTTTAGAAGCGACAATGCCTCCGCCTTTACATTTTCAAAATCCTCGCTGGAGGCAAGCGCTTTTGCCTTTCCAACATTGCCCCTGGCAAACGCCACGCACACCTCCGCCTTATAGTCGGGCACCTTAAGCTGCTCCATCAGATATTCTTTCACCAGCTCGTCCGACACCGGCTTCATGTTCAAAACCACGCAACGGCTTAAAATAGTGGGAAGCAGGGCGTTGAGATTTGCCGAGAGCAGAAGGATTACCGCGTATGCCGGCGGCTCCTCCAACGTCTTGAGAATGGCGTTCTGGGCCTGGGGCGTCATCTTCTCCGCCTCGTTGATAATATATATCTTATAGGTGCTGCTGTAGGGCTTTATCGCCACGTCATTATTGACCTGTCTGCGTATATCGTCCACGCTGATTGTATTTGGCTTCTCATGAGTGACCCTGATAATATCGGGATGATTGCCGGAAAGCGCCTGCTTGCAGGAACGGCACTCCTGGCAGGGCTCCTGCTCGCCCTTCCCGCACTGCAGCGCCATGGCAAACACCCTGGCAATAAACTCCTTGCCCGCATTTTTTTCCCCATTGATAATATAAGCATGGGACACCTTTCCGGTGGAAAGAGCATTCCCCAAATGCTCCTTTATCTGCTCCTGTCCCACAATATCCTTAAATTTTGCCATATCCGTACCCCCGCGTGTATATTAAAAGCCGCAACCGACCAAAGCCGATGTACAATAGCTACAAACCCCTTCTCGCTCCCCTCGCCGTATATCTGCTGCCGTCAAGCGCCCTGTCTGCCTCGTTATCTGTATGGCGTCAAACGTCCGTCATGTGAATATATCCAAAAGCAGGCCCTGAATCTCCCCTATTCGATTAAGAATGGCAAGATTATCCTTCTCGTCCTTCATCAGCTCCTGCGCCAGCTGGTCCAGGTTTTCATCGATCAGCCGGATAATGCCGTATACTCTGTGCCTTCCCCTCCTGTCCAGAAAGTTCTCTCTGGTAAAGGAGTGGGAGTGTACCACGACCTCATTCAAAAATGCCTTTATCAGCCCGCGGTAATGCTTCATATCCTTGACGTCCCTGCGCTTGGAAAGCTTCTCCCCCTGCATGGTAATCTCCTCCATCAGGGTCTGCAGCTTCTCCTGGAGCTCCGCCTCCTGAATATGGCTGGCAAGCATAAATTTAAAGGTGCCATCCGTGGGCGGTGTGCTCTGGGTCTGCTCCACGGATATATTGCTTTGTGCCGCCTTCCCAACCTTGATTTCCATAGGCATCCCTCCTTAATAAAGCTACGCGTCCGCTCCTCTTATATCCTGACGGGGAGCGGACGTATGCCGGCTCTGCATCCGGCGGCCCCGCCGGAGCATACGGGCGGCTGAAATTTTCCGTCCGCAGTCATGTTTCTCTGCCCCGGGATTTTAAACAACCTCCACCACATGTATCATATTGGTGGTTCCGGCAATGCCAAGAGGCACTCCCGCCGTGATAACGACCACGTCGCCCGTCTTCACATAGCCTGCTTTCTTCGCCTCTGCCACCGCACTTGCAAACAGCGCCTCGGAGCTGCTCTCCTGTTTAATACACAAAGGACTCACACCCCACAAGAGATTTAACTGCATGTATACTCTCTGGTTTGTTGTACAGCCGATAATAGGACACTGGGGTTTAAACCTGGAAATCGACTCCGCCGTGAAGCCGGACATGGTTACGGTAATGATCGCCGCCGCATTCAGATCCATGGCTGCCGTGCATGTGGCATAGGCAATGGCGGTGGTAATATCGGTCTTGTCATCACAGTTGTTCTTTCTCATCCTGGAACGGTAATCAATATATTTTTCGGCACATTCCGCAATTTTCCCCATAGTTCTAACCGCTTCCACGGGATATTTTCCCGCTGCGCTCTCCCCGGACAGCATGATTGCCGTAGTTCCGTCGAAAATCGCATTGGCGATATCCGTTGCCTCCGCCCTTGTGGGACGGGGATTCTTTATCATGGATTCCAGCATCTGTGTCGCCGTAATGACATGCTTGCCCTGGGCATTTGCCATCTTAATCATCTTTTTCTGCAGGACAGGAACCTCCTCCAGAGGAATCTCCACGCCCATGTCGCCCCTCGCCACCATGACGCCGTCGGACACCTGAAGAATCTCCTCCATGTTTTGGATTCCCTGCATATTTTCGATCTTGGCAATGATCTTCATATTGCTGCCGTGGTCATCCAAAATTTTGCGGAGCTGCTCTATATCCTCCCTGCATCTTGCAAAGGATGCCGCTATCAGCTCAAATCCCATCTCTATGCCAAAGAGAATATCGTCCATGTCAACCTGGCTGATATAAGGCATGGAAAGTATCGCGCCGGGCACGTTGACTCCCTTGTGATTGGAGACAAAGCCGCCGTTTACCACGCGGCATATAATCTCCTCACCCTGAATCTTTTCTACGGTCATTTCAATCAGACCGTCGTCGATCAGAATAGTTGTCCCCTCAACAATGTCATGCTTCAGATTTTTGTAGGAAATGGCCGCGCGCTGGGCGGTGCCCATAATTTCCTCGGTGGTCAAAACAAACTGCTGCCCGGAGACAAGCTCCGCTCTGCCGCCCTCAAAATCTCTCAGCCGGATTTCCGGTCCCTTCGTGTCAAGCATGGTGGCAACAGGCAGCCCCAGCTCCTCACGCACCTTCAGCACGCGGCGAAGCTTCTCCTTCTGTTCCTCCCGCGTGCCGTGGGAAAAATTAAATCTCGCCACATTCATACCGGCAAGCATAAGCTCCTTAAGCTTTTCCTCATTGTCACATGCCGGTCCTAACGTACAAACAATCTTTGTCTTTCTCATATATACCTCCCCGTGCCCTTGCACACATTTAAATTAATATCTCAATAATTTCTTCCGGCCGAAAATCTTCCAGGCAGGCATCCTCTGGCCGCCCAAAAATCTTCTCAGTCTTTAATTGCTGCCGCTTCCGGCAGACTCAACGCGCCTTAAGCACATTGATCATTATTTTCCCGCCTGAGACCTGGATGCCCTGAACATCTAAACCCTGCTTCAAACAAGCCAGAAGCTTTTCACAGACATCCTCCGTTATCAGCTCCCCCGGCGCCAAAACAGGGATGCCCGGCGGATACAGGTTTACAAATTCTCCAGCGTATCTGCCCGCACTCTCCCTCAGTTCTAGCCCTTCCCACTCCATATCCCATGCCGCCCCTAAGGGCAGCGCCCTGCAGTCCGCATTCCGGGGGCTGTATAAAAATGTACGGTGCTCTTTTGCCGCCCGCCGTCCGAGTCTGCCGTCTATTTCCAACAGCGCACGCTCCATCCGTCTGTAGCCCTCTTCCACATCACCCACGGTGAACATGGCAAGCACATAGCTCTCCGCCGCCATCTCCGGCTGCAGGTGATACTCAAGACGCAGAATATCGTATAATTTTTTCCCGTCTAAAGAAATCTCTTTTGAATAAGAATCCTGCATCAGGGCTCCCTTCACGGAGATAACCAGCTTTCCAATATCCTGCTCTTGTAAATCTGCCGGAAGAAAACGCAGTACCCTGCATACCGACAGCCGTTTCAGCATGAGCGCAAAGCGCTTCCGAAACTTTTCAAACGCCTGCGCGCCCTCTGCTTCCACATAGCTTAAGGCATTGTCAATACTTGCCATCAGTATGTAGGATGGACTGCTGGTTTGATAAATATGCAAAAATCGTCTTAAACGGCTTCTGTCTATCAGACTGCCGTTTACATGAAGCAGCGCCGCCTGAGTCAGTGCCGGCAGCGTCTTATGCACACTGTGGATTACCAGGTCCGCTCCCGCCTGGCAGCTGTTTGGCGCAAATCCCTCTGCAAGCCCCAGATGCGCTCCGTGAGCCTCGTCCACGATCAGCGGAATACCTTTGTGGTGCGCCACGCGCGCAATCGCCCGGATATCGGATATCCTGCCCTCATAGGTGGGAGAAACCACCAGCACGGCGCCGATATCCGGCTCCCTGTCCAGTGCATCCCGAACCTGCTCCGCCGTCACGGCATCAAAAATATCATATTCCTCACATACCTGCGGATACAGATAGGATATGGTCAAATTTCTTAGATAAGCCGCGTGATAAGCCGATTTGTGGCAGTTTCTGCACATAAGGATATGCCCGCCCACAGGAAGCGCACAGCTGACCGCGCTCAGGATTCCCGCGGTACTGCCGTTTACCAGATAAAAGCTCTCCTCCGCACCATAAATCCGTGCCGCCCTTTTTTGCAGCCCATCCAGCATGCCCTCGGGCTGATGCAGATTGTCAAAGCCGTCTATCTCTGTAATATCAAGCCTTGCCAATGTCTCCGGAAGCTCCCCACAGGCATGCCTTTTGTGCCCCGGCATGTGATAAGGATAATAATTGCTTTCACCGTTTTCCTCAAGCCTTTTAAATAATTGCCCCAATGCTCTATATACCCCTCTGCTTATACCGCTGCCTGCGTAAATATGCACCGTGCCCTCTGTGCATATGAAGGGTCTCCAGAAGGGAACACCATTTGTCGGCGGTGGTAACGATCCATGCCTCCCGGCACATGGGCGGCACCATCGTCAGAGGCCACATATGTTTTTTTATAATATCCCTCTCCCTTGGCGTCAGTTCATATTCCTTCAAAGCATTTCTCAACGCTATGCCCGGATGATAAAATCCGTGCAGCCTGTGCGAATTCTCCGCATCCGGCTTATGCCAGTCATAAAGAAAATAATCGTGAAGCAGCGCGCCCCTGATCAGGTCCTTCCTGCTGCTGTTGGCATGAAGTATGTCATCCAGCGCAATGCTGTACCGAGCCACACTCAGCACATGGTCGTTGACGGTCATACTTCCGTGCTGAAGATAACGCTTCATCCGATGAAAATTGGAGGATTGCAGAATATCCAACGCGTTTTCCTCAATCTGCCTGTTTATTTCACGATAACGCTCAAATTTTCTTTTCCATTTTTCACTTTGCTTTCTGCTGCGCCGTTTTCCCTTCATACAATCTCCGTTCCCGCCGCAAACCGCCACTGCCTTTTAAACCATAAACATGACTGCGGCTTCCACTTACCCTTTTATTATTACTCACCCTCAGCTTAACAATCATTATTCGCCGATATCTTATCCGATACTGCCCGTTTCTTCGGTGCTGTTCTGCCAAGTACTTTCTCTCTGGCTCTAGCCGATGGGCTGACCCGCGTTTTCTTCCTGGCCGCCTCCGATAGGCTGATCTATGCTTTCTCCTTGGCCGTCTCCGGTAGGCTGGTCTATGTTTTCCCCTTGGTCGCCTCCGATGGGCTGTCCCGCGTTTCCTCCCTGACCGTCTCCGGTAGGCTGACCCGTGCTTTCCCCTTGGCCGCCTCCGGTGGGCTGACCCGCGTTTCCTCCCTGACCGTCTCCGGTAGGCTGTCCCGCGTTTCCTCCCTGACCGCCTCCGGTGGGCTGTCCCGCGTTTTCTCCTTGGCTCTCACCGGTGGGCTGTCCCGCGTTTTCCCCCTGGCCGCCTCCGGACGGAGCCGGATCTGCAGGCGGTGTCTCCTGAACGGTAAGAGGATCTACCTGATAATAGTAGCAAATAATGGGGAAACCCTTAGACATATATTCATAGATCACTGCCGCCTTGTTCAGCGGAAGATTGACGCATCCATGGGACCCCCCTGTCAGATAAATATTTCCTCCAAACACTCTCCTCCAGGTAGCGTCGTGCATACCGTAATTACCGTAAAAGGGCATCCAATAATTGACCGGCGTCTCATAATCTGCTCCCCGCAGCACGGCGTCCGTCTTTTTATAGGTCAGCCCGAATATTCCCTGAGGCGTAGCGTTGCCGGCGCTCATATTACCGGAGACAAAATCCGTCTCAAGCACGTTCTGCCCGTCGATGTAGAGATAGAGATGCTGATGCGTCAAATCAATTTCCACATAAGAATCTCCGATATCGTCCGTTCCCTTTACTCTCCCTGTGACGCTGTACACCGGCTCCCTGTTTGTGATGCTTCCCTGTTGAATCAGCTCTACCAATTCCTGTGTCTCGGCATCAATATCCGTTTTCCATCCATAGGAAGCGCGGTACAGGGTCAATTTTACATTATGCACCGTGGTAAAATTCCCGTTTTTTCCATATGTATCATTTTCTGACGCCCGCCGTCTCACAAAACGCCTGACCTGCTCCGTGTCCAGCACAGGCTCGTTGTCCACGATGGATATCCACTCATGAAGCAGCTCCTTATCCAAAACAACCGATGTCCCGTTCCAATCGTAGGTCACGGATGTACTCAGCCACTTATTGACAGTGTTTACGGTATTAATGAGCTTTTCCTCATCCTGCTGTACGGCTGCATCCTCGTAGCAGCCCATTGTCTCAATATCCAGCTCCTTTTTGTAGTCATGAAGCGACGCAATAATATGCTTATACGCCTGCTCCAAATCTATTCTGGTGCTGACTGTCTTCGGAATGACCTTATAGCTGTTGGTTTTGTCAGAGTATTCGCTGATATACGCATTCTCGGATTCCTGCATATTCTGCGTCTGAAACGCATCCCAGGTCTGTACAAGGCTTTTTGCCTTTTCTTCATCATAAGCTATTGTCATCACCACGGAATAGTTTGTGGTCTTATCCGTTAAATAGGCAAGCGGCCATTTATATGCATTTTGCTGTGCCAAGGCGTTTTCCACGGAAGGCAGCAACCCTTCATAGCGCATATCGATATCCGAGGCCGAAATTCTGCCCAGTACAGCCCCGCTCTCGCCTGTGGCATAATCCCTTCCCTTCACCTCAAGCGAATAATCCTCCATCGAAGGAGTCAGCCTGGCCAGGACCTCCGCCGTATTCATATCGCTGCAGTCAATTCCGTTTATCACCGAGGCAGGCAGAAAACGATTTCGGTAAGACTTTGCAACACTGACATAGACTGCCGCAAGAGAGACCAGCAAAACGAGGACCAAAGCAAGCACGATCCACAATGCCCTTCCGCCCTTTTTCGCTCTCTCTTTTCCCTTTTCTGACTCTCTGTCAGTTTTTTTCAATGCATCCGCTTCCGTTTTTATTTCTGCTTTTATATCTGGTTTTACCTCTGCTTCTTTGTCAGGCTTTTGGTCTGTCTCTTTAGGCGCTTCTTTATTTATTTCTTTCCCTGTTCCTTGGCCTGCCCTTTTGGGCGCCTCTTTTTCCATTTCTTTATCTATTGCTTTTCCTGTCTCTTGGCCTGCCTTTTTTTGCGTCTCTATTTCCATTTCTTTATCTATTGCTTTTCCTGTCCCTTGGCCTGCCTTTTTGGGCGCCTCTTTATCCATTTCTTTATCTATTGCTTTCCCTGTCCCTTGACCTGCCCTTTTGGGCGCCTCTTTTTCCATTTCTTTATCTATTGCTTTTCCTGTTCCTTGTACTTCTTTCTTTTGAGTTTCTATTTCCATTTCTTTTCTTATTTCTTTTTCTATCTCCTTGCCCACCTCTTTTTCTTTATTTTTTTGTTCCTTGACATCCATACTTATTTCTCCGCTAAACCTTAATTTACTTATAGATAGAGATAGTATAACATGGTTTCTCATAAAAAAACAGCACCAAAAAGATGAAATTACATCTTTTGGGCGCCATTCTTTTATTGATACTGCTTGCCTTTTCCGCCGATATTTTTTTTGATAATTATAATGATCTCATGCACTCCCATTGCCATATACGGCAGCTGCATAATCAGATACGGGAATACATATCTGGTTTTAGCCTCCCACATCAGGCTGAAAAGAAAGCCTCCAAAGGCGGCAATTAACAACGTATATTTCTCTATGGCTTCCCCCTTTTTCCTTTTCACAAACAAAAGGCACAGGATGGAGCTGTAAAGAACCAGCTGGTAGATCTTCATATATTTCTCAATAACCCTTCCGGCCCTGCCACGGGTATATATGCTATGAGTCAGCCTCCCCTGTTCACCGGTCACATAATTGTTCATAACTATGCATTGATACATGGGGGCGTTCCACTGGGCATTCATTTTTCTGGCAAAAAATTCCGCCATATAAGTCGGATTATTTTTATAAAGAGTCAGGTAAGACTTAAAATCATTCATTGCCTGCTGCTTTGTCAGTTCGGTATCCATACCGTTTTCAAAGAACAGCTCATATGAATAGCAATTATCCCAGCCGGGACGTCCGTAATCGTCATTCAGCCCCATAACGATAAAGGTACTAATGGGAAAGGTATCTGCTTCCTTATCCTTTACATTGTAATATGCCAAGTCAATAATGCCTTGAAAAAGTACCACACCCACAATCACCGCGATTCCCATTGCCGCTGCCCTCCATCGGCCTGCGGAGTCACATACAGCCTTAATGAGAAGTACGATTACTATGGAAATAACCAAAATAATCATATTCATCCGCAGCTGTACGGCAACACCGATGGTCGCACCCAAGGCGATGAGCTTATAGACCTTAAATCTTTCCAGACAGGACAATAACGCCCATACTGTCAGCATACCCATTTCCAGGGAACACAGATCTCCATACACAAACGGAGTATAGGCATACAGCGGAAAACAGGTTGTCATGAAAAAAATATACAGAAACTCCACTCTCGCATTATCATTTGAAATATATCTCAGAATCTTTGTCCCTGAAACAAAAACAAACGGCAGCATGAGAGCGGTAAAATATTGAAACGCCAGATAGTCATTTGCGCCAAAAAGCTTTACAAAGGGCAGAAGCAGCGTTACCATACCCAGCTGATGAGGATATACGGCTAAATAGCCTCCTTCCTGGAACTGCGTGAAATCCCCTTTACAAATATCTCTCGCGTAATATAAAATGAGCCCCGGATCTCCCTGCGGAAAGGTTTTGCTCGTGGTAATCCAATATACTGCAAATAACACCGCCCAAACAGATACCGCTGCCAGCAAAATATTTCTTCTCTTTTTTTCTTCAAAAAATACCGATAGCTTAGCGAGAAAATAAAGGACTGAAAAGGCTGCCCCCAACATGATAAAATTAAATAGCACAGAATCTTTTTTGAAATAAATAAATTCCTCAGACAAAGGACCACTGTTTTCGCCTGTCAGACCAAGGCAATAGTAGAATAATAGCCCATACATAACTATGGCAAAACTACAAAATATACTGCCCAATATTCTTTCTTTTTCTTTCAAATTATCTTCTCCTCAACAGTGCAGCCCGGTCACCCCGCGTTATTTACCGGATACTCCGGCCAAATAAATACTGATGTATCCGCCTGGCTCATTGCCCGCAGGAATAAATCGACGCTCTTATATTTTTATACAACAAAAATGCCCAGAACCGGAATCGAACCAGTGACACGAGGATTTTCAGTCCTCTGCTCTACCAACTGAGCTATCTGGG
>ERZ808051.639-NODE-639-length-33829-cov-4.973513_pt1 | contig 33829 bp, 30 predicted proteins | sample MGYA00380199_ERZ808051 | MGnify/ENA primary metagenome ERZ808051 (study PRJEB31490, sample SAMN06133391) | mouse gut metagenome | isolation source: J11 | host: mice | place: China: Chengdu | collected 2015-05 ...
CAATTTATGTTCAAAAAACAGGATATTAAAAAAATTTACCTGAAAATTCATGTAAAACGTTTGTGTTTTAGAGATTGCTGTGTTATAATGTTAGTGTCTGTGTTTTAATTTTATCTTTGGGACAATTTGTGGTCTATGCGGCACAGGTGATTGAAGGAGGAAATGTAACGATGAGTTTACAGGTAGAAAAGTTAGAGAACAATATGGCAAAGCTGACCATCGAGGTGTCGGCGGAGGAGTTTGAGAAAGCAATCGAAGGCGCATTTCAGAAAAACAAAAATAAAATCAGTATCCCCGGCTTCCGCAAGGGCAAGGCGCCCCGCAAGATGATCGAGCAGATGTACGGCAAGGGAGTATTTTATGAGGATGCGGCTAATGCGCTTATTCCCGATGCCTATGACAAGGCCATGGACGAGTGTACCGAGGATATCGTTTCCAGCCCCAAGGTGGATGTGGTACAGATGGAGGCAGGAAAGCCGTTTATCTTTACGGCGGAGGTTGCGTTAAAGCCGGAGGTCACTCTTGGCAAATACAAGGGCGTAAAGGTAGACAAGGCCGACACAGAGGTGACGGACGACGAGGTTACGGCTGAAATCGATAAGGAGAGAGAGAAGAATTCTAGGACGGTTGAGGTTGCCGACAGGGCGGTAAAGGACGGCGATATCGCAACCATTGATTTTGAGGGCTTTGTTGACGGTGTGGCGTTTGAGGGCGGCAAGGGCGAGGATTATCCCCTTACGATCGGCTCGCACACCTTTATCCCCGGTTTTGAGGAGGCGTTGATCGGCGCGGAGCCGGGTAAGGAGACAGATGTAAACGTGACCTTCCCCGAAGATTATCAGGCGGCGGAGCTTGCCGGAAAGGCGGCAGTCTTTAAGTGTACCGTCAAGAAGCTTCAGGAGAAGCAGCTTCCGGAGCTGGACGATGATTTTGTAAGCGAGATCTCCGAGGAGAGCGATACCGTAGAGCAATACAGGGAAGAAATCAGGAAGAAGCTTGCCGACAGGAAGGAAGCGGAGGCTAAGGACGCCAAGGAGAGCGCCGTAATCGACGCGATTATTGAGGATGCCAAAATGGATATTCCTGAAGCGATGCTTGAGACCCAGCAGAGACAGATGGTTCAGGACTATGCGCAGAGGCTGCAGTCCCAGGGCATATCCATGGAGCAGTACATGCAGTTTACCGGCATGACCAGGGACAGACTTATGGAGCAGGTGAAGCCCGCGGCGTTAAAGCGGATTCAGTCAAGGCTGGTTCTTGAGGCAGTAGTTGCCGCCGAGAAAATGGAGGCCTCCCAGGAGGAGTTTGAGGAAGAAATCAAGACCATGGCGGAAAGCTATCAGATGGAGACCGACAAGGTTAAGGAGCTTTTGGGCGAAAACGGCAGAAAGCAGGTGCTGGAGGATATCTGCATCAGGAAGGCTGTCGAGTTCGTAGTGGATAATGCCAAGGAGACAAAGGCGGCTGCAAAGAAGACGTCAAAGAAGGCGGAAGCTCCGGAGGAGGAATAGACTTCAGTCTACAAAAGAGTTTATACGGTTGTATCCGCGAAAATGCGGATACAACCTTAACTTTTTCTTAAATCTGAGGATTATCGTTGAAAAAAAATTCCCTTTAGGATAGTATAAGACAGGACAGTATAAACAATTTGGCATTAAAAGGGGTGGCCATAAAATAAAAATTATAGAATCAGGAAAACAGAATGGAGGATTTTACAATGAGCTTAATACCTTATGTCGTTGAACAGACCAGCAAGGGCGAGAGATCCTATGACATTTATTCCAGGCTTTTAAAGGATAGAATCATATTTTTGGGGGAAGAGGTAAATGATACTTCTGCCAGCATTGTGGTTGCCCAGCTTTTGTTTTTGGAGGCGGAGGACCCGGAGAAGGATATTCACCTGTATATTAACAGCCCCGGCGGCGTGATTACGGCAGGCATGGCAATTTATGACACCATGAATTATATCAAGTGCGACGTATCGACCGTCTGCATCGGAATGGCGGCGAGCATGGGTTCCTTCCTGCTTTCAGGCGGAGCTAAGGGCAAGCGTTTTGCGCTGCCCAACGCGGAGATCATGATTCATCAGCCCTCCGGCGGAAGCAGAGGACAGGCGACCGAGATCGATATCGCGGCAAGACATATCCTTAAGACCCGCGAGAGGCTGAATCATATGCTGGCAAAAAATACGGGCAGAGATTACGAGACAATTTGTGCCGATACCGAGCGGGACAACTGGATGAGCGCCGACGAGGCAAAGGAGTATGGTCTGATCGATATGGTCATCAGCTCCCACGACCTGCAGGGCAAGTCATAGGACAGTGCAGTTGTGACACGCAGGGCGGCAAACAGGCTATAACGAAAAAGTCAGGAGTATATAAAAGTAATGGCAGGAAAAATTTCTAATAACGACATCAGATGTTCCTTCTGCAACAAGACCCAGGGACAGGTGCGCAAGCTGATTGCTGGCCCTGCGGGGGTTTATATCTGTGACGAGTGTATTGACATATGTGCGGATATTTTGGAGGAGGAGATGGAGGAGAATGAGGTCGAAGAATCTTCTCATCCCGAGATCAACCTTTTGAAGCCTAAGGAAATTAAGAGCTTTTTGGACGAATATGTTGTGGGGCAGGAGGAAGCGAAGAAGGTTCTGTCCGTGGCAGTCTACAATCATTATAAGAGAGTTACGGCGCCCAAGGACCTGGACGACGTGGAGCTGCAAAAGAGCAATATTATCATGGTGGGGCCTACCGGCTCCGGCAAGACCTATCTGGCGCAGACTCTGGCAAAGATTATCAACGTGCCCTTTGCCATAGCCGATGCCACCACGCTGACGGAAGCCGGCTATGTGGGCGAGGACGTGGAAAATATTCTGCTGAAGCTGATCCAGGCGGCTGACTACGATGTGGAGAGGGCGCAGTACGGCATTATCTACATCGACGAGATCGACAAAATAACAAAGAAGGGCGAAAACGTATCCATCACCCGGGACGTGTCGGGTGAAGGTGTACAGCAGGCGCTGCTGAAGATCGTGGAGGGCACTGTTGCAAGCGTACCTCCCCAGGGCGGCAGGAAGCATCCTCATCAGGAGCTTATTTCCATTGATACCGCCAATATTCTCTTTATCTGCGGAGGCGCCTTTGACGGCCTGGAGAAGATCATAGAAGCAAGGCTGGACAGGAAGGCAATAGGTTTTAACACGGAGGTCACCCAGAAGACACACAAGGAGATCAGTGAGCTGCTTCAGGAGGTAACGCCCCAGGATCTGGTGAAGTTCGGGCTTATCCCGGAATTTGTAGGTCGTGTTCCGATCTGTGTGGCATTGAGAGGCCTGGATAAGGAAGCGCTGATACGTATTCTGAAGGAGCCTAAGAATGCATTGATCAAGCAGTATCAGAAGCTGTTTGACCTTGACGGCGTCAGGCTTACCTTTGAGGAGGATGCGGTCAAGGCAATTGCAGACAAGGCATATGAGCGCAAGACAGGAGCCAGAGGGCTTCGCTCTATCATGGAGGGCGTGCTTATGGATACCATGTATCAGATTCCTTCCGACGAATCCATCGAGGAGTGCCTGATAACCAGGGAAACGGTGGAGGAGGAGAGCAAGCCGCTCACGATCAGTAAAAATGATAGAAGAAAAGGCTTAGAAACGGCTATTTAAATAATGGTTTCGGCGCCTTTGCAGAAGGATGCCGTCCAAGTGACGGCGTTCTTTCGTTATTGCAGAGTCACTGCAGGGCGCTTATGGGAGCAGGAGAAAGGAACCCGCTGAATATGATAATAAAAAATGTCAGTCTGGAGACGGTATGCGGTATAACCAGCAAGCTGCCGGACAACAGCTTTCCGGAGGTTGCTTTTGCGGGAAAAAGCAATGTGGGCAAGTCTTCGCTGATCAATGCGCTGATGAACAGGAAGGCCCTGGCGCGTACCAGCGGCCAGCCGGGAAAAACACAGACCATCAACTACTACAACATAAACGATGCGATTTATTTCGTTGACCTGCCGGGTTATGGCTATGCAAGGGTGAGTGAAAAGGTAAAGGCACAGTGGGGCAGAATGATAGAGAATTATCTGCATCAGTCAAAGACGCTGAAGCAGGTTTTTCTGCTGCTGGATATCCGGCATGCGCCTTCGGAAAATGACCGCATCATGTATGACTGGATTCTGAGAAACGGATTTCGTCCCATTATCATTGCCACGAAGCTGGACAAAATAAAGCGCAGCCAGCTGCAGAAGCAGCTTGGTCTGATACGCTCCACGCTGAATATGGGGGAAGATACGGTTATAGTGCCGTTTTCTGCGGAGTCAAAGCAGGGACGAGAAAAAATTTATGAGATCCTGGATAAAATTCTGGAAGAAAATGTCTGAAGGTTTTACTTAAATTTTGGTTTAGAGACATAGAGGGGTGTTTCCATGAAAAAATACAGTAAGGCAGTGGTAAACCTTGCCATTGCACTCTTTATTCTTATTGCGATTATTTTTTTGCTGCCCAGGGCATTGGTTTTTTTTATGCCCTTTGTAGTCGGTTGGATTATATCGCTGATTGCGGGACCGCTGGTGCGCTTTTTTGAGGAAAAGATAAAGCTGAAACGCAAGATAGGCAGTGCCTTTGTGATTATAGCGGTGATTGCGCTGGTGGTACTGCTGATCTATTTTGTGTCTTCCCAGCTCATACATCAGCTTACCGGGCTGCTTGGGGCGCTGCCGGATATGTGGGAGAGCATGGAGTCTGACCTGGAGGACATCGCAAAGAGAATGGGGGAGATTTTTGACAAGCTTCCCTTTGCGATTCCAACCAATATCAGCGAGGCCGCGGAGAAAATAGGGGAATATCTGGGAGATTTCTTCACCAGACTCAGCGCTCCCACTATTGAAGCGGCAGGAAACTTTGCAAAATTTCTGCCGGGCTTTTTTATCGGCTTGATTATGACGCTGCTATCTGCCTACTTTTTTGTAGCGGAGCGCATGCAGATCAACGAGTGGTTCAGGAAGACCATGCCCGCTGCGGTTCAGATGCGTTATCAGATGGTGAATGCCAGCCTAAGGCATTCGGTGGGGGGATACCTGAAGGCGCAGCTGAAAATTGAGGTTTGGATGTATCTTCTGCTGCTGATAGGACTTGGGCTTTTGCGGGTGGACTATTATGCCCTGATCGCTCTTGTCATTGCGTTTCTGGATTTCCTTCCTTTTCTGGGGACGGGAACGGTGCTGATTCCCTGGGCAATCATAAAGATCCTGGCGGGGGACTATGGCATGACCATAGGCTTGCTGGTTATATGGGGAGTGGGGCAGCTTGCAAGACAGCTGATCCAGCCCAAAATCGTAGGAGATTCCATTGGAGTTCCGCCGTTGCCTACGTTGTTCTTACTGTACATAGGCTACAAGGTGGGAGGCGTTTTGGGGATGATCATTGCAGTTCCCCTGGGTCTTCTGGTTTACACCATGTATCAGGACGGAGCATTTGACACTACAAAAAACAGCGTGATGATTCTTGTGGCGGGAATCAACCGCTTCCGCAGGCTTGGAGGGGAGGATATGGGCGAGATCGAGGAGATGCACGAGCGGAACCGGGAGGCGGCAGGTATCCTGGAGAGGCGGCTGGAGGAGGAAAAACGGCAGCGGGAGACCCAGAGCACAGGGAAAAGAAAAAGCTGGAGAAGAAAAAAATAAAAAAACAGTATTTGGGATGGAACATTTTAAAAATTTTAGCGTCTATATTGGTAGAGGGTGTGTTGAAGCACACTCTCTTTTTGCATGGGCAGGCACGTATGGGGCAGTTTGCCGCTGACGCTGCAGGCCCGCGACCAGCAGGGAAAAGAATTTCCTTACTCGATTAAAAAATTGTCAAAAGTTGCAACTTTGATACAAAGCTATTTTATACTTATTTAAAGTAGTGAGCCTGACGGAGGAACGCCAATGAGAAATATTTTAATATATAATAATCAGACAAAAATTGCAGAGAAAATGAAGCCCCTGTTTTCAAGAGAAGGGCTGGAAACGGTGGTGGTGGCAGATGCGGACCAGCTTTATACCGCCATTGAGACGATGGACATCCACCTGCTGCTCGTGGATGTGGAACTGAACGACAAGGGCTGGGACAGAGGAATCGAGCTGATAATGAATCTGCGCCGCAAAAGCAGCGTTCCTTTGCTGGTGATATCGACGCAGTCTGCGGAAACCGCTAAAATTATGGCTCTTGAGGCGGGAGCGGACGACTATGTCACATCGGACTGCAACCCCCTTGAGCTACTGGCAAGAGTGAAGTCACAGCTTCGCAGATATGCCCAGCTGGTCAATATGTGTGCCAATATAGACCGCATCTATAAGGTGGATGGCCTGATTATCGACGATATTCAGAGAAAGGTAACGGTGGACGGCAGGGCGGTGAGGCTGACGCCCATCGAGTATAAAATCCTGCGGCTGCTGGTGCAGCAGAGGGGGAAGGTGTTCTCCAACAGCCAGATCTATGAGAACATATGGCACATGCAGGCGATTGGAGCGGATAATACCATAGCGGTGCACATTCGCCACATCAGGGAAAAAATTGAGAAAAATCCCAAGGACCCCAGATACTTAAAGGTAGTTTGGGGAAACGGCTACAAGGTTGGATAAGGGTCCTGCAGGATGACAGGGGAATTATATTTGTGGAGGGAGTTTGTATTACAGTGGGAAAGCCGGCATCTGGGCGCCACTTATAAGACAGCATAAAATTGTCTGCATTTCCGCTAAAGCGGAGGGCTATTTACATAAAACACACTTATTTAACGCAGATGTGTTAAATAAGTGTGTTTTATGTGTTGACAAAACTATAAAAAAAGGGTTTCATCTTAATATGAGGTAGAAGAAAGACAATGAGTAAGAACTGTATGATGCAGGGAGAAGCATCGACAAAATGAACAAAGGATAACGGAGGGAAGTGCTATGGACTGTAAAAAAGCCGGTAAAATAGAAAAATGCATATTTTATCTGGAGATACTTAAGGCTTCAAGGACGACGCCGGAGATCGCCGCCCTTGAACAAGAATGCGAGATGCAGGTATATTTACGCATAGCAAAGATGAAAGCCATAAGGTTTTGGATAATAGTGATTTTGGGGACCATTGCTTATTTGGGATTCAGAGTTTATTGTCTTATATATTAAACCGCCTTTTGGTTCATGAAGCGGACAATAGTGATAAAGCGAAAAGCGGGTTTAATTTTTTTCTGAAATATGATAAGATTTGTTGAGAAAGCATATCGAGCAATAGAGACAGGCTGTTTGAGGATACAGGAAGCAGACGGACGTTTTTATGGCGTGTAATAATTGGGGAGGGGAATGCTGTGAGTGATAAAACACAAATAAATTCTTATCTGAATGCGGTACAAAACGGTTTGGGGACCGGACAGGCTACAGCCGTCAATCAGGATATTGCAGCCGCTTCCCGTAAATTGTCCGCAGGCGTCATTCTTGCGGAAAAATATGAAGTCATAGAACCCCTGAAGGCCGAAACGGGAGAGGCGGATTTATATATTTGCAGGTGTGGCGGAAAAAAGTATGTGGCCAAAATGTACAGGCGTCAGCGCGCGGTAAAGCAGGAGGTTCTTGCCGCCCTGAAATCCATAGATTCACCCTATGTGGCTTCTTTGCTTGCCGTAGGCGAATACGGCGGCCTGCCGTTTGTAATTCTGCCATATTATAAGAACGGAAGCCTGCAGGGGCGGAGGTTTTCACCCGAGGAATTAAGGAAGAATCTTATTCCCTGCATCAATGAGGCTCTCAGGGTCCTCCATCAAAACGATATTATTCATAAGGATCTTAAGCCGTCAAATATTATGCTGCAGGACGATAATAAAAGCATTGCTATAATTGATTTTGGCATCAGCTCCGTTGTGGAGGAGGGAAATACCGTATTGGTTACGCAGACCGGTATGACCCCGGAATATTCCGCGCCGGAGACTTTCAGGAATCTGTTTTTGGAGGAATCCGACTACTATTCCTTTGGTATTACGGTTTACGAGCTGTTTTGCGGTCACACTCCGTATAAAAATATGAATGCCGATGAAATTGCACGGTATACCGCCGTGCAGAGGATTCCTTTCCCGAAGGATATGCCGGAGAAGCTGCGGGACTTTATTTCAGGGGTTACATATTTTGATATTACTAACCGCAACAAAAAGAATAATCCCAACAGGCGCTGGACCTATAACGAGGTTCTTGACTGGTGTAAGGGAAAAAAGCTGGTTATCCCGGGAGAAGGCGGAAATGCTGCCGATGACCAGGCTATTCCCCCATATTCCTTTTTGGGGCGGAAATACAAGGACCTTCCTTCCTTGATAACCGCTCTTGCAGTTAACTGGAGTGAGGGGAAAAAGCAGCTGTATCGTGGTCTTTTGTCTGCTTTTTTTAAGAATTTTAATCCCGAAATTGCCGGATATTGTATAGATGCGGAGGAGGAAGCCATCCGTGCCAGGGGCAGGGAGGACGTTATATTCTGGAAGCTTCTCTATAAGATATATCCCGAGCTGGATAAGTTTTATTGGGCAGGGAAGGAATATGAATCTCTTGCGGCCTTGGGATGCGACATGCTTGAAAGGCTCTGGAACGGAGATGAATTAAATTTTGTTTGCTGGAACAGCATTTTGAATAATAAGCTGTTGACCGGTTACCTGGCGAAAAGAAAATCAACAAGCGAAGACCTGCTCGCTGCCGCAGCTGCCCTTGAAGCCGCCCATGCAGTGAGCGGGGATAAAGAGCGTGACAGGCTGATTAATTACTATGCCATGGCGTATCTGCTTTCGGGCCGGAAAATTTTCAATATCGGAGATAAAAAGCTTCAAAGTGTGGGAGAGCTTGCGGACCATATGAAGGCCTTGCTTGCCTCGTCATATGAAGAATTTGAGAGCTTTTGCCATAAAATGCTCACAGAAAACGACCTGCTGGATGAACAACTGGAAGCGTGGCTCATTGCGCTTGGAAAACGTCAAGAGCTGGATTCCTGGAGGCAGCAGCTGGCATAGCGGCGCGTCTGCGGTAACCCCAGACCGGACAGCGCAGGCCAAAGCAGGGTAAACTTGGGAGGACAGGCGGAAAATATATGGGTACAATCATACTGTTGATATTGGGAATTATCTTAGGGTTTATGTTTTTTACCGGAAATATTATGATTTTAGACACGATTGCAGGGGGCGGTACCGCTGATTTGTCAAAAGATTTAATATCAATTTCAATTGCGATTGTGGCAGATATTATTTTGCTGACCTGGGTAATCATAGAAGTGAGGAATCCTGTAATGGCCTCTTTTCCATTGATGAGAAGCGGATTAAAGAATCGCAGATATGCAAAAAAGGAATCCGCGAGGCTAAGGGAGCTTCTGAGCCGACAGGAACCGGATGCGCAAAGGCTTGAAGGACTTAGAAGGCAGAGTATTAATAAAAACGCCATTGAACGCACCCTTCATTTTTGCCGGTTAATTGAAACCATTGCAGGCAAGGAGCAAATGCAGAGCTGCATGTCAGGGGTGAATGAAAAACAGAGGATACTTTATGAAATCGATGAAACGGAAAATAAATTGCTGAAAATTGCGGAATGCTGTAAAAATGCAGGCGACGCCTTAAAATTCCAGTATTATCTGGCTCTTATCAAATCCGAAAAATTTACGCCTGCGATTACCGCCTTGAGAGCGGAATGGCAGGAACAGCTGATTTTGCGTGATAAAGAAAGAAAAGCCTTGCGATTGTGGAAAAGAGCTTTGGTGTGGTTTTTAGTTATTTCCACTGTGATTGTAGCGATGCTGTGGGTGCTTTAGCGAAAAAGATAAAGGGGTTGGAAATAAACCCATTGATACGGAGGCAAGGGAAAGTGAGCGGACCTAAGACATCAAGATATACATTGACCCCGGAACAAAGGCGGTTATTGGCTGAACAGCGCATAACAGAGCAAAGAAAAGCCGCTGCTTTGTCGAACATTCAAAACAAATCAAAAAGGTTTCTGCAGATCGGTAATATGTTCTCAGTGGAGAAACGTGTATCCGTGGAATTGAATGCCCGCATCGGAAACGACGGCGGCTTTTCGCAGAAAATACAGGAATTGGAGCAGCAGATAAGACAGGGGGCTTCTATTGTGCAGGGCACTGACAACGACGTTTCTTCCCTTGAAAGAGCGTCCGAGGATGCGAGCCGGTGCGTTGCAAGGGCGGAAAAAATTGTCGGGGAGCTTTCTGAAATTGCCGCTCAAAATGGGAAAAAGCTTCAGACATGCCTAGACGCGGCAATTGACCGGGGATTTTCCGCTTCTTCCGCCGATGTGGAAACGGCTTTTCACGGGAAGTCCTCCGGGCAGACGGCGCTCACGGAAGCAAAGGATAGGCTGCGGGAGCAGCTTTTGCAAATGAAGAAGAACGCCGTGCTGCCGTCCGTTATGACGGAGGAACTTGGCAAGGCAATTACAAAAGCGGAAGAAATTCAGGACGCCGCTTTCCTGAAGAATTATTCGTCGTTGACGGTTGCTCCGTTATTAAAAAGGTGCGGGAGCTTTTTGGCTGAATATGAAAATTGCCGCGAAGAATTTGAGAGTCTGTATTCGGAGTATATCTCTCTTTGCGAAATCTATTACTATACGGCGCAGGAATATTCCTGCTCGGCCGCTTCCGTGGAGGCCCTTAAAGGGGAGATACGAAGGATAAAGGAGACAGCCGCGGAGGAGGACGAGCAGGCATACATCAGTGAAAGCCTGGATGAGGTCATGGAGGAGATGGGATATGCCGTGATCGGCAGCCGCGAGGTTACGAAGAAGAACGGGAGACATTTCCGAAACGAGCTCTATGCTTACGGGGAGGGTACGGCAGTCAATGTAACCTACTCTCCGGACGGAAGAATTGCCATGGAGCTGGGCGGTATCGATACATCCGACAGGCTTCCCGATGACAGGGAAACCTCCCTGCTGTGCGATTCCATGGAAAGGTTTTGCGGCGACTTCAAGGAAATTGAAAAGCGGCTGCTCGCAAAGGGCGTTATCCTTGTGGAGCGTATTTCACTGCTTCCGCCCGGAGAAGAATATGCTCAAATCATCAATATATCGGATTATGAGACAAAGGGCGAAGAGCAGATGCTGAGAGCGGAAAGACGCCGCAGAACCGCGGCTGAAGTAAAATCATTGAATATGGATTAAAGACCGAATTTTCTGCGTTCATTTTGACGGATAATTATGCTTGAATATGCGAGGGAGTATGAAGATGGAAAAGTATAAGATATGCCCTGTGTGCAAGGCCAGGAATGAGCCCACATTGCTGGAATGTATGAGCTGTGAAGCCGACCTGACCTCAGTCAGGATCACGGACGAAGAAACGGAGGAGCCTTCGGCGGAAGCTGCCGGGGCGCAGTCCGGCGCGCTGGCAACAATGGTCCGTGTGTGCGAATGCGGGGCGAAGAATCCTGCCAATGGGAGGAAATGCTTCTCCTGCGGCGAGGATATTTCCGATATAACGCCTGCCCCTGAGGAGGCCGGAGCGAAAAAAAGCCTCTCCTGTACACTGAGCAGCCTCGACGGTCAATATGTATATAAAATGACAAAATCCCAGGCTGTCATCGGCAGGGAAAACGCTATGGGCGAGTACCTTTCCGCAAAAGCCTATGTCAGCAGGGCACATGCAAGGCTGTTTTTGGAGGACGGAGAGCCATATATTGAAAATTTAAGCGGCACAAATTATACATATGTCAATAACAGGAAGATTCTGGAGAAGACCAGGCTTCAGGACGGCGACGAGGTGGCGCTGGGCGGCATGAATATAGACGGCGGGCGTCAGGAACAGGCGGCATATTTTATGATGAGGATCGTGTGATGTATGTGGCAAGAGTTTTATATCCCGTGGAGGTTCTTGGCCCCGGCAGGCGGGTGGGGATCTGGTTCTGCGGCTGTCCCCGCAGATGCAAGGGCTGCAGCAATCCCGAATTATGGGAGTTTCAGGACCGATATAAGACCTCCCCGGAAACGGTATTCAGGCTGGTAAGGGATATTGTCGGGGATAATCCGGTGGAGGGCTTTACGGTCACAGGCGGCGACCCCATGTATCAGTCTGCAGACTTGCAGAGGCTGCTCTCTATGCTGAAAACCCTTTCGGACGATATCATTGTATATACGGGCTTTAAAATAGAGGAGCTGGCCCCGGAGATGCTTGCGAATATCACCGTTTTGGTGGATGGGGAGTACATGGAAGAGCTGAATGACAATTCTTTGCTGCGCGGGTCCTCCAACCAGAATATTATGATTCTGGATGAAAGCAGGCGGGACAGATATGAACGATATCTCCAAAGAGAAACAAATAAGATACAGAACTTTTTTACCGCTGACGGCGTTATCTCGGTAGGGATACACAGACCGGGCTTTTGAAAGGAAAGGGTAAATGAGCGATTATATATCAAAATGGCATAAGGAGCTTGGTATTTTCACCAGGATAAAGCCTTTGATTATTCTGGAGGGCAACGTTTTGGATTCGTACCAATATCCGGAGGAGGGAAGCACTCCGAAAGGCAGCATTCTGCGCCTGCCGGAGTATCTGCACTTTTATTTCAAGGATATGGGCTATCAAAACATTGCTTTTTATGACAGTCTGCACGGCTTTTACAATACCTGTGAGGAGGGGTATATTGAAGCCTTTGCAAGGCTTGTCGGGGGCTCGGCGGCACAGGGGTATTTGAAGGCAGGCTTCAAGGGCGGCGGCAAAAACGGCGCAGCCGACATTGTGTGTAAGGCTCTGTCACAAAATAGCGAAGCGACGGTTATTATCATGGACTTTGCCTCCCGATACATTATCTCCCCCGATAATATGGAACAGAGCGAGGTGGACAGCTTTACCGTCCTTTTACAGGCATCCCTGCATGGAAGGGATGTGAAAACGGAGAGAAACGGCGTTCTTAAGAACCTGCTGCTTTTAATTACAAACAAGGCCAACGATATCCCTGCCTGGTTCTATCTGCAGAACCCAAACGTAAAAATACTTACGTTGTCCGCCCCGTCGAAGGAGGAGAGGGAGGCGCTGGTGAAAAGCTCTAATTTTCCCAGCTTTTTTGCAGGCGATATATACAGGGAGGACAGCCCTTACTATAACGCCCACCCCGACGAGCTTGAGAAAATGCAGGATAGGTTTGTTGCGCTGACGGAGGGCTTCAGCTTTACGGAAATTAACGGTCTGCGCAGGCTGTGTAAAAACGAGAAGATACGTATGCGGGATCTGTGCGACGTGATCGATTTATATAAATACGGCATCAGGGAGAATCCCTGGAAGAATCTTGACCTGGAACAGATCAGAAATGCCAAGGCGGACTTTGAAAACAGGGTAAAAGGCCAGGACTATGCGATTACGAAGACTCTGGACGTTATTAAAAGAGCCATCACAGGAATGTCGGGTCTGCAGGGCTCCTCTCACACAAGACCTAAGGGCGTGCTGTTTTTTGCCGGACCTACGGGTACCGGCAAAACGGAGACGACTAAAACGCTTGCCGAAATTATTTTCGGTGACGAAAGCTATTGCAGGTGTTTTGACATGAGCGAGTACGGGCAGAGCCACAGCGACCAGAAGCTGCTTGGAGCGCCTCCCGGATATGTGGGGTACGAGGCGGGCGGACAGCTTACGAATGCCGTAAAGAAGAATCCCTTTTCGATTCTTCTGTTCGACGAGATAGAAAAGGCCCATCCCTCCATCTTTGACAAGTTCCTGCAGATCCTTGGGGACGGCAGGATGACAGACGGACAGGGCAATACGGTTTATTTCTCGGAGACGGTCATTATCTTTACAAGCAATCTCGGAATTTATACGGTGAATGAGAACGGGCAAAGAGAAGCAAACGTTACAAGCGAGATGCCTTATCCGGAAATGTCGTTCCGCGTAAGAGAGGCAGTCGAAGACTTTTTTAAGCTGCAGCTTGGACGCCCCGAAATATTGAACAGAATCGGTGAAAACATCGTTGTGTTCGACTATATCCGGCCTGATGTGGCAAGGCTGATTCTGGATTCCCAGGTCAAAAAGATCGTTAAGAACCTTTCGGCGGAAAAGCACATAACACTGAACCTTTCAGACAAGGCCATGGAAGCGCTGGCGGAGCAGGCTCTCGGCAATCTGCAAAACGGGGGCAGGGGCGTGGGGAATGTAGTTGAGAATTTCCTGATCAATCCCTTGTCAAGATATCTGTTTGATAACGAGATATTTGAAAATGCGGTCCTGACCATTGAACATATCGATGCTCAGGCAATGCCGCCGTCGCTGGAATGCAGGAAGGGTTAAGGCTTAAAAGGAACCTTCATATATTAAATGGATGCCCGCTGAAGCGGGAGAGGGCGTCTGTTCAGCGTGGGAAACACCCGCGGATTTTCTTTTCGGGATTGAGCGCCCGCCGCTGCGGGCAGGGGGACTGCTATGAGCAAAATTTTGAAAAATACAATCATTACCTTATTGATTCTGACCCTGGGCATTTCTACCGCTTTTCTGGCGTATCTGCACTTTTTTGCGCCGGCTCACGGGGAGCCTTCGGGAGAGTGGGAGGCAGAGCTGGCTATGACAGAGCAGGCGGCGGTCATGGCGTATGGCTGGCTGCAGGATATAGAAGCCGTCTCTGTCCCGCTGGAGGAGCTGGAGACCCATATGCAGGGGCTGTCCGTTCGGGTGGAGCTTATTCTGGAGCCGGCCGGGCATTTGCAGGGAGCCTTTCGCAGCAATGTGCTGCCGGAAAGCTACGATGCCTGCAATCGGGCGGCATATGAGGCTTTTGCGGCGGTTTTCCGGGGGATTGTGGCTAAAAGGCTTTACCTGGCAGGCTATAGGGGCAGTACGGACAGGGAGGCGGTGGAGGCGCTGGTCACAGAGACCTTTGGGATGTCCACCGTCGATTATCTGATGTCCTATGGTCCCGCCCTGCTGCCCTCTCTTGAGGAGCTGCAGGCCCTGTATGGCGGCGCCGGTACATATAAGGCTGAGGAAGGCATTCTCGTCAGGCAGTTTGACGGAGGGGCAGACGAAGCAAGAGAGGAACGTTATATCCGGGGGGATACAGACCTGATTTTGTATGGAGAGGCAGACTCCGGGGACGCCGGTTTTCTCGGTAAGCCCTATCCTCTGGCCTATACCTTAAGGCAGCCCGAAAATCAACTTAAAAATGATTAAGCTATCAGAAGGGAGAACCAATGAAGAAAATCCTGCAGAGAATATGTTCCCTTACGCTGGCTGTAATCCTGGTCTGCGCGAACCTGCCTGTCAGTGCAGACGCGGCGTTTCAGATCCCCGGGACCTGCCTGGTACAGACGGATACCGGAGCCGAATGTACGGTAAAGACCCTGGATTACTCCTATGACAACAACGCCTACCTTTCCCTGCGTGACGTGGCAATGGCGCTTAAGGATACGGACAAGGCATTCTCTTTGAAAATCACGCAGAATTCCGTCACTCTGACCCCGGGAAGCGCTTATAAGCCTGTGGGGGCGGAAAACGTTCCCTGGCAGGACACTAAGAGCCCCGGCATCACCCTGCGGCGGAATGAATTTAAGGTAGGCAGTCAGACTGTTTTTTATTACACAATGATTGTAAAGCTGCCTTCCGGTTATTACGACTGCTTTATGATGGCGGCAGATCTGGCAATGATCCTGGATGTGGACATGATTGTTCCCGCTGAGGGGTCCCTGCAGATCAACACGCAGGATTCCTTTCATGTTTCCCCCGATGCCTTGGAACAGGCGGGTTATTTTTACGGAGTCAACAGCGTGCTGGCAGGAGACGCCACCACCGGGGAGGTTTACTATCGGTATCAGTCCGATGCGCCTTATCCCATAGCGAGCACCTCCAAGCTCATGACCTGTCTGCTTGCCATGGACGCGATCTATGCGGGGCAGATAGGTCTTGATGATCAGGTAACCGTCTCTGAGGCGGCACAGATATTGTCCTCATCTTCGGATGGGGTGATTCCACTGAAAGCCGGGCAGCAGGTTACCGTGCGGGACCTTCTTTTCGGCACCCTTCTGCCCTCCAGCAACGAATGCGCGCTGTGTCTTGCGGAGGCAATTGCCGGTTCGGAGGAGAATTTTGTCAGATTGATGAATCAAAAGGCGGCGGATCTGGGGCTTTCCCAGGCGGTGTTTTTCAACAGCCACGGGCTGCCCTCCTATACGGCTGCACCCATTCCCTCAAAGCGTCAGAACCGTATGAGCGCGGAGGACATGTTCAGGCTAGTATCATATCTTCTGAGGGTCTATCCCCAGATAACGGATATCACTTCCCTGCAAGGCGCCATTTTGAAATCCTTCAACAAAGAGGTGCGCAATTCCAACCCTCTTTTATATAATCTGCCGGGCGTCACCGGTTTGAAAACCGGAACGACCAACAAGGCCGGAGCCTGCCTGGTCACATCCCTGACTGCGGACGACGGGGTTATGGAGCATGATCTGACGGTCATTGTGCTGGGCACAGAGGACTCCATAGAGAGAGGACGCGTATCGGGCTTGCTGGCAAGATATGCCCTGAATACCTTTTATGAGAGGATAGATACAGGAAATACGGGAAGCGGGGAAACGGTGGACGGTGAAACGCCGCAGGCTCCCGGCCGCCGGCCCATGCATGCCGAGGCGGCAGTGGACAGGATACTGCGGACCGCAAAGCTCTTGCAGCTATCCAACAAGCAGGAGCAATGATGCATTTATTGTGGATAATATTGAGGCGTATGCGGAGGCATACATTGGTATGTGCGCCGAAGCGCACGGGGAGGTAAAGAAATGAAAAGTTTATGCGGATTGGACTGCAGCCAATGCAGCTGGAGAGAGCAATGCGGCGGGAAGTGTGGGGAGACAAACGGGCATCCCTACGGGGGCACCTGTATGACAGCACTGTGCTGCGAAAAGAAAAGCTGTGAGAATTGCGGGAAAGCCTTTGAAGCCCCCTGTCAGCTGAAGGAACGGCTGATTGCGGAATTCAACGCTTTGAATATTGAAGATATGGCAGAGGTTACCGGGTTGGAGGCCCTTTTGGGCTCCTATGTCAATCTGCAGTATACGCTGCCCGGCGGACAGAGGATCAGGTTCTGGGATGACAACAGAATCTATCTGGGAAATCAGCTTCATAAGGAAAACAGCGAAAGATGCTATGGCCTTACGGCGGATGAGCATTACCTTCTGGTGTGCGAGTACGGCGATCAGGGCTGCGACGCGGAAATTATTGTCTATAAGAAATGGAGGTAATGCGCCGGAGGAAGGAGCTGTCAACATTATTCATAAAGGTAAGAGTTTAAGCCGCCGCAGGTTTTCCTGCGGCGGTCAGTTTTTGTAATTATGCAAAAATAACGGGATTTGAAGCAAAAATAACGCGTCGGTATAAAAGTAAGTATGTTATTATAAATTGTATGTGAACAAATACTGAACGAGGAGCTGCGGCTATGGGAAAAACAATTAAGGGAAAGCTGACAATCAGCGTGATCTGCATTGTTGCGGTAAGCATCATGCTGACGACGCTGGGCATTGTAACGATGGCGGGAAGACGCCTGATTGAGGATCAGAAGCAGGCTTTGCAGCTGAATGCCGACAGGTATGCGGAGGAGATCAATACCTGGATTGAAAACGAAAAGATGCTGGCGGAAGGGACCGCGAACAGCATAGAAGCGGCAGGAAGCACAGCGGACGGCCTTATTCAGTCGGCGCTGGATACCTATGCGGCAGACCGACCGGAGCTTTTGAATTTATACTGCGGAACGAAGGAAAGTAAGTTTCTTCAGTCAAACAGAGAGGCGGAAATACCGGAGGGGTATGACCCGGTACAGAGGGGCTGGTATCAGCAGGCGGCACAGGCGGGGAACACGGTGGTAACGGACCCTTATTGGGATGTGATTACAAACCAAATGTGCGCCACCATAGCCTCTCCGGTATACATAAAGGGGGAACTGGCGGCAGTGATCGGTATCGATGTGACGCTGGCAACGGTTACCGACCTGACAAACAGCATTAATTTTGAGGATGGTGTGTACGGATTTTTAGTAGACAGCAGCGGACATTATATCGCCCATGAAAATAAGGAATATGAGCCCACAGGGGAAAAGGCGGTTGCAGTTGCGGACATTATGCCGGGACTTGGGGGCCTGATCAACGAAAACCTCACGGATGTGATAAAGCTTAAGGATTATGACGGCAGTAAGCGGTATTTTGCCACATCGCTGATCAAAGGAAGCAATTGGAGGCTGGGGGTGGCGGTTCCTACGGCAAACGTGAGAAGATCCCTGGAAGCCATGATCGGGGTGGCGGCTGCCACCGCGGTCTTGATGATCGCGCTGATCACGGGATTTATGACCTGGATGATCGGCAGAATGCTTGCGCCTATCCAGATGCTGAAGCAATTTGCGTCCGGCGATTTTTCGGAGAACGCGGCGGCAGAAAAGAGTAATAAGATACCTGCGGAATATAAAAATGAGACGGAGCAGATCAGAACTGCGACAATAGAGGTAAAGCAGCAGATCAGGGAGATTATCCTAAGCACCAAAAACGAGGCGCGGAACATAGGAACCATTGCGGAGGACACATCCGCAAGGATGACGGTGCTGACGAAGGATATGGCAAATATTCTGGATGCGGCAGTGAGTGCAATGACGCAGACCGCGCAGGCAAGAGAGCTGGCGGAGCAGATCATGCACACCGGACAGACGCTTGGCACAGTGGTAGAAGACGTGGCGCAGAGGGCCAGGGCGGCATCCGGCCAGTCGGGAGATATTATGAGCCGTGCGGAGGCGCAGAATCAGTCGGCGGAGCAGGCGGGAAAGGACGCCGCGGATATTTATGACCAGACAAGGGAAGAACTGGAAAAGGCAATTTCGGACAGCCAGAGAGTGCGGGAAATCGATACGCTGACAGAAGAAATTCTTTCTATCAGCGCCCAGACAAATCTGCTGGCACTAAATGCGTCCATAGAAGCGGCAAGGGCAGGCGAAGCGGGAAAGGGCTTTGCGGTTGTGGCAGACGAGATACGCCTTCTGGCGGATCACTCCAAGAATGCGGTAGGCAAGATCCGACAGGTTACAGAAGCCGTGGTGGGGAATGTATCCTTTTTGACTGAAAGCGCACAGAAGCTGTTGAGCTTTATGAACGACAAGGTTATGGAAAATTATAAGGACATGATTCGGCTGGCAGGAATGTATAAGCAGGACGCGGTATTTTACAGCGATATTTCAGGAAAGCTGGGAGAGGCGTCCCAGGAGCTGGACACGGGGATGGAAGGAATCAATGCCTCCATCGGCAGCATAACGGCGCTTGTGCGTGAGACGGCGGAATATATGCAGAAAATGGAGTGTGCGGCGGAAGAATCCAACGAGAATTCCAAGGCGGTGCTCGCTCAGACGGAGGAACTGTTCCGGTTAAGCGCCCTTCTCAATGAGACTGTGGCATCCTTCAAGGTGTAGGAGAGAGGCGGCTTATGCGGAGGGAACGGTAAAGTATGAAATAAACGGTAACGGTCGTAAGGGAGGGTATTTTAAGAAGATCTTATGAATATAATACTTATTTTGCGCTCTGAGGTAGTCTGCCTTACCATACTGCTATTGCTGATGGCGTACAGCTTGATCTGCGGCGCCAAATCGGAAAAAACCTTTTTACGGGTATGTATATGCTCACTGGGGCATGTGATCTTTGACGGCATAACGGTGTATACAGTAAACAATATAGAGACTACAGGGCGCGCGGTAAACTATATTATGCATTTTTTTATGTATCTGTTTGCAATGTGCTTCAGCTGTGAAATGTTCTGTTATATTATCAAAAATATATTTTCAGCCGTTTCCCTGCGCAGGTGGATGAAGGCCGTACGCCTTCCGGTGGCCTTATATGTGGCGGCAATGCCGTTTCTTGAAATAAATTATTACCAGGGCAACGGCACAATGTACAGCATGGGAAGCGCGGGAGCAGCTGCATTTGCGCTCACGGTAATCTATATGATACTGGGAGCCGTGCTGCTGCTTATCAATATACGCAGGGTTGAAACAAACGTGGTGCTGGGTGTGCTGCCCTGCAGTATACTTGCTTTAACGGTTGTGGTGATTCAGCTTCTGGTGCCGGAGCTTCTTTTTACGGGAGCCGTTATGACAATTATCACCACAGGGCTTTTCTTCTCCATAGAAAATCCCGTGGCGCATTATATGAAGCGCGCTTATATCGATCTGGATACGGGGATAAAGAATAAAAACTGTTATATTGAGGATATGAGGAGGCTCAACGAAACGTATTTTTCCGAACGGAAAGGCAAGGGGCCGCTTATATGTGCCGTCTGTGACATAAACTGCCTGAAAGCGGTAAACGACAGCTTCGGACATATGGAGGGCGATGAGCTGATACGTGCAGCCGCGGATGTGCTGTCCAAAACCTTTGAAAAAGCATACAACGTTTACCGTGTGGGCGGCGACGAATTTATCGCGGTATTTATCGGCGTAAGCCGTGACCGCGTTGAGGGCGCCGTCGCCGATGTGAGAAAAGGCTGCAAAAAATATACGAGTCTGAAATATCCTCTGAGTATTGCAATCGGTATTGCAGATTCCTGCGACGATGATTTCGCAAGCATTTACGATGTGGTCTCCCTTGCGGATAAGAGGATGTATGAAAATAAGACTCAGATAAAAGACAGTACGTCCCATTTTGAACCCTGTTGTGCCATAAATCGCCAAAAAGCTCCTCATTGACAAACCGGGCCGTCAATGCTAAGATTTTAATATCATCATGTCATTTGAACAAGCGCAGGCGACGGGAAACATAAATGAAGTGGTCTTTGGGAAAATGTCCTGATATGAGGCGGACAGCCTGTGCCTGCATGTATCTGTATCAGTAGAAATGTATTGGAAAGTATGCCGATGAAGGATGGGACAGTGACGGGAAAAGGGCTCAGGGTAGGGGGCATAATACTTTGCTTGGTGACGGCCGTGCTGCTGGTGACAGCCGGAGGCTTGTTTTATGTGCGTATATATCAGGTGGAACCCGCCTTCAGCGAGATGACCTATGAATTCGGGACGCCTGTCAGTCAGGATATCCAGGACTACCTTGTTGGTACGGATTGGTCTGTGGGGCTGGGCGAGCTTGATTTGTCCCGGGTGGACGAGGACCGCACGGGAACATATCAGGCGGTGGCGCGCCACGGCAGCGGGCAGTTCAGCTACATAATTAATATTCGGGACACGGCGCCTCCGCAGATTGTCTGGAAGGACAGCCAGGTTTATCTTGCCCTGCAGAGGGAGTGCTCCGTGGAGGACGTTATAGAGGGCGTGATCGATGCGGACGCCTCGGCAAAGGCTTACTTTTTCGGGGAGGAGGGACTGAGCGACCACGTTTACTTCGACAGGCTGGGAGAATATGAGCTGGAGATTCTGGCGCGGGATTCCTCCGGAAACGAATCCTCCGGAAGGGTAACGGTCATTGTGGATATTCCTCCGGTATTGGATGGCATCCGGGATTTTTATGTGGCATTGGGAAGCGCGCCCGATTATCTGGATCAGGTGACAGCCTGGGACGATATAGACGGCGATCTGACAGACAGTATCCGGGTGGAGGATTCGGAGGTTTTTCTGGACAGGGCGGGCGAGTATACCCTGACCTATCTTGCCACGGACAGCTACGGGCTGGTGACCGAGGAGGAGGCGAAGGTGCTGGTTGCCACAGAGGACGAGCTTCAGGAGCTGATTGGCAGGCGGCAGATCGACTATAGGGAGGATGTTATTCTGGGGGCGCCCAATATCTATGACGCGGGCGTTTCCCGGGAGGATAACCTGGAGGAAACCTTGGAGTATATGCGCCCGGCTCTGGTGCAGCTGTATCATCCTACCGGCAGAGGCGGCTACAGCTCCGGTTCGGGTTATATCATGGAAATCACGGAGGACACCATCTTCATCTGCACCAACAGGCATGTGGTCAGCAAGTATGAGGACTGGGATATCTATTTCTTTGACGGAACCAGCGTGCCCGGGGAATGCCTGGGAACCAGCGAGGATTATGATGTGGGCGTGGCGACGGTGGCGCTGGAGGATGTGCCCCGGGCGCTGCTGCGGCAGCTTATGACCGTACATATTGACAGATTATATTGGGAGAGCCTGGACGAGCAGCCCATCGAGCTTGCCCTGGAGAGGATAGACAGGGAAGGCGGGCTGGTTCATACCACGGAGGGAAATCTGATTAAGATCAGACAGGATTTTGAATGGTACAATCAGCTGGACCACACGGAGGTCACGGTGGAGCTGGTGCATGGGGATTCGGGCTCCGCGGTTCTGGACGGCTACGGAAATCTCATATGCATGGCGTATGCCTATTCCACTACGCCTACAAGATATTGGTGTGTGCCGCTGGACGGAATATTGACCTGCTATGAGGAAATCACGGGAAGAATGCCTTATGTATACGGAGCGGAGCTTTTGCCAAGGCTGCCGTGACGGGAGGCTTAAAATATGCACAAGAGAACGGCTTGGCGAAAGACCGGGCCGTTACGCGGAAGAAGGGGGAGTCATATGTATCAGATCATCGATGGCAAGAGGATTTCTCAGGAAATTAAGGACGAGCTAAAGGAAAAGGTGGCGGCGATGAAGGCGGAGGGCGTGGAGAGATGCCTGGCTGTCATCCAGGTGGGAAGCGATCCCGCCTCCAGCGTGTATGTAAACAATAAGAAAAAGGCATGTGAGTACATCGGTATCAAGTCACTTTCCTATGAGCTGCCGGAGGAAACTACGGAGGCGGAGCTGCTGGAGCTGATCGGCAGCCTGAATGCCAGGGAGGACGTAAACGGAATTCTGGTGCAGCTTCCGGTGCCGGAGCACATCGACGAGGATAAGGTTCTCCTTGCCATTGCGCCGCAGAAGGATGTGGACGGCTTTCATCCCGTGAACGTGGGGAATTTGAGTATCGGGCGTCCGGGCTATGTGTCCTGTACCCCTGCCGGCGTTATCCAGCTTTTAAAGCGTTCCGGCATTGAGATCGCGGGCAGGGAATGCGTGGTGCTGGGAAGGAGCAATATCGTGGGCAAGCCTATGGCAATGCTGCTTCTCCGGGAGAACGGGACCGTCACGGTATGCCATTCCCGCACGAAGGATCTGAAGGAGATCACCAGACGGGCGGACATTCTTGTGGTGGCGGTGGGAAAGCCTAAGCTTGTGGATGCCGATTATGTAAAGGAAGGCGCTGTGGTCATCGACGTGGGAATCCACAGGAACGAGAATAACAAGCTCTGCGGCGACGTGGATTTTGACAGCGTCGCGCCGCATGTATCCGCAATCACACCGGTGCCGGGCGGCGTGGGTCCCATGACCATCGCCATGCTGATGAACAACTGTGTGGAGGGCTGCAGGTGACGCTTAGGCGCAGGAGTCTGTCTTTTGAAGCCGGGGCGCGGAAGGTATATGTCTTTACGGGAGAGCTTTGTGAGGTCTACGGCGGCATTGAAGCCGGCCTGGAGAGTGTTTGAAAAGGACATATGATGAAAGAGAAATTTCAGGAATTTGTTGTCAGAATAGAGGATGATTTTGACCTTGAGAAAATAATATCCTGCGGGCAGTGCTTCAGGGCGGGAGTGCTGGACGACGGGACCTGCCGGTTTATCACGGGAGATAACATTGTCTATATAAGAAAGATGGAGGGGGACGATTTTCATGTCCGCTGCGGCGAGGGCGCATGGGAGCGGGTGTGGACGGATTATTTCGACCTGCGGAGAAGCTACAGGGACATCCGGGAAAGGGCGGATAAGAGCAACGGCTTTATAAGCGCCGCCATGGAGGCAGGCGCGGGTCTGCGCGTGCTGCGCCAGGAACCGTGGGAGATGCTGGTCACCTTTATCATATCCCAGAGAAAAAATATTCCGGCTATATCCAGGGCGGTTGAAAGCCTGTCTGAAAAGTTTGGCGGCAGGATCGCCACGCCCTGTGAAACGGTTTGCGTCTTTCCCACGCCTGAACAATTGTGTCAGGCGGCGGAGGATGAACTGAATGCCTGCGGATTAGGCTACCGGACGGCTTACGTGAGGGACGCGGCCCAGCGGGTGTCCAAGGGGACGCTGGATTTGGATGCGCTTGCGGCATGGGGTGACGAGGCGCTTTTTGAGGAGCTTATGAAGGTCCGCGGAGTGGGAAAAAAGGTTGCGAACTGTGTGGCTCTCTTTGGCTATGGCAGGGCTTCCAGAGTGCCTGTGGACGTCTGGATCGACCGGGCCATTCAGGAGGATTGCCAGGGATGCGACCCTTTTTTGGATTTCGGCAGCGAGGCAGGAATCATACAGCAATATGTGTTTTATTATAAGAGAAACGGGAGCCGGGAGATGCCTGCGTAAGCTATGGTGCCACGGTTCAGCAATAGATCTCCCTTTTGGGAATTGAGTTACCTTTGAATATGACGGCGCCGGGAAAATACGGCAAGGGGAACGGCTGGCTGCATGAAAGTGCAGCTATTGTACTTGAGAAAAAACTTGCATTTGCCGTACTTTATGATAAAATAGCTACATACCTAGGCACGAAATATGTGCCTGAAACAATGGTGTGGACAATTGAATAATGAGAGGAAATATTGATTCGCGAAGAGGAGAAGAACGTTATTATGAAAAAGAAACTTATCAGTTTGCTTTTAACGGCACTTCTGTCAATGGCTGTACTGGGCGGATGCGGTCCGGATGGCACAGGAGAGTCTTCGGGGAATAATTCCTCAAATGGTGTATCAGGTTTGGAGCCGGTCTATGGCGGCTCTGTCGTTGTAGGAATACAACAGGATATTGATAGTCTTGACCCACATAAAGCGACGTCGGCAGGAACTAAAGAGATATTATTCAACATTTTTGAGGGCTTGGTTAAGCCCGATGAAAAAGGTAATTTGATTAATGCAGTTGCCAGTGATTACGAAATCTCCACGGATGGTCTGGTTTATACCTTCACCCTCAGGGACAACGTAAAGTTTCACAATGGCAATCCTGTGACTGCCGAGGATGTGAAGTACTCCCTTGAGAGGGTTTCGGGGCTTTTGGACGGCACTGCGCTTATTTCCACCCTGAGTTCCGCAAAGGGCGGCATTCAGAAGGTGGACATATTGAACGAAAAGACGGTTCAGGTAACGGTGGGCAGCGCCAACACAGAGCTGATTTACAGCTTTGTTGCAGCTATCATTCCCAAGGGCAGCGGGGAGGAAGCGGCGGCAGCTCCTGTCGGTACGGGACCGTTTTCTTATGTTTCCTATAAGCCCCAGGAGGGCATCGTGGTGGCAAAGAATCCGGAGTACTGGCAGGCGGGTCTGCCCTATCTGGACGAGGTAAACTTCAAGATCGTGGGCAGCTCGGAGACGGCGCTCATGGAGCTTCAGGGCGGGACCATCGATATTTACGCTTATCTGACCGATTCACAGGCCCAGGTGCTCAGGGAGGGCGGGAATTTTTCCGTGGAGTCATCTCCCTCCAATGTGGTGCAGGCATTGTTCTTGAATAATGCGGTTAAGCCCCTGGATAATATCAAGGTTCGTCAGGCAATCTGTTATGCCCTGGACAAGGACGAAATCGATGGCTTTGTGGGCGGCGAAACAGGGGCGTCTATCAGCTCGGCAATGCTTCCCACGCTGACGGATTTTTATGTGGATCTGAACGATACCTACGGCGACAAGGCAAACCAGGAGAAGGCAAAGCAGCTTTTGAAGGAGGCAGGCTACCCTGACGGCTTCGACCTGCCTATCACCATACCGTCCAATTATGAGTTCCATATGCAGACCGGACAGGTGGTGGTTGAGCAGCTCAAGGCGGTAGGCATCAACGCTACGATTCAGGCGGTGGATTGGAATACATGGTATAATGACGCTTATGTGGGGCGGAAGTACACTGCGACGATTAGCGGCATTACCTGTGATCTGACTCCGGGCTACCTGCTGAACAGATTTCAGACGACTTCAAACAAGAATTTCATTAACTATGCCAACACCCAGTATGACGAGCTGTATTTAAAGGCACAGGCGGAGCTGGATCTGGCGAAGAAGGCGGATTATTACAAGCAGCTGCAGACCATTCTGTGCGATGATGCCGGAACGGCATTTATCCAGGTTCCTGCAAACACCACGGCCATCAGTAAGGAGCTTTCGGGCTACAAATTCTATCCCGTCTATGTGCAGGATATGAGCACGGTGTTCTATGTGAAGAAGTAAGCTCACTGTGGCTTATCCCATATGCCTTTGACAGGCGAAAAGCAGGGGATAAAAAAGCGGCTTTAGGGCAAATTTAAGATTAATTTAAAGAAAACACAAGGATAAGAAGGGAGGCGGTCACGTGAAATATTTAGGTAAAAAGGTACTCACTCTCATTATGACATTGTTTCTTGTTTCCGTGGCTGCCTTTCTTGCCTTTCAGATCATTCCCGGGGATGTGGTGGCGTCCATTCTGGGAATGGAAGCGACTCCCGAGAGGGAGGAGCAGCTCAGGGAGGAGCTGGGTTTAAACGATCCTCCTGTGGAGCGGTATTTTAACTGGATGACAGGAGTGCTGCGGGGGGACCTTGGGGTCAGCTACCGCTATTCAAAAAATATGAGCGAGATGATGCCGGTGGCGGAGCTGATCGGGGACAAGCTTCCTGTGACGCTGATGCTGGCGTTATTTTCGCTGATACTTATCGTACTGATATCTATTCCCCTGGGTGTATGGTGGGCGAGGAGCGGCAGCCGCGTGCTGGATGCGGTGCTGGGCGTTGCCACACAGACGGCGATGGCAATTCCGTCCTTTTTCCTGGGGATTCTTGTGACTTATCTGTTTGGTATTGTACTCAGGCTTTTTTCTCCCGGAGGCTATGTGAGCTATCGGGATAACTTTGCAGGTTTTTTGGGCTATTTACTCTTTCCTGCGCTGTCCATTGCCATTCCCAAGATTGCAATGACGGCGAGATTCCTCAGAAATTCCATGCTGACGGAGTTTGGCTCCGACTATGTGCGCACGGCGTACAGCAAGGGCTGCAGCAAGAAGCGCGTCATGTACAGGCATGTTCTTAAGAATTCCATGATGCCGGTAATCACCTTCCTGGGCATGATCATTGCGGAGATCGTTGCGGGCAGCATTGTCGTGGAGCAGGTCTTCGGGCTGCCGGGCATCGGCAGGCTGCTCATCAGCTCCATCAATAACCGGGACCTTCCGGTGGTTGAAATTTTGATTATGTATATTACCTTCGTGGTTATTTTTGTATATTTTCTGGTTGATATCCTGTATCGTGTCATCGACCCGAGAATCAGCGAGAAATAGAAGCGTGCAAAGGAAAAATGCAAAGGAAACGGGGCTGTCGGAAAGCAGGAGGGCGGCATCACAGTGAAACGGAAGGACGGCGTAATGAAGCTGAAGCACAACTTCAAATGGAATAAATATCTGGCAGCCGGTCTGGTGATGACGGGCATTGTGGTGCTGCTTGGCATTTTGGGTTTTTTCTGGACTCCCTACAGCACTACCGCGATGAATGCGGCGGAGAAGTTTTCGCCTCCGTCTCTCAGGCATATTTTCGGCACGGATAATTTCGGCAGGGATATTTTTTCCAGGGTCATGCAGGGGCTGGGCACGAGTATCGTTATCAGCAGCCTTGTGGTGCTCATTTCCGGTGCGGCGGGCATTGTCATCGGGGCTCTCACCGGATATATAGGCGGTATTTTGGATGAGGTTGTCATGCGTATCACCGATGCCGTGAACGGTTTCCCCAGTATTCTCCTAACCCTGGTAATCATAAGCATTCTTGGAAACGGTAAGCAGAATGTTATTATTTCCATGGGTATTGTCTTCATACCAAGCTATGTGAGAATTGTGCGCAGCGAATATTTGCGGCTGAGGGATGCCGATTATATCAGACGGGCAAGGCTCATGGGCGTAAGCAGGTTCCGGATATTGTTTGTGCATATTCTGCCGAACATTTTTTCCGTGTTCTGGGTCTCTGTCATGATAGGCTTTAACAACGCCATTCTTGCCGAGTCGGGGATGAGCTATCTTGGCATCGGTGTACAGCCCCCCGATGCCAGCCTTGGAAAAATGCTCTCCGACGCCCAGGGGTATCTGCAGAGAGCGCCCTGGTACGCCCTTGCGCCGGGGCTGACGATCGTATGGCTGGTGCTGGGTTTTTCACTGTTTAGTGAGGGCATACGGCGAAAAGAGGAATAAGCTTCCTGGTAGAAAAGCGCAACTGAAAATAGGTGGCAGGATGATAAAAATAGAGAATCTGTCCGTTGCCTTCGACGGCACGGAGGTGGTGAAAAATGTAAGCCTGGACCTTAGGGACGGGGAAATATTGGGCGTGGTGGGCGAATCCGGCTCGGGTAAGTCCGTGACGGCGCTGACCCTGATGGGGCTTGTGGCGGAGACGGCACGGCTCACCTCGGGGCGTATTCTCTATGACGATGTGGTGCTGCAGGAGGCTGGGAAGCCGCGGGACAGGGTATTGTACAGGGAATACCAGGGCGCGAAAATGTCCATGGTGTTTCAGGAGCCTATGACCTCCCTGAATCCTACCCAGAGAGTGGGCAGGCAGGTGGAGGAGATGCTGAGGCTCCACACCGGGCTTACATCCGGGGAAATCAGGGAGAAGGTGCTGGAAACCTTTGCTTCGGTGGGTCTGCGCAACGGGGAGAAGGTGTATGCAAGCTATCCCCATCAGCTCTCGGGGGGGATGCGGCAGAGGGTAATGATCGCAATGGCGGTCATTCTGCACCCCAGGCTGATTGTGGCGGACGAACCTACCACGGCGCTGGATGTGACCATCCAGAATCAGATCATAGAGCTGCTTCAGAAGATTAACAGAGAACAAAACAACGCCATACTTTTTATAACCCATGACCTGAATCTGGCAAGGCGGATCTGCCACCGGATAGCGGTGATGAAGGACGGCTGCGTAGTTGAATCAGGCAGCACGAAAGAGGTGTTCGGGCGTCCAAGGGAGGAGTATACCAGAAGGCTGATAGAAGCGGTGCCTTCCCGTATGAAGCGCAGGACTGCCGCAGCGGTTCGGGAGAGAGCAGCGGCAGAGAATTCAGCCGAAGGGCTTGCCCGGGGGAAGGCAGCCGGGGAGCAAAGCGCCGTCAGGCGGACGGAAAAGGCTGTGGCTCCCATTGTGAGGGTGAAAGACCTGTCCGTGTTTTACAAGGAGGGCAATAACAGCCTCTTTTCCCGCAATAGCAGGCGCTGTGTGGTGGAGGAGGCAAGTTTTGAGATATATCCCGGCGAAAGCCTGGGGCTTGTGGGTGAGAGCGGATGCGGCAAAACATCCCTTTCCAGGGCGCTTTTGGGTATAAACTGCGAGGTGAAGGGTGAGATCGTACAGAAGACGGTACGCCCACAGATGATTTTTCAGGACCCATACAGCAGCCTGAATCCCGCGAAGACCATTGGCTGGCTTCTGCAGGAGCCGCTGCGTGCCGCAGGCGCATTGGATAAGTCCCTTGCAATGACAAAGGAGGATATGGAAGCGGCGGCGTATGATATGCTTCACAGGGTGGGTATGGAGGATAAATATTTTCACAGAAAGCCCGCGCAGCTTTCCGGCGGGCAGAGACAGCGCATCAGTATAGGGCAGGCGCTGATTACCGGTCCGGGCTTTATTGTTGCGGATGAGCCGGTTTCGGCGCTGGATGTGACAATTCAGGCGCAGATCATGGAGCTGATGCAGAGGCTGCAGCAGGAGATGAACCTGTCCTATCTCTTTATATCCCATGACATCAATGTGGTTTATCACATGTGTGACCGCATCATGGTGATGAAGGAGGGCAGGATCGTTGAAATAGGCGAAACAGAGGAGCTTTACAACCACCCCAGGGAAGAATACACAAAGCTTCTGCTCTGCGGTTCCGCGGGTTAAGCTTGGGCTGTAAGCTCCGTAGCTGTCTTGTCAGAAAATGCTTTTGTCCGTGTATTTCAGTTAAAGAGGGATACGGTGATATCTTTAAACAGAGGCTGTTGTTCTGCCGTTTCTTTTTCCTGGGAAAGGCTTGCCGCCTCTGGTTTAGCCGGGAAGATCCTTTCGGCGGCCTTGCCGCCGGATGGAGAGGGAAGGGAAGCTGTGGATGCCTTCTGCAGCTTGGCTTCCTGCTTGTCAAGCTCCGCCTGCTTTTTTGTGACATCTGCTCCGCGGGCTTCATCCAGCTTGATCTCGCTTTTCAGGATCGCTATGCCGCCCTCTATTCTGGCGATGACGGTTTCTTGTTTTTTCGCCTGTTCCCTGGAGGAGTCCGATGCGATAACCGCCTTCCACTTCTTTTGGGGAATTTCAAAATCCTGTAACCGTGACTCCTTATTCTGCTCCGTCTTATCCTGCAAAGCCGCGTTCTGTGAAGCCTTATCCGGCGCAGTCTTGCCTTCCGCATTTTTTATAGAGGAGCCGGTTTTGCCGGTGTTGTCATTTTTGACATCCGAGTGTCCGGCGTTCACATTGTTTGCGTTGTTTATACCCTTCTTTTTTTCGGCGGCGGCCTTCAGGGCGTCGTTTTCTGCTTTTATGATTTTTTTGCCCTTGCTCCCGGCGCCGGAAACGTCGCCCCGGATTTCGTCTGCCAGGGCTTCCTGCTGCTGTTCTCTGCGGGTTTCCGCCCGGCGCTGCTTCAATTCTCTGTTAAGACCGCTTATTTTCTGCTGCAGCTCCTGACGTTTTTTTACCTTTTCCGCAGCCGGCAGGTCTTCCTTGGAAGACAATGCCTGCCTCTGTCGCTGGGCTTCGGAAATTTCCTTTCGGATATTTTTGCTGACGGAATCTGCCTGCCGGACCTTGTCCGTCGGGCGGTTTGACAAGCCTTCTATTCCCCTCATTCTGCCAATTTCCATATTTCCTCCCATTCCGCCGCGTCAGCGGCATTTTGATTCGGAAGGAGCGCCGGGTTACGCAGCGCCGCAGGCTTAGAGACCGGAAAACCCGTCCATTAAGCTCTGTCCTTCATTTTCGGTTCCGTTCATAACGGGATAAATGTCTTTTATTTATTATATTCTTTTTTAAGGGCAGCGTCAATATTTTCAATTAATTTCTCAAATTGTGTGTCAAAAGCAGGCAGGGCTGTGCCGAATCAGGTATTGCACACGCTCAGCTGCGCCACAAGCGCTTTCCGGTAATCCTCATGGTGGGGCATGCCGTGTCCGCCGGTCCCGGGCAGCATGAGCTTGAGAAAGCAGCCGTTTTTCATGGTAATCGAACAGCTTAGAGCTCCCATTCCGGTCCTCTTGATATCACATTTTTCTATCTCTGCCAGCGGGAAGCAGCAGCCGATATCCTGTATCGGAACAGGCTCCCCGATGCTCTCAACGGCGGCTCCCTCCTGATCGTAGACATCGTTGAACTCGTACAAATGCTTGTATGTGCCGCATTCGGAAAGGAGCAAATAGTGCTGGGAGATGCCGATGTATACGTCATGGCTTGAATATTTACATTTTCTTACCTCAAGCGCTCCGGCGCTTTGGTTTGGGATGAGCATATCGTCCAATAAAATACATTTCCCGAAAACCTGCCGGATTTCCGTCTGGATTCCAATTCCGTGTATGCCGGCGGTCAGGCTCTCACCCGCAGGGAGATATTTCTCCAAGGCCCGCCTCATGTTTTCTTCGTCCAATATACCGTATTCGCCTTTATTGAGCCTTATCATCGCGGGAAGGAGGTATCCGAAGGCGATTATCAGGAAAAACACGCCCGTAAGCACTAAGATCGTATATACGGTGACGGAGCGGCCGCTGACGGAATTTTCTTTTATGTAATAATTGTCGAAATGTTGAGAATAGCCGCCGGGAGCCATGTTGGTGTATACGGATATTTTATAGCTGTTTGACAGAGCCAGATCTGCGGTGGGCTGGTCGATAGCGCAGAGAATGCCACTTAATTCATAAGGGGCATCCAGCTCTCCCGTTTCCGCGTTGAGGGTTTCCACAATTCGCTTAAACGTTTCGTTTGTTATGCTTACAATGTATATATGATTATTTACATCCTTCACATAATAAAACTGCCGGTCCTTTTCCGTTTCCGGAGCCATAAACACCGGCAGGGTATCGCCGTCTAATTTCACGGCCAGTCCTTCCCTTTCCTGACCGCCTGCCGCTGCCTCGGACAGGCGTAGGGGCTCCTCATTATGGGAAAAACGAATAAAGAAAACAGAGCCGATACACACGCAGGCGATTGCTATACAAATGAGTAGCAACGCTGCCCGGTTCTTTTTTGCTTTTGAGAGTATTTCTTTTTCCTTCATGATTGTAAGTTCTCCGTTCTGCCGTTGTATTTTCTGTAAATATTATACGGCAGAACGGGCTTTTTTTCAAGGAACGAATAGGTGACTGGAGTCTTATACTTTACTATAAACAAGAAATGCTTTATAATGTGTCAGTGAATTGCAGAATGCAGATATTGAGTTGATAAAAGAATTTCTGCCATTTTGTAGCCGATGATATAGATGATTTGGGACATAAATTGTATGAAAGTCCGAGTTGGACCTCTTATTTAAGCGGTTTTGGCTGACTAATGTATAAGGTTAAAGTGAGTGAGTTGAGTTATGGATTTGGAAAGCTATAAAGTTTTAATGATAGATGATGATGAAATGATAGCCACGGCTACTTCCGAATATTTCAATATGTTCGGCGTAAAGACTTCCTATGTAACAGGCTATGCTGATGCGGTAGCTTTTCTTGAAAAACACGATGTTTCATTGCTCTTGCTTGATATCAATCTCGGCGAAAGATCAGGCTTCGAGCTTTGCAGGAAGATACGGGAAAACTACGATCTGCCGATATTCTTTATAAGTGCCCGGACAAGCGATGATGATGTGCTTATTGCGCTGAACATAGGCGGCGATGATTATATCAAAAAGCCCTATACGCTCAGCATTCTGCTTGCCAAGGTAAAAGCCGCCGTAGCAAGATATGACAGGTTACGGGATAATCCGCACACTGTCCGAGATTTTCAGCAGACTGAGGACGGTCTTGTTAAACTGACAGGTGAGGTGTACCTCAACACAAATATCCGCAAGATCGTTGCAGACGGCAGGGAGATCACGCTCAAAGCACTGGAATACAAGCTGCTGTATTATCTTTTCACAAACAGGGGCAAGGTCGTTTCAAAGGACGATCTGCTCAGAGATGTGTGGGAGGATGAACATATCAACGAGGGTACCATTGCCGTACATATCCGGCATCTGCGTGAAAAGATCGAAGCCGATCCCAAAGAACCGCAGCTCATAAAAACCGTATGGGGTGTGGGCTACATGATGGAAGAGGCAGCACTATGAAGGGGTATTGCAGATTTATGGCGCTTCTTGTACTGCTGCTTGCTGCGGGGCTGTTTGCTGTTGTGAAGCTCACAGGCACAGATGATTTTTCACAAAATAATGATGACGTGCTTTTGCTCAATGAGATCGCGCATAAGACGGTCCTGGACGATAAGCCGCCTGAAAACATAACACCGGAACGGGAATATGTAATACTTGATAGAAATGGGAATGTTATTTATGATAACCGTTCCGACCGTTCGGAAGCGATAACTGTTGAAACGGCAATGCAAAGGCATTATTCCTATACCTATATCACAGAGAATAATCAGATAACGGGCAGTGTCGTACTCACAGACAGCAATAAGTGTTTTGAACGTTTGCGTACAAATATCATCGCGGTTTACTGTGTATGCGGTTTTCTCCTGATCGGTGCGGCGGCGGCCTTAGGGGTGTATATCCGCAAAGCGATCATACGCCCATTTGCCAAGATGAAAGATTTTGCATCTTATGTGGCGGCGGGCGACCTTGACCGACCTCTTGAAATGGATAAGGGCAATATGTTTGGCGCTTTTTCTGAAAGCTTTGATATTATGCGGGAGGAACTGAAAGCGTCCAGAGCAAGAGAGCTTTCCTTGCAGAAAAAAGAGCGTGAGCTTATTGCATCGCT
>ERZ808051.640-NODE-640-length-33768-cov-6.266184_pt1 | contig 33768 bp, 25 predicted proteins | sample MGYA00380199_ERZ808051 | MGnify/ENA primary metagenome ERZ808051 (study PRJEB31490, sample SAMN06133391) | mouse gut metagenome | isolation source: J11 | host: mice | place: China: Chengdu | collected 2015-05 ...
CGAGTGTAGCTCATCTGGTAGAGCGCCACCTTGCCAAGGTGGAGGTAGCGAGTTCGAGCCTCGTCACTCGCTCCATAAAAATTTCAAAAAGGAGTGCTAAAGCACTTCTTTTTGAATATAATATTGTGTCTGGCGCCATAGCCAAGTGGTAAGGCAAGGGTCTGCAAAATCCTGATGCCCCAGTTCAAATCTGGGTGGCGCCTCCAATGCGAGAGGGCGGGCTGCGGCCCGCCCTCTGTTCTTTTCCAAGTAAATACCGGGGTGTGGCGAAGTTTGGTATCGCGCTTGGTTCGGGACCAAGAGGCCGCGGGTTCAAGTCCCGCCACTCCGACCAAAAATCTCCTGATTTCCGGCGAAATCAGGAGATTTTGCTTTCTTTTTGTTCAGAATTGTTTTCTTGAATTTTGCGCATTTTTGTTTTGACCCAAACAAGACCCATACCAGAAAATTTTGCGGGAGTACCGGCCTCTTGGCTCGGCACTCCTGCATTTTTTGTCTGGATTCTACACCGCTTGAGCGATGAAGCTGCCCATCCGCTGGGCGGCTTCCTTCTGCATCTCTCCGGTGACGTGGGTGTAGGTGTCCAGGGTGAAGCCAGCGCTGTAGTGGCCCAGGATGCTGGAGACCGTTTTAGCGTCCACCCCCTGCTGGATGGCCAAGGTTGCGAATGTGTGACGGAGGCCGTGGAACGGGATGTTCTCGGTGATTCCAGCCTTTTTCAGCAGAGTCTTGTGTAGCCGCCCGATGCAATCCGGGCCGTAGAGCCTGCCTGTCACCGGGGAGGGAAACATGATGGGATTGCCGGGGTGTTTGGCGTGCTCTTGGACGAGCAGGTCCACCGTTTCTTTCGGCAGGAAGATGGTGCGCACCGAGTTGGCGGTCTTGGGCTGGGTCACCTTTACCTCGCCGTTGATCCGTCCGGCAGATTTGGAGATGGTCAATGTCTGGTTTTCCAGGTCAAGGTCATCCCAGAGAAGGGCTACCAGTTCACCCCGACGGATGCCTGTGGTCAGTTCCAGGTAGAACATGGGCAGGACCCCATGTTCCTCTGCGGCGGCGAGATAGGCGCTGATTTTTTCCGCCGGAAGGGTGTGCATCTCCTTTTTCTCCTTGGGCGGCAGTTTGCACCCTGCGGCGGGGTTGTACGGGATGAGTCGCTCCTGCACTGCCTGGTCGAGGCACTGGCGGAGCATGGCGTGGAGGCCACGAATCGTTTTGGCGCTCAGGCTCAGGTCTTTCATGCTCTCATACCGTTTAACTCGGCCCTTGGTTTTGGCCTTGTTGTAGAACTTCTGAATGTCCAGTGTGGTCAACTTGTTGAGCTTGATTTTTCCGATGTTGGGGACGATGTGCTTGTCGATGTAGTTCTTGTAGTATGCGGCAGTGGTCTCTCGGATGGCGGGTTTGGCGAAGTTCTCAAACCAGGTTTCCGCCCATTGACCTACCGTAAATTGGCCCGTTTTGCTGGCATCCACTTTTACGGCCTGCTCCAGTGCCGCGGCCAATTTTTCCTTGCACTCTTTCTGCGTTTTCGCCAATACGTTTTTGTAGATGGCCTTGCCTGTTTCCGGGTCATGACCCGCTGTGTAGCGGCCCTCCCAACGGCCGTCTTTGCGCTTGCGAATGTTGCCCTCTCCGTTTGCCCGCTTCTTAGCCATCGTCGGTCACCTCCCGGATATCGCCGTCGTGATCGTCCATGCACTCAGCCATCATTCGGACACCCAGCCGGAAGCCCAGGATAAAATTTTCCACGGCTGTGATGCTGTCAATCTCGTGTTGCGACCTGATGAGCTTTGCGAGAATTGTCTGCTCGGCTTCGTTAAGTTGCTCTGTGAGCTGGCTTTCGTAGCGGGCGACACGGTCTGCCGCCTTCTTCAGTTCTGAGCCGTGTGCCATCTGCCGCTCGCAGGGGACGATGTTGCCATAGTAGAAATCTTCCAGTGTATTTCTCATTTTCCCATCTCCTTCGTAGCGACACACCATATCACACTCTGGCGGAAATAGCTACTGAGAACGGCGAGAATTATCAATTCAGACATATCTTTTTTCTTCTGTATCGGTGGCCCTTTCTTTGAAGACAGTGGTGCAATTCATCGCCTGCTCCAGCCACGCATAGGATGGCCCTGTCTTTGTTTACGGCGGCGCAATTTTTCGGGATTTTTGGGGCGCGTCTATTTTCCCCCCTGGCCATCGCGGAAACCATCCGTTTCGGGCGCTATAAGCCCAGCAGGGTGCCCCAGGACAAGCTGCTGGCCCTGTGGGAGCTGTGCCGGAATCGATACTACCTCGTCGACATGGCCAGCGATCTGAAGCGGAAGATCACCGCGCTGCTGGACCAGGTGTTCCCCGAGTTTGAAACCCAGTTCAGCACAATCTTTGGCAAGGCCGCTCTTGCTGTTTTGAGACAGTACCCCACGGCGGAAAAGCTGGCCAGGGCACAGCTTGGGAAGCTGACGCAACTGCTCCAGACCGCCAGCAACGGGCGCTTCGGAGAATGGAAAGCCCGGCAGCTCAGGGAGACCGCCAAGGGCAGCTTTGGCATCCCGGACTGCGAAGGGGTGTACTCCACGCTGATCCTGCTGCATCTCCAGCAGCTCCAGAGTTTGCTGGATGGCGCCGCAACTTTAGAGCGGCAGATGGCCGGGATATTCTCCCAATTCGATACTCCCCTCACCTCCATTCCTGGTATCGGCCCCTTGCTGGGCGCCGTGATCCTCAGCGAGATCCGGGACATCTCCAGCTTCTCCTGTGCGGATAAGCTGCTCTCCTATGCAGGCTTGAACCCCAGGGTGAAACAGTCTGGCGAGACAAAATTTGGCGGCATCCATATGTCCAAACGAGGCTCACCCTATCTGCGCAGGGCCATCTGGATGGCCTGTACCAACGCGGTGCAGTGCGACCCGATGTTCCGCGCTTATTATGAGAAAAAGGCTGCGGAGGGCATGAAATATATGTGCATCATCGGCCATGTGACCAGGAAGATGACCACAGTGATTTTTGCTGTCCTGCGGGATAATAAGGCCTATCAGCCGATCATGTCTGCAGCGTAACAGCAACTCTCCAAATACTTCCGATGGCCTATTTCTGATAGGTCTGTTTTACTGTGCCCTTTCCCTTTGCTCAGATATTCACTCCTCCTTGCATTTTTATGCTTGACATTTCCTTAGCCGGCTGCTTTAAAATCGAACCTTCTGCTCTGCCCCTTTCCTGTGCATTTTACCGAGGCCTGCTGGGGTCAAACCAAGCGCTGTCAGGGCCGGGAAACGCGCCGGGAGGCTGGGCGAACTTGCCCAACCTCCCGGTGATTCCTTCTGCACTGCTCTTGAAACTGAGAAATTTGAAACCGCCCTCTGCCGCAATCGTCCAGAAATGCTCCAACACCGCGTTTCACTCTCTCGGAGGTGGTACGGGTCACCCAGCCCGTAGGCGGGGCACAAACCGTCTCACAACGCGAAACAGGGGCTTCCATGGCTTCGGTCTGCGATTCGGAATGTGAGCTGCCTTTATGGACAGTGAAAATCCTGTTGGGAAATGTGTGGCATCTTATTGTTTGTTCGAAATTTTTGGGGAAAGTTGCCTTTTGGCAAAACACCTTCCTTTGTTTACAGCGTAGTAGATTTTTCCTAATCTGCCCGCAAAAGTAGTGGCTTTCTAAGACGAAATCAGGACGTAAAACGTTTTGCTCTCTCGTATTTTGAATCCGTCATAACCTCCAGACCCCAACAGGTGCATTTCTCTTCAATCAGGTTTGTCAATTGCTGCATATTAAAGCGGGTAACAGGGTCAGACTTCAGTTCCAGCTCAATCTGGTACTCCGAATGGCTTTGTCCATTCCGCGCGTTCTCATAGGTCACCCAATCAAATGCCAACTCATACTTCTCCTCCAACTGGGGCGCCCCATCAATCCCAATGCTCTTGCTCACAATGTATTTTGCCCGTTCGTTTTTGACAGTGACCGTTTTCTCCAGTGCTTCATACGCCACTACACCCTTCAGATACTCCTGGATGAAGGACTGGCCTTCCTTGCAACGATACAACTCACCCTCCTGGGACAGGCCGTCGTTTTTCAACATCCTGGTATATTCATACCGCTCCATCTGCCCCTTACCTCCGCAAGACGCGCTACCGTCCACAGGTTTTTTGCAGGTCATTTCCGCTTTCCCTTTTCGAATCCGAATCCGCAGCGTGGTGTGGCGCTGGAACAGCACATCCTCCGGGTCGTCAAGATAGTAATCCGTCTGGACCACAGACTGGGAAAGTTTTGTGCCCCCATCGGCCTCCACTGTATAGCTCTGTCTGGTCAGCAGATCCAACATTTTCCGCTGCAGTTCAATCCAGCTTTCGTTGTTCTTCACCTCTGTGACATGATATTTTTTTTCAATCTCAATGCTGTTTCTCGCTGTTCTGCTGGTAAACACCTGCTCCACCTCTTTTTTAATCTGTGAAATTTCTTCCGGACTGAACTGAGGAAATAGATCCTCCTGCAAAAGGTACAGCCCCAGGATATCCGTACTGAAATAGATAGCGGCGACTGAGGCCCCGTGGTCTTCCCCGCCTTCCGCGATGAACAAGCGGACAAAGCTGGAGCACTCTGTAATCTCCACCAGCCTTCCACTGTTTTCCAGGATATAGATACTGTCCAGACCTTGCTTGTAGAGCTTCGGTTTCTCCACCTTGAGTACCAGGAAGGGGAACTCCCGGATCCAATCCTCTGTGCTTCGCCTGCCGTATTCCTCGGACAGGTCAGGCTTCATATGCGCCTTCAGCACACCAGCCAGGTCCTCTCGGAACATTCGCAGTGTGTCCTCTCTGAGATCCACGAACGTGTAGCCCTTGAAGCCCTTGCGCTCCACCAGGCATTGACACAATGCAGCCAGGACCTGTGTATCCTTGCCAGATAGCCCTGCCCAGCCTTTCACTGCGCCCATCACGACATAGTCATCCAACTGGAGAAATTCTTCGCTGTCCATGGTCGGTTGTTGCAGGGCCGCCTTGAAGCTACCGGGGATGGAAGATACATCCAGCTTATCATGCTCATAGAGCTCATAGACGCAACGGATGATTTTGCGCAGGAGCTCCTCCGTCAACATTTTAAATGGGGCCAAGTAGATGTTTCGGTACATCTGATAGCGGGCGTAGAGGTAGCCCTCTACGTCGGGGAGATGCTCCTGTGCGACACACACCACGGCATCCCCGCTATCCAGTATTCCGATGCGGAACCCGCTAATCAGCCGGTCAATGTCGATCAGGCCGTAAGAAAATCCTGTAGATATGGAGTCGCGCCGGATATAGTCCAGCCGGTCCGCGTCGAGCTGACTGGATATCAACGAGTGGAAAATGTTCTTCAGTTTCAAATCTGAGGCGGGGAAAAACTGACCATCCATATTGTCATCGTGCTGCATCAGGATTAGGTCTGCCACATCCTTGGCACTGCTTTCCCCAAATGCGTTCTCCAGTATGCCCTTTAGGCTACCCTTCTCATCCTGAATCAGGTCGATGGTCCACTTTTCGTGGGGGATTTTTTTTGCGTTTGGCATGGCATCCTCCAAGGCGTGGGAGAACGGGGTGTGCCCCAAGTCATGGAGCAACGATGCAGCCAGAACCAGGTCACGTTCGTGGGTGTCGATGTGCTGCGGGTATCCCAAATCTCGGAAATAGCGCTCAAAGTGGTCAATGATTTGCTGCATGACATGAAATGTGCCCAGCGAGTGGGCAAACCTAGTATGGTCTGCTCCAGGGAAAGCATATTGAGCCGTGGCAAGTTGCCTGACGCGACGCAGACGCTGGAACTCACGGGAATCGACGATTTCCAGGAATTTACCAGGAATCAGAATATCCCCATGGACGGCATCGCGCACACGCATCCCTTCGTAGGTCGTGTTGAAAGATTGGCTTGACATATTATATTTTACCTCCGTTTACTGACGGCCCTTTGGCCCTGATTTTTACCCATTCCGGGCTTTTTGGGGCTTCCGGGACCCTCCTCGGGGGGGGACTCCCTTTTGCTTAGCATATCCTTGAGGAAATCCATAAATTCGCATACATCCAGTTCCTCCCCTTTGCAGGTGTCTTCGCGGTGGTAGTAAAGGTAGAAATAGCTGTCTCCATCAACGTGCTGAGACTCGAGGCCAATGTCCTGAAGGGTCACGATTCGGTTTTTCCAGACCGCATAGGTTTTGTCGCTGGGCAGCGTTTTGTTGCGAATCTTCTGGGAAACGTAGACCAAGATGTCCAGGTGAAAACGATCCTTGATAGCAGTCCAGAATTCATTCAGCGCTGGCGAATATGCCTGCACAGAACTGTCAGAGAAGTACGTATATTGGGAGACAGGCATATTATTGCTGTCAAAAAACATTTGGATCAGGGAGCATGGGGTGCGGCTCTGCGGATCCTCCGGCTGAAACCACTTTTCTTTCCACCCATGTGTATAGAAATGGAACTCGGCATGGGATTTCCACATTGGAGTCAGGTACTGTCGGGATTCATACTGTTCGATGGCGAGGAACAAGTCCCGGTGGGTCTCTCGCCGTTCTTCCTCTGTGGCATTCTGTGGAAGGTTGTGGTACATACTCTGCAGATCAGAGTCGCTGCTTCTGAAGAAGGTCCGTCCGTTGACCCGGGCGGGGGCCGGCATACCGAGCAGGGCGCTCATGGTTCCCATGCCGATGCTGTGTCCCTCATGGGACCGAATCTGGTTTGTCAGGTCCTTGAAAGTACGCCGCTCCCAATCGGAGGGAGCCTGTGCCGCAGCAGGCGGCGGGCTGCACAGAAAGTTTGCAGTCTGTCGGATGGACTGAAGGAACCCAGCCCGCAGACGCCTCTCGACGACACCGGTGGATTCGATTGGCAACCCCCTGAAGAGTATACGCAACGCGTGTACTAGAGTCTTGCAGACCTCCAGACCTGCCTCGGTCTGGAAGGCGGACAGACTGGACGGGAGACATTCGACCAATTCAGCCAGACTGCGGTATCCCGTCACACTTTTCCGGATGCCAGCCAAATCGCGTTGCACTCCGTCAAGGCTGTCCTGTGGCGGACCAAGGGAGCTCAGGAATTTTGGGGTGAGCGCCAGAAACTGCTCTATTTGAAAGAAAAGACCGCTGTATTCCTGCTCAAACAGGTAGTCCGAAAGTTTTTCCAGCAGGAAAATGCTGAGAAAGTTGTTGCGGTAGGTGGTGACGTGGTGGGAGTAGATCCATTTGGACTCGAAATTGGTCGCGTCCAAGGCACCTTGGATCACGCTCAGCGCACTCTTATGGTAGGCAGGAAAGAGCCGGGTCGCGCCGTCTTTGATGTCCTTTAATAGCCTTTGCTCCTCTTCCGTTTGGCTTTGCGTATGGTCGCTGCCCACAAAGACCATCCCAGACAGCTTGCCACACAAGCTCTTGCTGCGGATGTACATATGAGTGGATTCTCCCGCCCGATTGCGGGGCGTGATAGAGAGACTGCCGTGCCTGAGCACAAGGTGCGCATTACTCCCCGGCTTGATATGGATGACGCGCACATTTTTTTCGCTGCACTTCTGGTCGTCCTCAATGATTTCCCCAGTAATGTGCAGGCCCTCGTCCTGCTGGTCCGCCAAATCGAGGCCATCAGGCCTCCAATCGACCCGAAAGGTGGCACTTCCGCTGATGGTCATGTGCAGGGGTTCTCGCCCCACCGGATCCGACTGGAAACAGTACAGGCACACCAGATAGTCAAAAGGGACCCCGTGCAGGACCAGCTCATGTGCCGCCGGGTGCTCATAAGCCAGGGCAACCGTCTCCGCCTTCAAAAGCCGCTCGTAATCCACTTGGGAACTCTTATATCCAGAGGAGGATGCGTCGCGGATGCTGTAATCGATATTGTCCACATCGATAGTGCCGTTGAGCAGGCGGATGATGCAGTTGCGCACCTGGATGACAATATTCCGGTGCTTGTCCTCTTGCCCCCAGAAGCGGGACTGTTCGCTGTACGGGTATCCAATAACGGCCCGCACCATGAATTCCAGATCCGACAGAAGTTTCTCCTCATCGTATTCGGTAACGGTCGGCTTTCCTTCCCCGGGGTGGCCCTTTCGGTAATCGCTGTCAAACCGTGCCTGCTGGTCCTGAATTAGCGTATTCAGGGCATCCCGGTACCCATCTTTGTGCATAATGAGGTAGCCGCTCATACGTTCGTGCTGGGCACCGTAAGCGGCTCCGGGTGTGCGGGTGGCCTCTTTCTTGTAAAAGTGGTCGCAAAAATCCTCATTTCCCTCGAACAGCTCCAGCAGCAGTTGGTCGCTGCTCCGGTATTGTCTACTGAAGCCCGGATCTATGCGTTCGTTGCTGTCATATAGGAATTCAAGGCTGTGCGACAGAGGAGAGTGCCCACAGTCGTGAAGGAGGCAGGCCATCTCAAATAGAAAACACCAGCGGTTCCATATCCGCTCACATTCGGCGGGCTCATCAGCGACCTGGAAATAGATGTCGTCACTATGCTGATTTTTCACGTTCTTCTGGAAGCTTTGGAATGCCAGCTTTCCCAGGTGGTATACTCCCACGGAATGGCAAAAGCGGTTGTGAGTCGCACCGGGGTAGAGGGTCTCCATTCCAGTCTGAGCCACATCGTGGAGCCGCTGGAAGATTTTGTGGTCAATCAGCAGATCCACTACCGCCTTGGGTATGCCAATATAGCCCAGGACAGCGTCCTTGAATACTGTTTCATTTTCCCAGTCCAGCTTCGGACCCTGGCCCAGCTGCTTTCTCTCTTCATCCATGTGGTCACGTCCTTGTGTTTTTTCGCCGCGTTTTCACTAAATGCGGACTTACTCCTTGACAAGCGGCTTTAATTGTCGTATATTAATTGCCAGACACCCCAACAACGAAAGGAGATTGGGTCTTGACGGCGGCCGTGGCTTGATCGGCTGCCGCCTCTGTCGTTTATGCCGCTGATGCAGTGCGGTAAATTTACATAATGGAGCTGTTGAATATGTGCTGCAGCAGGATCAACACAGAAATCCTCCTTGCCAATTTGTTCGCAAAATCATCTGACCGGCAGTACTCCCTTTCGGACCTCCAAGGTTATTTGAATTTCCTGACGGAGCACTTTCCGGTTTACGTTGCCAGCGATTTTTCCGAACAAGCCGTCCGCGAATGTGCGGCAAGATACCAGATGCTTTATCAAGTAGAGGAACAAGAAAATGAGCTTGTGGTCTATCCCGGCGAACTGACCCCAAACCTCGCCTATTTCAACTGGGTTTTCCCCGAGGGTGTCGTGCGGTTTTTGGAGGAGACCACAGATTCTTTTTTGGAGCAACAGGATTTCGCTTCAGCAACTTCTGTAAGAGGATAATTTTATTATACGCACAAGCCTCCCATTTGGCAAGAGGAAGCAATTCACTTTTTATATACACTCAGTTCAGCTTTTGCCTCTGGTAATTCATTGACTGAGGGAAAATGGCAATCGGCCCCCTTCTGAACTGGAATTGAACTGATGTGTCTTTTGCTCCCTTTTGGTGTTGTTCCGTTACTCTCTACCTGTATGGAGTATGCTCCTCCAAATAATTGGAGGCACTCCCGGTCCAGACCCAAACGCCGACCCAGACCACGCCGGGAGCGGATGGAGGCAATGGAGTGGAGAGGTCTGTAAAGCAACCGCTTCTGTAACAAACAGCACCAAACGTGCCCGAAAGCGTTTGCTGAATTTTAAGCCAAATCTTCGGGACCAAGAGGCCGCGGGTTCAAGTCCCGCCACTCCGACCATGCGGAGTGTCCTTATGGGATTTGAGTTTCCCACGAAGGGCACTCCGCATTTTTATTGTCCAAAACCATATCAAGCAATCTGTTCCGGGGAGTAGCTGACGGCTACTCCCTTTCTCGTTCCCATTTTGATTTCCACGTTTGGGATATTCCTACGGCCAGGGACAGAAAATGCGCCGATACAGTTGTAATAAATCGTGATGTGCTGGGTGGTCACGCCGTCTTTCTTCTCGGCATGGTACACATCGATGTGGTCGATCAGCTCCGCTACCATGCGCTGGGTGATCTCCGTGGCGTTGGTATAGCGGCGGACGGTTTCAAGAAATGTGTCAACATCCATCCTACGGCCCTCTGACTTTTTCAGTTCCAGCCGGAGCGCCTTGATCTTCTTGGTGTTCTCCCCCTGCTCCGCTTCATACCGCTGGGACATTTTCGCAAACCGGGCGTCGTTGATCTTCTGGTTCACGTTGTCCTCATAGAGCTTTTCAAAGAGCACATCAAGTTCCTTATCCCGCGCCAGCAGCCTGTCAAGCTCCCGCTGCTTCCTCGCCCGGTCATTGTCCGCCACCTTAGCCGACTGGCCCATCATAGCCTTGATGAAGTCGTCCTCGTACTCGTTGGCAAAGCAGGCCAGACGGTTGACCTCATACAACACCACCTGTTCCAGAAATTCCACCCGGATGTAATGGGTTTTGGAGCACTTGCGCAGACCAGAATTGTGGTTTTGACAGCTAAAGAACTTAATATCGTGGTTGCCCTGGTTGAAGTGGAAATTGAGGTTGCCCCCGCACTCCGGGCATTTCAGAACGCCGGAAAATACGCTGGGCTCCTGGGTGACAGTGGGCTTTTTACGGCGGGTGCCCTTCTTCATGCTCTGAACCTTCTCCCAGGTGGGCCGGTCAATGATGGCTTCATGGACATTGAGGAAAATCGCCCGGTTTTCCTCCGGGTTCTCGATACGTTTCTTGACCTTATAGGACTTGGAGTAGGATTTGAAGTTGATCACATCGCCACAATATTCCTGGGTGGTGAGGATTTTCTTGACGGTGGTATGGCCCCATTTTGTGGGCTCCACGGTGCTCTTAGAGCCGCCCCGGTTGGTCCCCTTGCTCCGCCAATAGTAGGTGGGGTTGCAAATCCCGTCCCGCTCCAGCGCGGCGGCGGTTTCCACCAGCCCGTAGCCGTCCAGGGCCATCTGGTAGATACGCCGTACCACGGCGGCGGCCTCCGGGTCGATTACCCAAAAGCGGGGGTCGTCCGGGTTCTTGATATAGCCGTAAGGCGGCGGGGACAGCGGTACGCCAGAATTTCCTTTCAGCTTGTTCACGATTTTTCGCTTTTTGGAAATATCGCGGGCGTAATATTCGTTCATGATATTTTTGAAGGGGGTAAACTCGTTTTCGCCATCGTCGCTGTCCACTCCGTCCGAGACGGCCACCAGCCGCACATCATGGGCCGGGAAAAATTCTTCCGTCAGACGGCCCACCTCAATGTAATTCCGGCCCAGGCGAGAAAGGTCTTTCACGAACACTGCTGAGATATATCCGTTTTCAATGGCTTGGATCATCTTCTGGAAACCGGGCCGCTTCATGGTCGTGCCCGTGATCCCATCGTCCACGAAAAACAAGGTATCCGTGTAACCCCTCTCCCCCGCTGCCTTCTGGAGAATTTTCTTTTGAAAAGCAATTTGTCAAGGATACATTCACCATAACTGTATGAAATTTTCATGTTTTCATGGAGGCACCTCTGTTGCTGATATCATTTCCACCAGCGGCTGAAAAACTTTTTGAGCGGGGCTTTTGACACAGTCTGCAATTCAGCAAGACGCTTTTGGGCAGAATAATCTCCCTGCTCTGCCGCCTTTTGATACCATTTGGCCGCTTCGGTATAATTCTGCGTTACTCCTGTACCGTAATAATAGCAACCAGCAAGGCCCTTTTGTGCAGGCGCATATCCTTGCTCTGCCGCTTTTTGATACCACATTATTGCCGTAGCAAAGTTACTCTTGACATAATATCCAGTGCTATATAACTCCCCCAGTGTAAACATCGCTAATTCTTGACCGTTTTCTGCTCTTACACGAATTTGATCAATTGCTTCATCGATAACATCTTCCGCATCAGTATTCCCTTGTTCTACGGCTTTATCATACCAATCGAGTGCTTCTATATAATCTTGCTCTACCCCTCTGCCATAATAATAGCAATCGGCAAGACCCTCTTGTGCTGGAGCATATCCTTGTTCCGCGGACTTCAAATACCATTCGACTGCTTTGGCATAATCGCGCTCTACTACTCTGCCATCATAATACCACCAACCGAGATATTCTTGTGCCGGAGCATATCCTTGATCTGCCGCTTTCTGACACCAATAGACTGCCTCGCTATAATCTTCCTCGCAATGATAGCGTGCATGGCCATAATAAGTAGCGAGATAATATTGAGCAGCAACATCTTCTTGTTCTGCTATTTTTTGGAGCCGCTTCAGTGATTTAACATCTGCCTCCTCTTCTATTTTATGTTTTTCCCATATTTCGGCTGCTTTTGTGCGATCCCGCTCTACCCCTTTACCTTCATAATAGCAATAGAAGAGATAATATAGGGCAGGCGCATATCCTTGCTCTGCCGCTTTTTGATACCATTTGACTGCTTCGGCATAATTCTGCGTTACTCCCTCGCCATGGTAATAGCAACCGGCAAGACCCTCTTGTGCTGGAGCATATCCTTGTTCTGCTGCTTTTCGATACCATTTAGATGCGGTGCTGTAGTTCTGCTTTACTCCTTCACCGAGATAATAGCAATCGGCAAGATCATATTGCGCTTTAGCATACTTTTGTTCCGCCGCCTTCTGAAACCATTCGACGGCTTGAATCTCATCTTGCTCCACTCCTTTACCAAACTGATAGCACCGAGCAAGTTCTGTTTGTGCATAAGCATCCCCTTGCTCCACTGCTTTTTGAAGCCATTTGACGGCTTTGGCTTCATCCTGCTCCACCCCTTCACCAAACTGATAGCGCCTAGCAAGTTCTCTTTTTGCATAAACACCCCCTTGCTCCGCCGCCTTCTGAAACCATTCGGTTGCTTTAATAGAATCCTTCTCTACCCCTTCACCGAAGCAATAGCACCAAGCAAGTTCCGTTTGTGCTTCCACATCTCCCAGTGCCGCTGACTTTTTATACCATTCGACAGCTTTGATATAATTCTTCTCTACCCCTCGACCGTAACGATAGCAATCGGCGAACTTTTTTTGTGCATTGACATCCCCTTCTTCCGCTGCTTTCTGGTACCATTCGGCGGCTTTGGCAGTATCTTGCTCTATACCAATACCAGCATAATAGCAATCGGCAAGCCGCCTTTGTGCCACAGCATGCCCTTGTTCCGCTGCTTTTTGGTACCATTCGACCGCCTTAGTGGGGTTCTGCTCTACGCCAATGCCATTATAATAGAACTCTGCAAACTCGAATTGCACCTCAGGATCCTCTTGATCCTCCTCATCTTGGCACCATGGTCCTATGGATCCCTCGGGGGATACAGCATCCGGTTCATCCGCCTCTGACGGAATATTGGATACTTGACCGACTTGGATATCTACGATGGGAGGCTCTGTATCGGGCGTGGAAGATTCGATCCCCGCATCTGATCCCGGGTCTGGAACTGGGATGCTTTCCTTTTGACTGTCCTGGATATCTATGGCGGGCGGCTCTGCATCGGACGTGGAAGATACTACCTCCTCGTCTTTTCCCGAGGCTGGATCAAGAAAGTCCTCAACCTCAACAGGTTCTCGCACCCGTTCTACGCCGACCTCATCAAACCGGGAGCTTCGAACCTCCAAACTGGAGTCACAAGAATAATCATTCCCATTCAGGTCTTGACTCTCAAACCAATCTTTAATCAAGCGTGCAATATAGGGGAAAAATTCTTGGTATCCATCCGCATAGGAATCACTCAAATTTTTCATGAGGCGTTCCGCTGTGCTGTTTCGGATTGCTTTTGTGGCGGGATCATTTAGCCAGTCTTGCAGACCTTCCACCAAGGCATCTTGTTCCCGTCTGTTTTGAGTCAAAAATGTATTGCCCATTCCCAGGCACATACGGTTAAAAATATCCGCATATTTCTCGCGCTCTTCAGATGGGATCTGATCGTTGGCGGGAACAGGTTCCAGCGCGATCGCATCAATAAACAGTTTCCCTCCACGTCGGTCGTACGCCGTATTTCCACGCATGGTCAACAATTCCAGTAGTGCTGCGTAGCTGTAAGTATAACCCGTACTTTTAAAGCAGACCCCAAGACGGCACTGGCGGCGCACCAGAGTACTGGTCATAAGGTCTACCCAATTGCTGTCGCTGCCATGGCGCTCAAAGTCCAGGTCAATATAAATATTCCACCCTGCCCGCATCCAACCGAGCACCAGAGGGTATACTTTATCCCGATCCTGATGGGAGTAGCTTACAAATGCGTAGCCCCGCTCCTTTTGAAACTCATAGGTACGCATTTCCGCAGCCATCTCGTCTAGCGTTAGCTCTTCAATTTTCTTCATATCGTTTACCCACCTTTAAAACATTGTATCAATGTTTTTGGTATTAAAGATTGTGGTAATATTCTGGGTAGCTAGAATACTTAAAGTTTCCAATTCGCTCAAACTCACGTAAATCTGAAATGCCAAGAGCAGAAATACGCGACACCAATTCCGAATCAGTTAAGGGACTTTTTTTTAAATCCGGCAATTTTGTTCGCAAAAACTCTTCTTGATTTAACGCTGCTGCCAGCACATGAGGAAGGCCTTCCAATATGTAGTGAAAAAATTCAAATGGGACAATTGAAACGGGTCCTATCAGGTATGAGCGATCATGGGCGCATTGCCTAACTTCGTCTAAACGTAAGTCCTGAACGGATTGTAAGGGGAAAAGAGACTGTGGGGAGAGAAGCAGCACGGTATCGGATGTTGGACAGGCGCAATACTTTATATATTCATCATATATTACCTGACTTACTTTTTCGGGAGAGGCACAGGTTGAATCTAAGATCAGATTATAATTTCGATACTCAAGATTATTCACCTGATAGAGCTGCTGGAAGCGACCGGTTTCCGAAAGCGTTCTTTCTCTTAGCTTCTGAAATGCCTCCTCCTTGTTCGCATAGGATTCGACCTTGCCCCGCGATGAATTGACCACCCGTTCAGCCGCAACGGCAGGATCGACGACCATATAGACCTTGAAAGCGTCCTCAACGAAATGCCATGCCATTCTGGAGTCGAAAATGATGGCGTGATCAGGGTGGCTTTTTGCCAAGGCTACTGTGGTATCATCAATTAAGTGGTCATAATGATGATCTTGCTTCATTAGTGCATTCAACTCACCGGTTGCAATTCCCAGCCTCAATGCGGCCTCTCTTTGGATTGTTCCGGCACTATGGACTTGAAACCCATACTTTTTGCCTAAAATACTGCATATGGTCGACTTTCCACTTCCCAAATTTCCAGAAATGCAAATATGCACAATATCCCTCCTCCAACAATATGGACCCAGCCTTACTTGTTTTCATTACCTGTGCTTTCTGTATATTCTATAGCTTCTATAGCCTGTTCATATTTCTCGTCTTCTGCGACTGTCTCCTCAAGCGAACCGCAATGCGCATTTAACTGAGCGGAGATCAGCTTTTCGTAGTATCCCCTGAGCGGCGGCAAAACAGCGGGAACAAAACTCTGGACTGTTTTTCGTTGCATAAACGTTTTTATTCCCGCATGGGCAAGCCTTAAGCGGATATCCATCGCACTGCGGCAAAACTCCAGCGCGTGCTTTGAATCGTCCGCCATCCATATGGTTGCAAGGCTGTCACAGGCGTATAAGTATTCCGGACCATATTGGGAAAGCTGACTGTCTGCCGCCTGCTTCAGCACCTCGCATTGCAGCTCGGCGGCGATTAAGGCCCATCCTTTGTCACCGTGGGTTTTCAATATGGTACTCAGGCGCTTACAGCAGGCCGCCGTATCGAGCGTCCATTTGAAGTCGGCCCCTGCCTTGAGAATGGTCTGAAAAAGGTCCAGTGCCGTCAAACTGCAGTGGCAGTCTTTATCTTCATCTCGAAAAACCTTGCAGACCGCAATATAACCGATCACGATGGCTTTTAGTTCTCTACAAGCGGACAAATGTTCTTCATCCATCTGCTCTATTAATTCTAGGGTGTGCTGAAGCAACGTAAGATCGTCCTCCAATCCTCCTTTCTGCCAGTCGAGATCAACCGTATGAAACAGACTGCGAGATACGACCATCAGCTTTTCGCTGGGGCTTTCGTTTTCCAGCTTTAGACCAAACTCCCATACCTTTCGTACATACTGCAACGAAAAAACTTCCCCATAAGTTTTTTCGCAACAGATTTGCATTCTTGCATAGAGGGCAACATAGTCCGAAGGAGAAGTTTCACTCTGTTGATAATAGGCTTCTAGTTTCCTAAAGAGATTAAACGCCGGCAAATATTCCCGGTTGTAACGAAGCAAATCAGCGTATTCATATATTATGTTGAAATCTGTACGGTATTTCTGCGCTTGAATAATAGATTCTTTATAAAGGCTTTTAATCTTAGTTACATTTTCCTTATCGGAAAGCTCGTCCCAAGTAAATAAGGAGTTGTCCAAAGAATCCTCTTCAGGGAATATAAAACTGAAGTACCTTGCCTGCTTAAGCTCATTGATTTTTTCCCTGCAATTTTGTATTTTCTCATGCGCTGATTGTTCTGGAGTTTTTGCGTTTTGCAAAACAGCGCCCATAATTTCCTCCTAAAGTTCAGTATATATCTGAAAATTGTTATAGACACTAAAAATCGACCACACGATTTACTTATCTCCGAACAGTTCTTTTATAAATATATATATCTCAGTAAAGGATACTGATACGCCATTGAGTAGTTTGGAAAACATATTTATCATAAAGGAGTACCTTGCTACCTTCAACCAAACAATAGCCACGATGATCAGAATAGCAACTACCAAGCTAATGCGTATAGCCGTTACCATGAATATGGAGAGAAGATATCCAGAAAGAAAACTGACCGCGACCCCCGCCGGAATTGAGCACAAGGAAACTACCGCGTGTGAACATAACCACACTCCCCGCAGGATAAGGATTGCATCAATCAGTAAAAGAAGCTTTGAGGGAGCATGAAAAACATTGTTGTTAAGATAAATGTTGGACAAGTATAGAATGACTCCAACAATCGATAGGACAATGAAATTCCCGAAGCCTTGCAGAAGGTAGCCATCTTCCGGGCAGACTTTATAAATCAGGAAAATTGCGACCAAGATTGCGATATGGACAAAAATACATAAAATCAAACTCCCCCAACTTGAAATCCGGTTTGTGATCCAGTCGATCATGAGAGCATAGAGCATAGAAGTTTCACCTATCTTTCAAGGCATTAGAGCCTGATGTTGATTGGAACCCCGCCAAGATAACCAGCCTTGGATACCATATGCTCCATCCGCACAGTTCCTCCGGGTCTGAGAGAGTATCTATTACCAAATTCGTCCTGATAAAGTTCCGACCCTAGCAGCTTTTGAACAGAAGCAGTTATCCTGTTAATTCTGACTAGGATGATATCAGAATCGCTAACCAGCGCATATGCCTTGCATATGCGGCGTGGGCAGGCCGTTTTTATTTTTACGCATTTGAGGTTTAGTTGTTCAAATTCTTGCCTTCTCTGCATGCTTAACTGGTTGACATTCAGGTCAATCCGGTAACCTTTTTTTCTCTGCTCATGTATTATGTAAATTCCGAGAAAAAGAGGCCACAAAAACCAAACCGCTACTTGAAAGCAGAGAAGGACGCCCGCCAGGACAGAATGCCCAGATTTTTTTAGTTTATAGGAAAAGAGGAGCGCCAACAAAAGGCCAACGGTAACCCAAGGGAGAAGATACACGCAAAACTCTTTCCATTCTGCATCCATACCACATATCCCCCCTCATACATATCGAACCAGTGGCTTATGGTTTCCAAATGCCATGATTGAAAGGCCTACGGGCTCCAATAAGAACAGTACAACGACAAACGCCCAATGGAATCCCCAGTTATTAGAAATGATAAACGAGCTACTCACGCTCATGGCAAGGTATATACAAACGAAAACAAGTAATATAAAAATGAGGACATCTACGCATTGAAAGGACGTTCTGTACAAAATATTCTGTTCAATAAAACCGATTGCTGCATCACTCACCGGAAAATGATATTTACCAGCTGCTGCAAAGACGAGAAACAGATTCAAACTTACGGCTATCGCACTCAGCATCCTGATTACACCGATATCAGTGCGACCAGCAGACCTCGCAAGAAAAAAGTTTCCCAGCAATGGAACAGCAGCGAATACTCCGGGGAGATTAGATTTGCGTAATACGATCCATTTAGGAACAATCCCGAGGACCAACCAAATAATAGCGAACATATTATATTGCTCTACCTTTCCATCCTTTAATTTTGAATTGGAGCATACTGTCTCTGTACATCGTATACCTATTATACAATAATGGTCAAAATTGTAAATAAGAAATTGCCGATTTCTTTTAAGACTGCGCTTAGACATTACTATTGGCAACATATTCAAGTATTTCTCCAAACAAATAAAAGATTTGGTGTGTTGCTCCTTATGTTTTGTTATAAGGAGCAGCACACCTTGATGCGGAAAAGTCTTACTACGACGCAAATTTAATCTCGAATATCTGTGCGCCTGTTCCGTTGTACTTGTACATTTGCACGCGCTCGCCTTCTGCATTGCTATTTCCATTAATATCCAGCACGCACTGAGTGCAGGCAGCGGTGATGATGTACTTTCCAGGTTCTGGAGTCCCCAAGATATACCACCTCTGAGCTGAACACTTGTTCAGCGGATATGCTCGAACGGTCGTTCCTGAGCTTGTGCCGAACTCTTTGACATCCAGAGAATCATGACCGTTCAGAAGAGAGACGATAAAGTAGCTTCCATCACTCTGACGGGTAAACTTCCACAACTGACTAGCGGAGTTATTATAAGAGCGAGATGAGACGTTCCCAGTGTTAGTTGCGTCGTTGGTGAGATAGCGGTCCAACCCAGGATTATAAATATAACCGTTAAACTCACTGCCAAGATTAATGGGAGTTCCTACGGTCTGGTTTGAGGGCATTACATTGACGGTTACGGTTTTCTTACAGAGCTCTAGGCCATCAGCATTGCTCAGCCAGATGTTCAGCGTTGTTGTGCCAGGATTCTGTGCGTTCACGTTCAACTGGACATTTCTTCCGGATTGCTTTCCCCAGCCTGCGGTAGCGACATTGTCAGAATTGAATTGAAAGTCAATCCTGTACGGAGGGGTGTTAGTCCAACCGTATTGGATAGAGATAGTCTGGCTCTCGTTGGGGGATAAGGTGATCGAATCCACTGAAAGATCCATACTATAAGTGTCCGGTTTTAGATTGGTGACAGTAATACCATCGTTTCCGGCGTTGAGCCAAAGAGCAATAATCTGACCCTGATGGTTAACTTGGATTTGATACCACGTGGAACCGTCGCTGAGTTTAGCACCCCGGGTGCTGTATGCGGTTTGCCCTTTCGTAAAGACGGTTTTACGGCTACCGCCGGGATCGCTGTATAATCCGACTGCTTTCCCAACTGTGGTATTGATCTGCACATTACAGTCAAAATATTGTACGGCAGGAGCGGTACTGGGATTGGTACTCGGTTTCAAATCGGTAACAGTAACCCCCTCGCTTGCAGCGTTAAGCCAAAGAGCAATAATCTGACCCTGGTGGTTAACTTGGATTTGATACCATGTGGAACCATTGCTGAGCTTAGCACCCCAGGTGCTTTGCGCACTCTGTCCCTTTGTGAAGGCAGTTCTTCGGCTGCTGTCGATAGGATTGTTGTATAGACCGACAGTTTTTCCAGCTGTGGTATTGATTTGCACATTACAGTCAAAATACTGTACGGCAGGAGCGGTGTTGGTATTGGCGCTTTTGTAATTCGGTCGCAGGAAGATCAGTTCTATGCCTCCATTTCCAACTGACGCACCTCCGTAGCTATAACGGTACGGATTAATTCCACGATGGACACCATTGCTGTAGTTTCCTTCAATGGAAGTGGAGCCGTTTTCCATAATCCCCACATGTGCGTAATAATCATCACTGCGCCGACGGTATACTACAATATCACCTGCCTGAGGATCTGAAACCGGCTGGCCGCCTGCGCGCTTGATGCCTTCTGCCAGATAACGTACGGAAGCCGTTTTGGGGATTGCAGCCGACTCGCCGGCTTGATTCGCACACCACCCCACGAAACAGGCACACCACGCATATGAATACGAGCCATTGATACTGCCACACCAGCGGGTATATTTATTCGGCCGTCCGCTGTTTCCAACCTCGCCGGCGGCAATTCTGACAATGTCATTCGCACCCAACGCATAGACATTCATTGGGGCGAGTGTAAAGATAACGCAGAATGCGAGGAAAAGGCTCAGTATTTTTTGAGTAACCGCTTTCTTCATAACCTAATCGCTCCTTTTCAGATTTTCGGATGTTCCAGGAAACCAGAGCGCCTATTCTACCAGCCGGTCAGGCAAGCGCGTCCGTTTTCCCCCTTGACAACCACATAGTACCATAGCGCAACAGGAAAGCGGAGCGGTTTTTCCCAAATCCTTTTTCACATTGAGGTAAGAACATCTGTTTTGGCTTTGCCCGTTGGCCGTAATTGTACCAGGACGTAAAAAGGACAACCTCCGGTGTTGGGGAGGTTGTCCTTTCCATAGACTGCCTGACCTTTTATGTATTTTCGGGTAAGATGTCTTTGAGCCTTTGATGGAGTTCCTTAACGGCATCTAGGCCGCCTTTTTGAGAAAATATTTCTCTCGAATCTGTTGTAGATAATACCCATAAGTTGCTTATCTTTATACAGCGTACTGATAAAAACAGCCGGTTTGCGGAATATAAAGCAACATAAGGATTTCGCTCAAGCCGCACAGATTTTTGATCTTATTTGCGTAATATAGGTCAGGCTCAGATAAATTTATGGAAGTTTTCGGATGGGAATGAGCAAATCCGACAAAATAGATTCCTTTATTGTACCAGTCTTGAATGATCTGATTTAAATATTTGACATCCGGGAAGTATGCTGTTTCTTCTGTAACACCATTTTTATCGAAGCAAAAAGCGACCACAGTATTGGAATCATCAACGCCCAGGATCCCGCCCATTTCCGGGCAGATCAAATGAGAAGAAACCAGCTTTAGGACCTGGCTGCTGATTACGTATTCATCCATAGACATCCACACCTCTATGAAAATAAAAGCTTGGTGTGCCGCCCCTTACATCGTTGTAAGAAGCAGCACGCCTCAGCCCTAAGAGATTATGCGGCAAGGCCAGACTCAATCTTCATCGTCGGTACCCCGGGGACATCCGTCGTCTACCTCCTGGCGGTGTCCAAACTTACGACACCAGTACCGGGTACGCCCGCTATCCCATTCGCGCTCAGCGTGTACACACTCTGCGCAGTATGTGTAGCTCATACATCCTTGCGGCAACTGGACCAGTTTCCTTTCCATATCCTTCTGCTGGTTCATTGCGTTTTACCCTCCCAATTGACTGTTTTTGATGTCTGAGGAAGTGTCTCGTTTGTTCTGCCGGCCGGTCAGACGAGATATCTGTTCCCACTGGCATTCTTAGGATAGCATAAATCCCCAACAGAAACAAGTTATTGTCTCCCAAATCGTTTTACCGATATTCGCTGGGAATAGATGAAACGGCACAAAGCTAGGAGTGATGTTAAAATGACAAACTTACTTTTTCTGCGTTGTCCAATGGAGCCTTAGTTGACAAGGTATTATGGAACATGATAAAATTTTTTAAAAGTTTGTTCGGTCAAAAACGTAGATAGCCGGAATAAAGGAGGATAAGTATGCCAATAACAATCTCAGAAATTGCGAGTTTGATTCATAAATCGAGAAATATGAACAAGGAGTGTATCCCGCACGAAAATCGGTTGCTAGATTATCTTTACTCTTCTTATTGCAGTTTGGAAAAAAAGAATTTCGATGTATACAAGTTTGCGGTTAATGAACTGGACGGGAATGGATTTTACATATACCAGAAATTTGCGAAAGAATTGTTCCAGTGGTATGAAAATCGGTATCACAACAGGTTCCGTATGATCATGGGACGTAGTGGAGGTAACCGCACAGTAGATGGTCAGCAGGGCTCTAACAAAAAAACTGGTTATCGCTTCGATGAGCTCTACGAAGAACATACGTTTTTAGGCTATTTAACGGGCGAACACCGTATTGAGAGTACCAATGCGCGCGACTTTATCCTCCATGTATCGGTAGCTTTCCTACTCCCGCCGACGCAAGTAGATGAGCTTTTATCGTTCTATGGACTCCCGCTCCTACATGTGAGAAATATACATCATTTGGCGATCTATACAGTATTAAATGACCTAAATTGCTCAGAGGATACCACTGAAAATCCCTTTGACAGTATTCGAAATCTCTATGAGCAGGCCTGCCAAATTGCATTTACTTCGACAAATAGGCCGAGCGGAAGTAAGGATGGTCTCCTTACTGACCAGCAAATGATCTTGGAGCAAAATTCTACACGGTACCTTCAAGGTTACTTATTTGAAAAGCATGCTCTTAGCAGGGAAAACATGCTTCTCTTTATTGCGCACTATGCGAATATATTCGACAGACGGCATCATAGATTACTGGCTGAACACAGAAAATGTGCTGCCCTGTTTTTTAAACTCTATGATACTCGAGGGAAAGAGGACTGGAGTGAAGAACCGTCATATAACTTGTACCAGTTTTTATCAGAATTATGTCTGAATATGGCAAGAAAACATTATCGAGAATATCTGTTGGACTGGATCATTAAAAAAAACCGGCACCCGACGCGTGAAAGTATGATCATACTCTGGATATACGCCTATTGTTTCTATTATATGCCGGAAATAGCAGTGCCAGCCAGTTTTTTAGAACTGGATCCATTGAAAGGCTATGCGGAATATATAAGCAGCAATGAGGATTACCAGCTTCAGTACAAGCCCTTTGGGGATTATGTTGACATCATTGGGAAAGGGAACGTATCTACGGGACGATTACATGCATTGCAATACTTATCGGATAGTACAGATAAAGCGTCTCCTCTGCCAGAGGGCTATGGAGCGGAACGTGCGTCCTTGGACTTTTATGGGGCCGCAATGATTACATTTCTCAATTCTAAATTGCGGGAGTACTCTTGGTTTCAATTGGATGGAAAGAAAGCATTTGACAATGTTATTTTACATCTACAAAATCTGGAAATTCACTTGAATTCCTCGGATTCCATAGACCAAGCCACCTATTATGGCAATCGTATCGTGTGGGGAAACCAGATGAATACCGATAATGTTCCTATCCCACTTGTTTTGATAACAGAGATTCTTCTGTCGCTCAAAAAGGAGATGGACGGTCGCTTTCCCCTTGACTGCAGTTTATACGAATACGTTTAGGAGGAACAACACATGTTCAATAATTTCGCTGATACCAGACAGCCGCTCGAGGTAGGAACGGTTGTTGAATTTCCAAACAGCAATAAATATATTATTGACAGATATATTGGTAGCGGTGGTTTTGCACTGACATATATTGCACATTTAGAAGGAACATCGAAATACTCCACCTTGAAAGAGTTCTTTCCTCGCAGTATAGCTAGTGGAATTGCGATGCGAGGCAAAAACGGAAAAATCGAAATCTATGATCCTCTCACACAAGATATTATTCCTAATAACGCAGGTATTTGGAAAAGGATGTCCGAATACTTTGTCCGAGAGGCAAAATTGACGGAAAAAGCCACTGCCGTCTTTGATGCTGAAGGTAGGCAGGAGGCACAAAACAATCCCGATGTATTTCTGGCCGTTGGGCCTTTCAACGATAAGATCGGGAATATTTATCTGATTATAGACACTGCTCAGGGGCACCCATTTCGGGATGTGATCGAAAGCGGATTTGTAAAAGACGAATCAGGCCAGGTGCTTACAAACGGAAATCTATTGGATGCCATCGGCGTTTTAAGGGACGCTGCCCGTCTTCTTTCACGTCTTCACGGGAGTAATAATCTGCTCCACTTGGATATTTCTCCAGATAACATTTATGTATCATACTCTTCCGCAGGAACTGCTTTGATGCCGCATATTATCGATTACGGGAGTGCTTATGATCATAAAAATTCGGAAAGCGCATCGTCACACATCTTTACCTGCAACTCCTTTTCCGCTCCAGAAATCATGGCATTGGCCGAATTGAACGACCAGGACAGCGGATATCAAGCCGGCGCGTTCTCTGACACCTATTCAATCGTTTCTATCCTCTTCTACGCATTAACAGGGACTATTTATTCCCCCAATATGGCGTTCGATTCCCGATGGAAAGAATTTCTTCAGGATGAATATGCTATGGGGGAAGACAGCAGTGGCAGGCCATTAGACGGAAATAGTGCGGAATTTACGAAAAAGCTGATTGAGGTCCTGGAAACCGGATTGTCAGCAGATACGAAGAGACGCTACCAAACAGCTGATACACTTTTCAACGAGTTATCACAACTATACAAGTTATATCAAACATCCGGAAACTTGCTTTCCCTTCTGTCTAAAGATGAGCTGATGTCCTACTTGATTTTGGATAAATACCCACTATACGCCTACCGAAGCGAATCGGGGAATTTGGATGTGCTCTGCTTGGGCGGCGGCGAGTTTGTGATGCGTATGATTCTGTCGATGCTGAGCTGCGGCCAAATGTTGAATAGCCATTTGAATATCCATGTTGTCTGTCAGGAATCGAAAACTTCATTTTGCAATAGGCTCTTGCTGGTCGCTCCGGAATTGGAAAACTATTCAAATTTGATAAAAATCGTGCCCGAGGATCAAGAGTATGTAACCTTCGAATTTGAGACGGTCCGAGATATTACAGAACTGGAAAGCTGCAACAGGCTTGCGCTTAAATATTCATTTTGCCGCTATGTAATCGTCTCCTTGGGTCAAAATTATAAAAACATCAATGCTGCCCGCCTTTATGCGAAGAGTATTTCGCAGGGTCAGTATGAATCGGATAGAAAAACCATCATCCAATACTATCTCGCTGAGGATGCGGCAAATAATCAGCGCTCAGATGTTTCTCTCAATGGTATTTCCCCGCAGGTGGAGCTAAAACCGTTCAACAATAGTCTATCCTCGTTTGCGTTCGGACTCCGCGCTCTGGGCCAACGTTCGCTTAGAGTGAAATATTTATACGATAAGCTCTCGAATCCTCGATGCAAATTTGCTGTATCTGCCCAAAACTTCGTGTCCGATAAATATCAGCAGCGTTCCTCCTGTGCGGCCGCACTGCATTTGAACTACAAATTGGCAAGTGTAGAGATTGATCCAGGCGCCAGCCGACAAGAGATCATTTCTGCATATGCGAACAGGCTGAACAACTCTGATCGGAATGCGCTCCTGGAGCTGGAGCATCGCCGCTGGATGATGTATATGATTGCAGATGGATATCGGTTTCCCTCTACAATGAGTCAAATCGAAACGTATGCTTTTTGTAGAAGAGGCGAGGACTTTAACGCGTCTTTCCATGATAAAGCCGGCCGTTGGCATCATTGCCTGGTTCCCTGCTCTAAAGATGGCATACGTTTGAGCAAATCCCACCCCGAATGGGATCAATACAGCACCTACGAAGAAATTGAAAAAACAGACTATGACAAGCTAGACCAAATGTCGTTGAAGGTCCATCTGCTTGCGAAGAAACGGGTCCAAAATGCGGACGTGCAAAAAAATTTGATGGATGATTTACAAAATAAGATTGGTGCGAAAATCAAGCAACAGGTCTACATTCTGCACGAAATGGCAAAGGAAGAAGATACTCCAGAGGATATTCAAAGGAAAAATGAAAGGCGCTTAGATACACTCCGTCAACATTTTTCGGAATTATGCAATTCCATGACCGCTGCGATAACTACTCATCATTGTACTGAACAAATAGAGAAACTAGATATATTAGAATACGAATTTAAAAAGGCTGGAATCGATGCCTCCGGCGGATTTCTAGCTGTACGGGAAGAACTTAAGATATTCCAGGAGTTTGAAGCTTATAAAGACTATAAGGTGCCGGACCTTACCATTATTGAGCATTTACTCTGGCTGATGTATGCTGACAAAAATATGGTCTTGATCAAGCTTGCTGCTAAAACAATGTTAGATGATATCCTAGGACCGGTTATCCTTGACCCCAAGATTCTAATATTCTTTGGCCGGGAGGTTGACAATGCTGTTGATAATTTCCTCAAATCCTGCGGGAATTACAAATCCATAGTGTCTGAACTTTGCCCTTCGGGAGAAGCGGATACTGTTTTCCGGAAATTAGAACAGCTTAGAAAACGCTTCCCTGGTAAGTGTACCATTGACATCACTGGTGCCGACGAAGTTTATATCACAGCGGCTGTCTGGCTTGCGGCCAAAGATAAGGACGTGGCACTCCTTCGCAGCAATAATGAGGATGGGAAAGTAGAGAATGTCAGTGGCTTTTATGAAGCCGATATCTATCAGATGAACTCCTGTATTTCTGCTGATGAGATTTATCAACTGTATGGGGCTTCGAGGCTATCTTCGGAACGCGGATATATGCAGGAACTTGAGGACTCTGCGGAAACATTGTGGAAGTTTTATTTGGAATTCCGAGACAACTGGGAAATGGTGACCGCATTCTTTTTCAGCCGCGGCACAGGGACATCAGAACTACGGTTCAAGCACCCAAAGGAACCTGCACCATCAGCTGTGTGGAGGACGTATTGTGCTGATAAAGTCGCCACATCCCTTTGGAGATCTTTAAAGTTGGGAGAATGCTTTCAGAAGATGGAGGAAGCGGGCTGTATCCGAGAGCTGCGAGTTGTTCTCCGAGACGCAGATAGATGCTTTGTTTCGTTCCTGTATCTCGAGGATGAGTCGGAACAAAAAGTGTTTAAAAGATTTAACTACTTTTTCAGTGCACATATCTGGAACTCAGCAGGTCCCTTTACTTGCATAATCCAAGAGAACGATCAAGAATTCGTTGTATCCATCCAGAGCGGTGGATATGTTTGGATAAGAGATCAACAAGGCTTTGACTTTGCGGATAAACGGTATCAGAAAGAAGGCAGTGGAAAACGATTTGCTTATGAACAAGTAATACCAGCGCTTCAAAAGCTTGAGCAGCTTGGGTTTATATCCAATCTTTCCGTTCCTACTGTCTTTGATCAACTGCCAGTCATAATAAACTACACGTATGAAAACTTGGCAATAAAAGATTGCCTTATGACTTCCGGAAACATCCTCGAATTGTTTATTTGGTACTCTGCAAGAAGGACTGGAAAATTTGACGACTGCAAGGCAAACTTTACATTCCAATGGGAGCAGGGAGTAAAGAATGAACTGGATTTGATCTTGACAAAGGGGATTAGTACACTGGTTGTCTCCTGTAAAACGGCCAAGTTCAATAAAGAGCACTTATACGAAATAAAATATCTGACAGAAAGATTCTCCTTGAACAGTAAAGCGGTCATTGTGTATTCCTCTGCTCAGGCCATTGACGAAAACGGACATTTGACTTATGATACCTCTGCGGTGAAAGAGCGGGCGAAAGCCATGGGTGTCTATCTGATTGATGTGAACGGAGTGAATGCGGATGATTTGGGAAAAACTCTGATCGATATCGCAGAGGGCAAAAGCACACTCTTAAATTAGTTTGTATAGAAACCGCAGTCAGAATTGACGCGGTCTGGAGGTAATGGCAATGTATATTCCTAGACCAATTGATACAAGCGAAATTTCCGTTCCAAATAGACTTGAGAAGCTGATCGAACGCATTGCGGAAAACACGCATGACGTATGGGCGGAGGGCAGAATCCAAGAAGGTTGGACCTATGGCCCTGTGCGTGATGATCTGAAGAAAGAAACTCCATGTTTGGTTCCCTATCAAGATTTGCCGGAAACGGAGAAAGAATATGATCGCGCTACAGCGCTTTCCGCAATAAAACTAGTAATTAAACTGGGTTATGAAATTGTAGAATGTCGTGAATAGTCTTCCCTCAGTCAAGGAAAACATGGATTAAGTAAATATGTTCATTTTTAATTTTTTGACAAGGGACCGTCTTGATATTGGAGTCTATTTCCAATTTTGGAGCTGTAGAAATTTGACCACTCAAAGTAATTTCTCTGGAAAGCCCGAAAAATCAAGGTTTTGCATTTTTTCTTTGAGCGGAAGTTTTTCTACAATTCCTTAGTATAAATAAGGCTACATATACCGCAGTGAATCAGCCATCTGTACGGAGATTTTCCGCCAGGTCGCCGGAAAAAACTTGCCACTCCGCCGGAGGAGCTTGCCACTGACAGGAGCCTTAGGCAGGGAAGGGCTTTAGCCCTTCTTGAGTACCTTAAAGTACTGAGCCACAAGGCTGTCCAAGCCGCCATAGGCGAGGCCGAAGCCTTGACTGCCTTGTGGCTCAGTGCTACTTGCAACAGAGATGTATTTCCCTCTGTACTCCCTCAATGAGACACTGGCAGTCCATTCCGGCAAGGTGGCGGATTTTCTTCATGCACGTGGCAAGTCCACTCCGATTCATGCATAAGGCTGCCTCAGGTCATCTCCAAACTTCACCTTTACGCACCCAGACACAACGGCAATGTGGAATGCCAGTAACCTTCATATTTGTTTTGAGATAATTCCCAAATCAGATGCCCTGTACTTATGGTACCCGCCTTTGACTTGTCAAATTCCGGTTACATAGGTTTTATAGCACATCTGCATCACCGCTCCTGGCTACGTTCCTTCTCATGACTTTGCCTATTGTGCTGTCCCTGCAACTGTTGAAGCGTCTGGCGGATAGATACCGATTCTGCTGATTCATCAAACATTTCAGCAACATCCTTTCGGCTCTGCGCCAGCATCCCGGAATCAAATTTCTTGCCATAGGCAGCTTGCAGGCGCTGGGCCGTTTCCCACTCTTTATCAGACCGAATAGCGTAACGTGCGGCATCCAGTTCCATGGCATCCATATCCGCCGCTTGTTGGCGCAGTTGGGCGTACTGCGCCAGTACCGCATCCAATTCAGCAGTATATTTTTTCTCCTGCTGGTTCAGTGTTTCGAGCGAAGATTCCATAGACGCAATGTGCTGTTTGATCTCGTCCATGCCATGATCGTCCGCACAGTTAAGCTGATTGAGCAGCAGGGCCTTCTCGCTTTTCAATTCCTCAATATCTTCTGTCAAAGTGGCGATTTTTTGCACTAAATCCCGATGCCGGAATACTTGGATTGCTGGGGTATTTTTCTTTTCGTCCAGCAAAACTCGGCGCTCCCTAATCTTGGCTTTGAGCTGCCTGATTATATTTTCATACCGTTTGATGTCTGGTTGAACGACTTGGAGCGTATCCGAAAAATGCTTTTTCCCGGCTCTAATATGCAAAAGCTGATACCGAAAGATAATCATTTTCTGTCGTACAGCTTCCATCGCCTCAGCCAGAGCTGGAACAGTATTCTTTACTGCATCCATTAATTTCTTGACCAACAATTTCAATTCCCGCAGCAGGACATTGTCCACCTTGATCTGCCGGTTCATTTCACAGCGGTCAGAAATAATTCCCTTCTTCTCCAGCATACGGGCAACTATTCCTTCGTGGATAGTAGGCTGTTCGTCCAGTCCGCGCTCCACATGGCTACGGTGATCGACACGCTCCTCATGCCCAGAGTGTTCCAGGCAGCGGTTCACTGTGTCGGCCCATGCCGCTCGCCAGAGGACAAACTGCTCCTCACTGTTCCAGCGGGCAGTGATGGGATTCTGCCGTCCATACTTGGTGCTTTTCGGATGCTTGGATACCCGCTCTAACCCCTGAGCTTCAGCCGTCGAGGGCGTCATATAGACCTTCTTTCTACCAGCCTTGTATTGGTACTGCTTTTCCCAACCCTCCGTCTGCGCCGACTTGAACTCCGCCGCCGTAAAGCCTTGCTCCTTGCCATCCTTGACGCACAAATATTCCTTCTCCGTCTTATGCTGCCATTTGCCATCTCTGGTCAAGGGCCGCACGGTCAGCATGATATGAGCGTGGGGATTGTGACCGTCCGTATCGTGGATGCATACATCGGCGCACATTCCCGCTGCCACAAAATTGGCTTGAATAAAATCAGTCAGCAGGGCAATCCACTCGGCTTTGCCAAGCTCGACCGGTAGGGCAACGACAAATTCACGGGCAAGACGGCTATCCTTGGTTTTCTCTGCTTCCTCTACGGCGTTCCAGAGAATTTCCCGGTCTGCCCACTCTGTTGGTGCCATCTCTGGCAGAAAGATTTGCTGCCAGACAAGCCCCTGTTTCCGAGCGTAATCATGCTGAACGCCGTCGTAATCATTGTATATCCGGGAGCAGCTCATGTAGGCCGCTGCCGCGACAGCAGAACGGCCTGCACCCCGGCTAATGACCTTTGCCTCTAAATGATAGATTGCCAGCTTTCATAACCTCCGTCCTTCGTCTCCCGTCCCCTCGTCCACCGTCCCCCGTAAACAGCGAAAAGCTGCCAGTGGCAGGTTTTCGCTGGCGTATGGAGCAGGGCGGCACACCGGCCTGTTCCATACGCATCGGGAATGGCCGCAGTCATTCCCGGCAGGCCCCCGCAGGGGCCGCATCCCCCTCGGAGAGCGCACGACTGCCGAAGGCAGTACCACCGCCCGCGTAGCGGGTGGTGAGTAAGTGCGCCCTTCGGGCCGGGAAAAACGGAGCGCCCCGGCGAACCGGGACGCTCCTGCTTTGCGTACTCAATTTGTAAGTTTGTGAAGATATGTTTCCAACTCATTCAAACTCATGCTCATCGTCAGCGGCAGAGTTTTTTCCAAAACTGCCCCCTCTTGAATGAGCCTTCTCGTCCGGGCCTTGCGCTGCTTCACCCGGTCGCGGGCTTGGGCTTCTTCTAAACGATGTCGGGCCTGGATCAGCTTCTTTTCATTATCCGTCATATTAGTTCCTTTCCGGCCTTAATTGGCCTGGTAGCACTAAAAACACCTGATTTTGATACCAGGATTCTGCAAGCTGGCATCATAAAGAGTAAAAATAGCACCAGATACAAATTCCCTGAGCAAATGCAAGAAATCTGGTATCTGGTGCTTAGATTTTTGGTGCTAATTCAATTCATTATGGTATCAAAGCGGCCCACTGTGGTATTAAAAACTATCCACAAAATATAATGCCGCATCGTCTGATTCCTGCTGATCCTCCTGAACCACGTTTTCAACGGGATCTGGTTGCTGTGGGATATTTTGCAACAGGTTGAGCAGCGTAGCCGTTGGGCTGACAGGCACGGCATGATCGAACCCGGCCCGGATGGTTTCCAGAACCCGCAGAAGGAAAGCGTCCTCCTTCTCACGGGTTTCCAGATACGGGTCAGAGGCTAACCGCCCCCGGCGCTCAAAGTAGTCGTTGACGGCGGCAATCACCGCTTTGCTGTAAGAACGGTACTGCCCCCTGTCCCTCTGCTGGAGGTATTCCCATGCCGTCCGGTCTGCCTCTTTCTCCAGATTGAAGCGGATATTGGTGCTGACGATCTGCCTGCTCATACCATGCCACCCTTCTTGGCACGGAGGTGAGCCAGATATTCATATCCCTTAGCGGTGGCGCAGATGTCCTCGTTGATGACAACCCGGCCGGTTTCAAACTCTCCGAAATTCTTAATCAAGCAACCTCCGCCACCAACCACATACAGCTTCATCAGTTCCGGGTCGTACTCATGCTCCCGCAGGCGGCGGAAGATGCCCGCTACATACTCCCTGGCAGTTGCCTGGATCGCGGTCAGATACCGCTCGCTGATTTCCGAAGTCCCGTACCGCAGCACACGGTCGATCACCGTCTCATCAGCGGCAGAGCCATAGAGCTTCAGCAGATTTTCCCGAACTGCCAGCATACATTGATGCGTCCCATATTTCTCGGTGAAGCACTTTTTCTCCTGGGGGCGGCGGTCATTAATATACATAACGTTCATCGTACCGTTGCCGATGTCAGCCAGCATATTCACCCCCCGGAAGTCCCGGAGTTGGTCTGCCACGGCGGCAAACCCCTGGGGGAAAATGTCTGCCCCAATAAAGTCAACGTGGTAGCTCACGCCTCGAAAGGTAAAATCCACGCTGTCCCTTTGCAGCAGATACTTTTTGAAAGCGTCTTTCTGCTCACTGACCCAAGTGAGGGGCAAACCCGCCGCGAGATGAACACGGGCCGAGGTCTGTTTGCGGATGTTCAACTCCCGTCCGATGGCGGCGAGGGTCAGAATGTAGTAGTCGCTGTCCGCCATTTTGTCGGCGGTGAACTCCTTGTGTTCCTCACTGATCAGATAATTGCGGCCCTCGAAAACCAGCAGATTGCTCTTGAAGGTCGGCTCCTTATCGAAGGAGGCCACGCCGGTTTTGAAGCAGCAGTTGGCGGTTTTGATGTTGCCATAGCCGTGGTCAATGCCGATGATGATGGGGCGATTATTGACGATGTTCATTCAGATACCTCCAATTCGTGATTCAGAAAATTGATGTAGTCCTGCAACATTTTGATTGAGCCTTTGGCAATGCCGATCATAGCCTTGATCTGTTCAGACGACAGGATTTCCCGATAGTGCTCCAAACGTAATTTGTAGGCTTCCGGGATACGGCTCAGTGCGTCGTTATGCTGCGAAAAGGCATCGACGAGAAATGCGCCAGTTTGATAATAATTGCCCTCGCGCATTGTAGCTGCGTCCTCCGCCGTGTATTCATCGACAGACTTGATCGTACCCTCCGTCAACTGTTTCGCGGCCTCCATCTGCTGCTCCGGCTCAAGGCGGGAGAGCTTCGTCAAATTCTGCTTTGTGACCTTCCGATCTGTGCCGCGCAGGATTTCCTTTGCCTCCGACGTCAAATTTTCTCCAATCTGAACGTGGCGCTCAACGGTTCGCGGAGAGACGCCCATCTTCTCGGCAGTGTCTTGAGAGAACGGTTTTTCTTTGCCCGTCAATTTGTCGCTCGAAGATTCATAGTTACTGGCATGACCCGGCAGATTACGCGCAATCGTGGCAGGGTGCAGCATTTCGTAAATTTTCTTCCGCCGCGCCAGCAACTCGCTCAGTTCCAGATCGGAGAGGCCGGTGCGGATCACGTTCTCGTCGATCTCCGCCAGCTCTGCGTGAAGCCTGTCCAACCCGCAGACGGTACATTCCACTTCCGTCCAGCCCAGCAGCTTCGCGGCCTCCAGACGATGAAGTCCCGCGACAAGGGTGTAGTCAGCATCCACGGCGATAGGATTCATCATGCCGACCTCTGCGACACTCTCCGAAAGCCTTTGCACATCTTCCGGCGCGGCCTCGCGGCGTCCAGGGTTGATTTTAATATCATCAATTTTGATAAGCATTGGTATGATACCTCCTGTTAAAATAGTGTGGTGAAAATCAAAACAGGTGCGGAAATCTTGACGATTTCCACACCTGCGACGGCTGTGTTATGCTGTTTTCTCATTTGACATATCGTGCTTCTTTGCGTTCCGCTGTTTTTGCATGATGCGATTGGCTTCTGTCCTGCAAGTGTCAGAACAGTATTTGACATCCATCCTCGTAGTCGAGAATACCTTTCCACAATTCGCACAGGTGCAATCACGCCGCCTGCTTTCCGCCGCTTGGCGGCAGTAAAATTTAGCCCGACAGTTCGGATGACAGAATTTGGCGTTCGGAATGCCCGCCATGAAGGTTTTCCCACACTGCTCACAGATTCTCTCAAACGGCGGACTCATGTTTTCCCCCGCCTTTAACTGCCGATACCGCTCCCGACTGCGGATACGCTCCTTCTGCAATCGCTCCTGTTCCGCGATCTCCTCCGGGGTAGGTTCCGGCATGGGGGCATCAAACTTACCGATAAATTTCAGATAAATGTCTACCTCCTGCACCCGGTCACCCGTGGACTTGTCCGGAGCGTGGACAACGATCTTTTCAACGAACTCGTTGATCATCGGCGTGGTCAACTCTGAAAAATTTGTGTACTTCCTC
>ERZ808051.641-NODE-641-length-33697-cov-5.038281_pt1 | contig 33697 bp, 33 predicted proteins | sample MGYA00380199_ERZ808051 | MGnify/ENA primary metagenome ERZ808051 (study PRJEB31490, sample SAMN06133391) | mouse gut metagenome | isolation source: J11 | host: mice | place: China: Chengdu | collected 2015-05 ...
TAGAGTGAAAAATGCTTATGAAAACAAGTTTTCAACGCTTTTTTCGCTCTAAATCTTCGCATGGCTGAACTGTTACCGATGAATCATGACAAACCTCGACAAAATCAAGAACTGCTTTCACATTCCAATCTCTATTTCCTGTTTCTTTTAAAAGAAAGAGCCGATAACCACATTTATCATTTGTGAATTATCGGCTCTGCGCCTGTCTCTTTGATTAAGAATGATATTTTGTTGTTTCACATCAATCGGCGTTTGGCTTTCGAAATTGTGCGTTTTTCCCGAAGTCTATTTTTCTATCTTTTCAGCATCCTCAACCATTTCTCTGGCTTGGCAGGCTATTTTGTACTGTAATTCATTTGAGCAGCTTATGGCACGTGTTTGCTTTGATAACAAAGCATTCTTTAGCATTGTTCCCTCACACCCCCATTACATAGGCTTTAGATTTTTATTGAGTCTGTCCACCATCCATGCAATTCTCTTTTCCCGTCCGGCATCCGTCTTTGCATCAAGGTACGCTCTTGTATAAGTTTTCTTTACAGACAAAGACATCGCCTGAAAATTTGTGAAAGCCGGTTCATAGCTTTCCAAAAGCAGAGAAAGCTGTGCAATCTGCTCTTCTGTAATGACTGCCAGAGGATTAACAGCATCCCACTGGCCGTTCTTTTTGGCATCCTCTATTTTCTTTCTGCCGAAATCAGTCATCTTTCCCTGCTCTTCAAGCTTTTTGGCTAATGCCTTATTTTTCTCTGACCACTTACTTTTTTCCCTGCGGATTGAAAAATACTTTTTATAAGATTTTTCATCAATCTTTTCCATCTGGCCGTCAATCCATCCAAAACAGAGCGCTTCTTCCAGCGCTTCCCCTGCTTTTATTGTTTTTGGTCCGCCGGCTTTACCAAACAAAAGCCAGATACCCTCGCCTGACAAACAGTTCTCACAAAGCCATTTCCTGAATTCTTCTCTGCTCCCAAATTCCATACTATCGCTCATTATGCACTTCTCCTTTCGTGCACCTTATTTTCTCCTGTTATCGGACATTCCGGTCTGAGTTTGGTGTGAACTGCTGTTCTTTATTCCCTTTCCATCCCGTTTTGCTGCTTTTAATCTGTTTAAATGGACTTCTTTTCCTTTATAGGTGATGACAGATTCCCGGTCCGGAAAGTACACCTGTTCCACGCGGTCCTCTGCTTCCAGCTTCATTCCCCGCACCCCGCGGCTGTTTTTCTTAAGAAGAGGAACTTCCTCCATGGAAAACTTAAGGAACATGCCTTCCTTACTCTGAAGTACAATATCCGCTTCTCCGTTCACCAGGCATACCGTCTCAAGCACATCCCCTTCTGAAAGCTTTGTGGCTGCCACCATCCGGTTGGCAGTCAGGAATTCCTCTCCCGGCACTATCTTGATCATAGCTTCGGCGGTCACAAACAAGAGTTTCTTTTCGGGAAGAGCAGATGCCGGTATGGCAAGCAGAATCCGTTCCCTGGTTCCATCAAATTTACTGATATTCTCAATGGGAATTCCCTTGTCCTTTACCTTTAAGGAAGGCATATCCGATACCTTTACCTGGTACATGGCACCGGAATCTGCAAAGAAACAAAGCCTGTCATCTGTCATTACAGGAATCACATGGACATTTTCAGCATGGACAGTCTCCTGATTTCGTTCGTAAACCGCCTTATCCAGAGTTTTCAGGTAGCCGAACCGGTCCATGACGAAGACCACTTCTTTGGCCTCTTCCTTTTCCTCTTCATAAACGATCTCCTCACCATCCTCAATCAGAGTCTTCCGCTCCCCGGCAAACTCCGCCCTGATGGCATCCAGTTCTTCTTTTATGACCGTATCCATGTTTTTCTGGTTGGACAAAATATGGCGGTATTCCCGAATCTTCCTTAAGGTTTCCTTATAAGCCTTCTGAAGCGCCATAATTTCCAGACCGATTAATTTATAAAGACGCATTTCCAGAATTGCCGTGGCCTGGCGTTCTGTGAAATGGAGACTTTGGGCATCCTTTTCAAAACCCGGAGTTTTGAATTTAATATTGGAGGTATTCCCGGTCATCAGGCATTCTTTGGCGTCCTTCATATTTTTAGAACCGCGAAGCACCGCAATAATCAGATCAATCACATCGCAGGCCTCAATTAACCCCTCCTGTACTTCTTTCTTTTCCAGCTCCTTTGACAAAAGCACATTATATTTTCTGGTCATGTTCTTATATTGAAATTCCAGAAAAGTATTTAAAATCTGCTTCAGGTTCATGGTCTCCGGCCGGCCGTCGTCGATGGCCAGCATGTTGACGCCATAAGTATCCTCAAGCTTCGTTTTCTTATATAAAATATTTTTGATTCTGTTTACGTCCGCATCCTTTTTAAGCTCCAGCACAATGCGGATTCCCTCTTTGCTGGACTGGTTGGAAATATCCACCACATCCGGCAGCTTCCGGCTCTCCGTAAGCTCTGCCACGTCCGAGAGAAATTTGTTGATTCCTGCCCCGATCATGGTGTAAGGAATCTCTGTAATCACAAGCTTATCCCGGTCCGCCTTTCTTCTTCCAAGCTCCACCTCCATTTTTCCCCGGAGTTTGATTTTTCCGGCTCCGGTCTCATAGATGGATAAAAGCTCCTTCTTATTGGCGATAATTCCGCCGGTGGGAAAGTCCGGCCCCGGCATGTATTCCATCAGGTCCTGCACCGTAAGAAGGCGATTGTCGATGTAGGCCTTTACCGCGTCAATGACCTCTCCCAGGTTGTGGGGAGGGATGCTTGTGCTCATACCCACAGCGATTCCCTCGGCCCCGTTGATCAGAAGGTTGGGAACCTTCACCGGAAGAACCTCCGGTTCTTTTTCTGTCTCATCGTAATTGGGAACAAAATCTACGGTCTTATCCAGATCCTTTAAATAGACCTCCTCCGCGAACTTTTTAAGTCTCGCCTCTGTGTAACGCATGGCGGCGGCTCCGTCTCCCTCGATGGAGCCGAAATTTCCATGTCCGTCCACAAGGGCCATGCCTTTTTTGAAATCCTGAGACATGACCACCAGCGTCTCGTAAATGGAGCTGTCACCGTGGGGATGATATTTACCCATGGTATCTCCCACGATACGGGCCGATTTTCTGTGGGGCTTATCGTGATCTAAGTGCAGCTCGCTCATATCGTAAAGTACGCGCCTCTGCACCGGCTTTAAGCCGTCCCTGGCATCGGGAATGGCTCTGGCGGTAATCACGCTCATGGAATAGTCCAGATAGCTTTTCTGCATTTCCTCAGAATATTCCGTTCTCAGTATTTTCTCTGCCATTGATTCATTCTCCTTATTACGCGTCAATTTCCGCCTCGTCGGCATGGTCGTAGATGAATTTCTTTCTGGGCGGCACATCGCTTCCCATTAAAAGCTCCGTCACCTCGCTGGCAAGCCTTGCGTCCTCAATTTCCACCCTCTTTAACACCCGGTTTTCCGGATTCAGGGTGGTTTCCCAGAGCTGGTCCGCGTCCATCTCCCCAAGACCTTTGTACCGCTGGAGAGTAAAATCCCCCTTGTGGGTCCGCCTGTACTCCTCTAACGCCTTATCATCATAGAGATACCGCTCCTCTCCTTTTTTGGGAACCACCTTATAAAGAGGGGGCATGGCAATGTAAACATGACCGTCATAAATCAGTTCCGGCATAAACCGGTATAAAAAGGTCAGAAGCAACGTGTCAATATGGCTTCCGTCCACATCGGCATCGGTCATTAGCACAATTTTATCGTATTTCAGTCTGGCGATATCAAAATCATTTCCATATCCCTCAGAAAATCCGCATCCGAAGGCATTAATCATGGTTTTAATTTCTGCATTTGCCAGCACCTTGTCCATGGATGCCTTTTCCACATTCAGTATTTTCCCGCGAATGGGAAGAATGGCCTGGAACTGACGGTTCCGTCCCATCTTTGCGGAACCTCCGGCGGAGTCTCCTTCCACGATGAAAATTTCGCATTTAGACGGATCCCTGCTTTCGCAGTTTGCAAGCTTTCCGTTACTGTCAAAGGAAAATTTTGATTTGGAAAGCATGTTGGTCTTTGCCTTCTCCTCGGCCCTTCTTATTTTTGCGGATTTCTCCGCACAGGCAATGATTGCCTTTAGGGTTTCCAGATTCCTGTCAAAGAACAGCGGGAGCTCCTCGCCGCTGATGGCTGCCACAGCCTTTGCGGCATCGGCGCTGGCAAGCTTTGTTTTCGTCTGCCCTTCAAAAATCGGATCCGGATGCTTTACGGCAATGACAGCCGTCATACCGTTTCGCGTGTCGGCTCCTGTGAAATTACTGTCCTTTTCCTTCAAAATCCCAAGCTCTCTGGCATAGGAATTAATTAACATGGTAAACTTCGTTTTAAAACCTGCCAGATGGCTTCCGCCCTCCTGGGTAAAAATATTGTTGCAGAATCCCAGAACATTCTCCTCAAAGGCATCCACAAACTGAAAGGCCACCTCGATTTCCATATTCTCGGCCGCCCCTTTAAAATACACCGGCTCATGGACCGGTTCTTTTCCGGAATTCAGTTCCCTCACATAGGCAGTGATTCCATCCGGCTCCGAAAAAGTCACCGTTTCTTCCTCCCCGGCCCTTTTGTTTTCATAGCGGATCACCAGTCCGGGATTCAGATAAGCGGATTCATGGAGACGGCTTTTTAACCAGTCCGCCTTAAATCTGGTTTTTTCAAAAATCGTATCGTCAGGAAGAAAATTGATCTCCGTTCCTGTGTTTTTCGTTTTTCCCATGACGGGGAGCAGTCCGTTCTTTAACTCCACCACGGGAATTCCCCTTTCATACTGGTCATAATGGATAAACCCGCCCTGGGAAATCTTTATGGTCATCCGCTCCGACAGGGCATTTACCACGGAAGAGCCTACGCCATGAAGGCCGCCGCTGGTTTTATAGGCATTATTGTCAAATTTTCCGCCTGCATGAAGAGTGGAAAGAACCACCCGTTCAGCAGAAACCCCTTTTTTATGTAATTCCACCGGAATTCCCCGGCCATTGTCTTTTACGGTACAGGAGCCGTCGGCTTCCAGAGTCACCAGGATCTCCGTACAGAACCCGGCCAGGTGCTCGTCCACCGCATTGTCCACAATTTCATATATTAAATGGTTTAAGCCCTTTGAGCCGACGCCTCCAATATACATACCAGGGCGTTTCCTGACAGCCTCAAGCCCTTCCAGGACAATGATACTGTCAGCATTATACTGTGTTTTCGCCATGGGATACCTCCAGATCTAGTATAGTCCAAACCATTATACACTGGGTTGCCGGAATTTTGCAAGGTTTTTGTGGCAGTTCACTAACCGGTTCACTAACCGGCGTTCACGTAACCGTTCGTTAACAACAGCTTAGCCGGAAGGCCGAACGGTTGCGCCGGGTGGTTGCTGTTCACAAACGGCAGTTGATTTTTTTTCGATTTCTGATATAGTAATACATAGCTTTACTTCATTCAAAGGAGAGATATTATGAACAAACTTTTGGACCTCTTCTTCACCTTCGCCAGAATCGGCGGCCTGACCTTTGGCGGCGGCTATGCCATGCTCCCGATTCTCCAGAGGGAAGTCGTAGAGAAACGCGGCTGGGCGACAGAAGAAGAACTGATGGATTATTATGCCATAGGGCAGTGTACCCCCGGCGTCATCGCAGTCAATACGGCCACCTTTATCGGCCAGAAGACCAGCGGAATCATCGGCGGCATCGTTGCCACTTTGGGAGTTGTTTTCCCGTCCCTTGTGATTATCAGCGTCATCGCCGCCTTTATTCAGAACTTTGCCGATATGGCCATTGTACAGAATGCATTTGCGGGAATCCGTGTCTGTGTCTGTGTCCTGATCTTCAATGCAGTCGTCAAGCTCTGGAAAAAATCCGTAGTGGATAAAATAACTCTTCTGATTTTCCTGGTTATTTTTGCCGGTTCCGCCCTGACGGATTTGTCCCCCATTGTCTTCGTCATTCTGGCCGCCATTGCGGGCATTGTTCTTAAGAATAAGGAGGTGCAGAAAAAATAATGGTCTATCTCCAGTTATTTTATGAATTTTTCAAAGCCGGGCTTTTTGCCATCGGCGGCGGAATGGCCACACTGCCATTTCTTTATGACATCTCCGATAAGACAGGATGGTACACCTACGGACAGCTTGCGGATATGGTGGCCATTTCTGAGTCCACCCCCGGCCCCATCGGCGTAAACATGGCTACCTACGTGGGCTTTACAACTGCCGGAGTCCCCGGCTCTGTCATTGCCACCATCGGCCTTATCACACCGTCTGTAATTATTATCCTGATTGTCGCCGGCTTTTTGAAGGCTTTTAAGGATAACCAGTATGTGCAGCGTGCTTTTTACGGACTGCGTCCCGCTTCCACAGGACTTATTGCTGCCGCAGGGCTTTCCGTCTTCATTCTTGTTTTATATCAGAAAGATGCCTATGCCTCCAGCGGAAATCCCATGGACCTCATAAGCCTTCCCAATGTGATTCTGCTTCTGGTTCTCTACTATTTTACGGCCAGATGCAAAAAGACAAAGGGACTGCACCCGGTTGCATTTATCGCTGTATCGGCTGTTATCGGGATTATATTCCGATTCGCGGGGGTATAAAAGAAGGGGGTTTCACAACCCATATGTGACCGAAAAAAACAAGGCGGTTGCCTGCCCTTTTCAGCCTGCAACCGCCTTTAAGATCCGTATGACCCGCCGCCGTCCGTTATGACATGGTACTCTCCTCTTCTGTCAGGTTCAGAAGGTCACTGACGATGGCGCTGTCCACTTCAGAAATCATCTGAGAACCTTCAAGCTGCACATAGCGCCGTTCCCCTCCTGCATCCGCAAAAGTTCCCACATAAATGGTAATGGACCGGGGTTCGCCGTCCACAAGGAATTCTGCATTTAATTCCATTCTCAGCCCCTCCGAAATCTCAGCGGAAGTTAATTCCTGGGCTGTGGCATGAAAGGTAGAGTAGATGGTGGGCTTAAGCTGGCTTAACCCATTTGCAATCCTGGTCATTGCCTCTGTATCGGAGGACTTATAAGTTTCAGTCCTGTTGGCTTTTTTTATAACGACCTTCTTCATGTCGGCAGCGGTCACCGTAAGATCTAAACTGTCGCGGACCACCAGAGGATCATATTCAAAATCCATGGATTCCACAGTTTCTTTTTTGATAACATAGACATTTCTTTCATCGAGAGTCGCATAATAGTTTCCGTCAGCATCCTGATTTCCAACAGCAATATACGCCGATCCTTTGTCTTCATCCGCAACAGAAAGAGTGTAAGACGGCCTGTCCAGACCATAGGAACTTAAGTCACCGGGATTTTCCACTTTGGAAACAGCCCGGAGCTTAAGGAAATTGTCAGCCATAGCCTGGAATTTTTCCTGATTGATGGGAATGCTTGAATCCGTCATATCCACCCAGATGCCGTCCTTCTTTTTAAATACCATATCCGCATTGCGGCTGCTGTAACAGTATTCCCTGGGGTTCTCCATATTCAAAAGCTCTATTTCCGCCCCTGTGGTATCCGGCTCTGCCACCGGGTCCCTGAGCTCTGTGTAATCGGCCCTGGGAGCCGTTGAAAGGGCACTTTTTGCGGAGCACCCGGCAGCAGCCAGACAAACGGCGGCCGTTACGGCAGCCAGACAAATCTTTTTATACTTTCTCATGTGAATCTTCCTTCCATATTTTCTTCCCATGTATCGTACCACCTCTTTGTGTTTTTTCTGTGAACCACGGGAATCCGCTTTTCTGCAAATGATACCATAGACACCAAAAAAATGCAAGAACAGTTCAGTCACTGAGTATCCTGTGCTCTGAGAAAAAGCACGTTTCCGGATGCCCTCGGGCCAAATATGGCATCATACAAATTCCAATATTCCTCAAAGGAAATTTCTGTTCCATTGCTTAACATTTCCATGTCAACACCGAACAGACACACCATAAAGGGAAGATCCGTCATCCCGTTTTTGTGGTAAAAATGTTTTCTCCTTCTCCGCATTTTTATATACGGGACCTCTGCTTTTGTACTCTCAATTTCAATAATCATCCGCATTCCTTTATAATGAGCATCCAGGGCCTGTATCATACGGGAACCGATACCGCTCCCGCGGCGCTCCTCTGCAATGGCAAAATAATCCAGAAGAACCAGATCTCCCTTCTTTGCCATTATGGCCAGTCCCGCAAACTGTCCGCCCTCCTCAAGATACAGGATATCCACACTTCCCTGTTTCTGCTTTTCCAAAATCACAGAAAAAGGCTTTTTCTCACTGGCAGGAAACGCGCTGTCGTATAGTGCAAAAATTTCTTTAAGTTCCCTCTCCTTTGTTGCCTGTCTGATTTCCATTTTACTTTCCCTCCCTGTTGCCAAAAAGGTGTGTGCATCCACACATATCATCCCACAACTTATTTTTCCAGCTTTAACCCGGCCAGTGCCATGGCAAAAGCATTATTTACAGGCTCCTCAGCCTCCTTTTTCTGTTTGTTTAAATACTGTGCCACATCTTTTTTGGAGACTCCGGCTCCCTCCTTCTTCCTTCGCTCCTGAAAAGCTGCCAATTTTTCCTTGTGGCCGCACTGACACACAAAGATCTGGCCCTCTCCCTTTCCGTGAAGTTCCATTCTTTTATGGCATACCGGACACCTGGCATTGGAAGTTCTGGCAATGGTTTCCCGATAACCGCACTCCCTGTCCTGGCACACCAGCATCTCGCTGTTCTTCCCTTTCACCAGAAGAAGAGCTTTGCCGCAGTTGGGGCATTTTTTACTGGTCATGTTGTCGTGGCGGAATTTTCCCTCCCCGGTTTTAATCTGACCTGTCAGCTCCTCGGAATAGCTGCGGATCTCCCTCATGAACTGTTCCCGTTTTAAAGTTCCTCTGGAGATTTTAGAAAGCTTCATTTCCCAGTCGGCGGTAAGCTCCGGCTTTTTTAAGTCTTCAGGCACCAGTTCCAGAAGCTGCCTCGCCTTGGAAGTCAAATAAATTTCCTTTCCCTTTTTTTCCAGAAGAAAGCTTCCGAAAAGCTTTTCAATAATATCTGCCCTGGTGGCAACGGTCCCCAGGCCTCCGGTTTCTCCCAGCGTCTTTGCCATGGCCTTATTATCCGATTCCATGTAAGCCACAGGGTTTTCCATGGCCGACAGCAGCGAAGCCTCCGTAAACCGGGCCGGCGGCCTGGTTTTCCCCTCTGTTAATGCGAAGGTAAGCCCTTTCAGCTCATCCCCCGTTTTCAGATCAGGAAGTTTCTTCTCTTTCAGGTCCCCGTCGTCCGTTCCATCCTCCTCACCATAAGAACATCCGCCGGCCTCCTGGGTTTCATAGACCGCCTTCCATCCGGAATTTTTCACAATATTACCAGTAGCTGCAAAGGTACACCCATCCGGGCATCCCGCAACACAGGCTCCTTCGGAGCGGGCGCTTCGCGGCAGGGTGTACCCATCCGGGCATCCTCCATTTCCCACAGTTACATAAAGAGTGGTCTGCTCATACTCATAAGGAGGATACAGCACCGCCAGAAATCTTCTGACTACCAGATCATAAATCCGCCGTTCATCTATGGTCATATGACTCAAATCCACGAACTGCTCCGTGGGAATGATAGCATGATGATCGGATACCTTTTTATCATCCACAAAAAAAGGCTTTGGAGGAATCGGCTGGTTTATGAGCCTTCCGGCCATAGCCCGGTAGGGGCCCACAGAGCATGCCTTCAGCCGTTCCTTTATGGTGGGAACAATATCCGAGCTTAAATACCGGGAATCCGTCCGCGGATAGGTGAGGACCTTGTGGGTTTCATAAAGCCTCTGCATAATATTTAAGGTTTCCCTGGCGGAATAATCAAACCGCCTGCTGGCTTCCCTCTGAAGCTCCGTAAGATCATATAACAGAGGTGCTGCCGCCTTTTTGGGGATTCGTTTCACCTGGCCCACCACAGCCGTTTTTCCTGCCACCTCTTTCAGAATATCTTCCATGCGTTCCTTTTGAAAGGAGCTCAGGATGCCTCCTTTTTCGTCTCTTAAGGTTAAGGTAAGAGAATCCTTTCTGGCACAAATTCCATAGTAGGACTTTGGCACGAACTGCCTGATCTGCTCCTCCCGTTTTGCGATCATGGCCAGAGTCGGCGTCTGAACGCGGCCGCAGGAAAGCTGCGCGTTATATTTGCAGGTCAGCGCCCTGGTGGCGTTGATTCCCACCATCCAGTCTGCTTCAGCACGGCACATGGCCGCATCGTAAAGGGGTTCATATTCTTTTCCGTCTTTTAAATTGGCAAAGCCCTCGCGGATGGCCTTATCCGTTACAGAGGAAATCCAGAGCCTTTTCAACGGCTTTTTCGCCCCGGCTTTTTTCAAAATCAGCCTGGCCACCAGCTCCCCCTCTCTTCCGGCATCCGTCGCGATAATGATGCATCCCACGTCATCTCTGTGAATCTGGGTTTTTACCGCCTGATACTGCCTGGCTGTCTGTTTGATAACCTCCAGCCGGAAGACATCCGGCAGCATCGGCAGATCCTCCATTTTCCATTCCTTATATTTTTTATCATAATCCTCCGGGTCCGCCAGGGTCACCAGATGCCCCAGTCCCCAGGTGACAATGAAGCGGTCGCCCTCTATGATGCCGTTTCCGTTTTTCCCGCATTTAAGTACCCTGGCAATATCCCTGGCCACCGAGGGCTTTTCTGCTATGACAAGTGATTTCAATGATCCGTCTCCTTTAAAACATGGTTTTAAACAGTTTCTTTCCGCTTTCTGTCCGGAACATGCGGTCATATACGTTCTTCTTTTCTTCCAGGGCCGCATCCTCCTCAAACAGATTCACCAGGAAGTCCGCCTCCACCAGAATCTGGTAATCCGGTCCGTCGATGGATGTGTAGGTGTGGTGGTGCCCCACCAGATAAGATACCCGCTCGATCACATCTTCTTCCCATCCAAGAGAGCTCATCAGTGCCCTCGCCTCTCCCGGCCCTTCTATCTCCTGATATTTTCCTGTGTTTCTCCCGTATTTTTCCTCTGCCTTATGAATTCCAATGTCATGGACTATGGCGGCTGCCTCTAAAATTTCCTGAGTTTTTTCATCCAGTCCCTCCATAAGCCCGATGAGCCGGGCAAACTCATATACCTTAATGAAATGCTGAATCCGTCTGGCATCTGGCTTATCATATTCCATCATGGCAACAAGAAGCTGGTCTTTTTTCGTCATAGTTTTCGTTTCCTCCCTCAAAATTCCCCGAATTTCGTTCCAGTCCCCGAAAAAGGGGACGGAATCATTCAAAATGTACTGCCCTTATGGCATATATGCGGTTTTTAAATTCATCCAGGGACACCGGCGTTTCCTGTTCCTTCAGCGGATCCATGCACATGTACCGGCCGCCTTCCGCTCCGATAATCAAAACCCAGTGATAAGCTCCGGTTCCCTTTACCCGCACCTTCGCCACAGGAAAATACCCCATTTTAAGCCACTGATCCAAAAGCCCGGAAGAAAACTCATCCGGCACCTGGCATTCTGCACCGGAAACAGCCTGCCCTACCTGCCTCCAGATCACAGCGCCGTGTTCTGTGTATACATTCTTCTCAGAAAATACATGGTTTAATTCTCCGGCCGTCATGGAAAAAGGAATCCCCTGACGGGCCGCCTGCATATCCAGCCCGGCCGCCAGGGCGCTGACCAGGCAGCCGGAAGAGGCCATGGTATCCTTCGCCATTCCGAGATGGTCATTCCCCCACTCTGCATCTTTCTGGAAAAAGAAAACCGTGTTTTCCGGAAGTGGAATCTCCGTTTCAGGATATACGATACATCCGCCCGCAGTTCTGACCACAAAATAATAAAGAGCAGACAACATGACAGCCAGTAAGAAAAGAGGCACAAGATACCTCTTTTTCCACCTGTTTTCTGGGGTTACGGCACCTGCCTTCTTCATTTCTCCATTGCCTCCCACACGTCGCTTATCCGGATGTTTCATGATTAAAAAAGGTGTGCGCCGATGTGCGGCTGCACAAAAAACAGGGCGGCCTCACTTAACATAAGACCGCCTGTCCTATGAAAAAATTGGTAACAGTCAAGCCTTGCATCTTCTTGCCCGCGTACCGCGGACAAGAAGCGCCGGGCGTCCGCCGCAGCTTATCCAAAATATGCCTGAATCAGCCGGAAGGTATTCTCCACACCATCCTTATGGCTTCTCTCATAGCCGTGAGACGCAAAGACGCCCGGGCCTATGAGGCCGTGCCGGATATCATTTCCGGCCTTCAGCGTCGCCTCCACATCAGAGCCATAGAAGGGATAGATGTCCACAGCGAAATCAATGCCTTTTTCCTTTGCAAGGGCAATCTGGCGGGATACCACATCATAATTATAGGGGCCGCCGCTGTCCTTGGCACAGATGGAAACCTGACGCTCCGTACAGGAAAGTCCGGTACCCACGCAGCCCATATCCACGGACCACGCCTCTGTCACACCCTCAGGAACCGGTGCGGAGCCGCCATGTCCCACTTCCTCATAAATAGTAAAATGCAGGTACATCCGGCGTTCTGGCGTAACCTTCTCATCCTTTAAGTACTTTGCATAGCCCAGCAAAATGGCGGAAGAAAGCTTATCATCCAGAAAACGGCTCTTTATGTATCCGGATTCGGTCACGCGAAAACGTGGTTCAAAACATACATAATCGCCTGCCATAATGCCAAGCTTTTCGGCATCCTCTTTGGAATTCACGTCCTCATCAAGAATCACTTCCAGTGTATCCCAGTTTCTGGCCGTCTCTGAATATGCCCCGTTTACATGCTTGGAGGGGTTTGTAAGCTGGCAGGTTCCCTCATAACTTCCGTTGAATTTTGTGATAACGCGGACGTTTTCCGCTTCTGCATTATTTGGCTGCATACCGCCCACATTGGTAAGCTTTAAATGGCCGTTGGGTTTAATCTCATGAACCATGGCGCCCAGGGTATCGCAGTGAGCCTCCAGCAAAACGGCATCCTTTTCATTGCTGCCACCGAGATCTGCAATCACTCCGCCCTTTACGGTGCGGCGGGCCTCAAATCCCAGTGCTGCAAATTCTTTTAACAGATACTCTGTAACCTCTTTTCCGTAACCGGAAGGACTGTCGATGGAGATCAGGTTTTTCGCCTGTTCCAGCATATACTCCACGTACTTTTCATTTTCTTTCATGATTACCAGCTCCTTTTTTTATTTTCTGTAACTGTTTTGTACCTGTTTTATAACTATTTTGTACCTTCACAGTTGCAATTTCGTAGCAGTTAAACCTTGCATCTTCTTGCCCGCGTACCGCGGACAAGAAGCACCGGGCGTCCGCCCTATGAAGATTTAGAGTGAAAACTGCTTATGAAAACAAGTTTTCAACGCTTTTTTCGCTCTAAATCTTCGCATGGCTGAACTGTTACACAATTTCTTCTACAAGTATACCATATGTTTTCTTTTCTTTCAATCTTCAGAACAGCCGTCCGGCAGCGCCTTCATCATAAACGTAACAGTTCAGATAGCCTGAACTGTTACTCATAAACTCAGCTTTTCATAACTGGCTTCAAGATACTGGTCCAGCTTCTTTTTCAGCTCCGCGTGCTCCGGAAGAAGAAGGTCCCCGTCCTGTTTTAAAAGTGCGTCCACATCCCCGGAAACCTTTTTTAAAGTTATGGAATCCGTATAAATATCCGCCAGCTTAAATTCCAGATCCCCGCTCTGGCGGAGGCCGAAAATGTCTCCCGGACCGCGAAGCCGCAGATCTTCAGAAGCAATAAAAAAGCCATCGTTAGATTTATTAAGTACTTCCAGCCTGGCATTTTTCTCTCTATCCCCGGAAGCATTGACCATGATACAGTAAGACTGGTCCTTTCCGCGTCCCACACGTCCCCGGAGCTGATGAAGCTGGGCCAGACCGAACCGCTCTGCATTTTCGATCATCATCACCGTGGCGTTGGGCACATTGACTCCCACTTCAACGACTGTCGTTGACACAAGAATCTGAATGGCCCCGGCGGCAAATTCCTCCATAACAGCATTTTTTTCCTTCCCTTTCATCTTTCCGTGGAGAGATTCCACCCGGACACCCGGAAGCTTTTCCCGGAGAACTTTCGTATAATCCAGAACATTTTCCCCTTCCATCATCTCACTGTCCTCCACCATGGGACAGATCACGTATGCCTGATGGCCCTTTGCCACTTCACCCGCAATGAATCTGTATGCCCGCTCCCGATACCCCGTATCCACCACACAGTTCTTAATGGGGAGGCGGTTTCGTGGCAGTTCATCAATGACGGAAATATCCAGATCCCCGTACAGAATAATTGCCAGGGTCCGGGGAATCGGCGTGGCACTCATGACCAGTACATGGGGAAGCTCCCCCTTATTTCCAAGCATTTCTCTCTGGGCCACCCCAAACCGGTGCTGCTCATCGGTAATCACCAGAGCCAGATTGTCATATATCACTTTTTCCTGAATTAACGCATGGGTTCCGATCACAATATCAGCCTCGTGGGAAGAAATTTTCTCATAAGCCAGACGCTTTTCCTTTGCTGTCATGGACCCGGTCACCAGCACAGCCGTTTTCAGAATGCCGTGGGAGGAAAAAAGCTCCGTCACTGCCTCATAATGCTGCTTTGCCAGAACCTCCGTAGGAACCATAAGGGCTCCCTGGTATCCGTTTTCCGCCGTCAGAAGAAGGGCTAACAGAGCGATTACGGTCTTACCGGAGCCCACATCTCCCTGAATCAGGCGGTTCATCACCTTCCCGCTTTTCAGATCCGAAAATATCTCCTCCAGGGTCCTCTTCTGGGCCTTTGTGAGAGCATAGGGAAGCTCTCCTTCCAGTTTTCGGGCCAGGCTGTCCTCTTTCATCACGCAGGCGCTCTCCACATCCTGCCGTTTTTCCTTAAGCCTCCGGACGGCCAGAAGAAACAGAAAAAATTCATCATAGACCAGCCGCTTTCTGGCAAATAAAAGATCTGTGGAATCTTTGGGAAAGTGAATATGCTCAATGGCAAAATTATATTCTGCCAGCTCGTTGGCCTTTCTGAGTCCGGCAGGAAGATAATCCTTTTCCATGACCCGCACAGAAAGGGCCTGCTCCACCGCCTGGGTGATGGTCTTATTTCCCAGTCCCCTGGTCTGGGCATAAACCGGCTGCATTCTTTTCAGAAACGTCCCATAGACTTCCGGCTTATACATCTGTGGCTGTTCCATGGTAAGTCCGCTTTTTTTTCTGGACACCCTGCCGCGAAAAATATAGTGGCTGTCCGGCCGCAGAGTATTTTTTAAATAGGGCATATGATACCAGACAAGCTTAAGCCTCCCGGTCATATCGTTTATGGTCACGGTCACAATGGAAAGACCGCCGAAATGCCTCCCGGCAGCCCCGCTCTTTAAGTATCCGTCCACGGCTTCGACGGCTCCATCGGAAAGCTCCCCGATGGCCTTTGGCTCCTCAAAGGTGTCATAGGCCCTGGGATAATAATGGAGCAGGTCATCAATGGTTTTCACTCCCACCTTTTCAAAAAGTTTTGCAGTTTTTTCTCCGATTCCTTTTAAGGTCTCCAGAGACTGTTGGTTTTCCATGGGTTCCTCCATATACAAAAGACAAAAACTGCCCGGCAGCCCCGCGGGCCGCCTGCGGCAGCTTTGTCATCGTCGTACCGTTTCTTTTTATTCCACAGACAATAAATAATAGTAAATTGGCTGTCCTCCGTTGTTAAGCTCTGCTTCACAGTCCGGAAACTCTTCCCGGATTTCAGAAAGCAGACCCCTGGCATCTTCTTCGGACACGTCCGCGCCATAATATATGCTGATTAACTCAGACTCCTCATCCACCATATGACGAAGGGTTTCCATGGTGGTTTCCGCAATATCCTGCCCGACAGCCAGCATGCCAGAGTCCCCGATTCCCATGATATTTCCCTCTTTAATTTCCATACCGTCAATGGAAGTATTGCGGATCGCATAGGTAATCTGACCTGTGCGGATGCGGCCCATCTCCTCTGTCATGCTCCTTGTATTCTCTTCCGGGGACACATCCGGAAGGAAATTAATCAGCGCGGCAATTCCCTGGGGAACGGTTTTGGAGGGAATCACAAAAATCTGCTTATCCTCCACCAGACTTCTGGCCTGTTCCGCGGCAAGGATGATATTTTTATTATTGGGAAGAATATAAATCACATCTGCGTTCACCTTTTCGATGGCATTTAACATATCTTCAGTGCTGGGATTCATGGTCTGTCCGCCCTCAATCAGGTAGTCCGCACCGATCCCCTTAAAGATTTCTCCAAGTCCCTCGCCGATGGAAACCGCGATGAAACCATAAGGTTTCCGGGGCTCTTCCTTTTCAGGTTCCTCTTTTTCAGGTATCTCCGTCCGGGAAGCAGAGGACATGGCTGACGCATTGTGAATCAGGCGCTCGTTATGTTCTTCCCTCATATTGTCGATTTTCATTCTGGAGAGAGAACCGTAGGTCAGCGCCCGCTCAATGGCAAGACCGGGGTTGTTGGTGTGAACATGAACTTTCACCACATCTTCATCAGAAACCACCACGATGGAATCTCCAATGGATTCCAAAAAGCCCTTGAATTTAAGCTCTTCCTCCGGATCATAGCCCTTTTCCACATTGATAATGAACTCCGTGCAGTAACCGAATTTAATGTCGGCGGTTTCCAGCCCTTCCCGGCCGGCGGCATCATTTGTCGGCGTTCCCGGGGCTTCCTGAACCACGGCGCTGTCAAAGGGGATCCCCTTGCCTAAAAGACCGTCCAGGCCGCCCTTCATCACCTGCATTAATCCCTGTCCGCCGGAATCCACAACACCTGCCTGCTTTAACACAGGGAGCATTTCCGGAGTCTGGCTTAATACATAGTCACCATGCTCGATCACCTGCTGCAAAAATACAACAATATCATCGGTCTGCGTCGCCAGCTCCGCGGCTTTTTCGGCCATTCCTCTGGCAACGGTCAGAATCGTTCCTTCCTTTGGCTTCATAACGGCCTTATAAGCCGTCTCCGTAGCACGGGTAAAGGCGTTGGCAAGAATTGTAACAGTGATCACATCTGCAGTGCTGATTTCCTTTGTGAAACCGCGGAATAACTGGGATAAAATCACACCGGAGTTGCCGCGGGCCCCGCGGAGAGATCCGGAAGAAAGGGCTTTTGCGATGGCCCCCATTGTTGGATTCTCAATGGCGGCCACTTCTTTCGCGGCGGCCATAATGGTCATTGTCATATTGGTGCCCGTATCGCCATCGGGAACCGGGAACACATTCAGCTCATTAATCCATTCCTTTTTCGCTTCAAGGTTCTTGGCTGCAGCCAGAACTGCAGTTTTGAACAGGGAAGCGTCTGCGGACTTTACTGCCATGGATTTACTTCCTCCTTAATCTATCACCCGCACACCTTCAACGTAAATGTTGATCTTCTCAACAGGCATACCGGTGAATTCTTCTACTTTATACTTCACATTTTCGATCAGATTGTCAGCGACCGTCGAGATGCTGACACCGTAGGAAACGATTACGTGGAAGTCAATGCTGATTGCATTTTCGTTAATCGCAACATTGATTCCGTGAGTCAGGCTTTCACGTTTTAAAAGTTTTACCAGTCCGTCTTTCATGCTGACTGCAGCCATGCCTACAATTCCGAAGCATTCCACTGCCGTCGTCCCCGCATAAAGAGCGATTACGTCCGTATCAATCTGGATTCGGCCCATTTTATTATTAATACATCCCTTCATACTTCTGCCTCCGTTTCCGAAAAATTAGGATGCCGCAACAGATTCAAAGCGTTACCGCTCACAAATCCCCTGTGAATGTAACGGCATTTTTTTTAATATACCATATCCTTCTTATCCTGTCCATTGTAATCCTGAGTTTTCATAAAAAAAAATTGGAATTTTTCATTTTTCTCTTGCAATTTTCTACACGATCTGCTATCATACTTGTGTTATGGATTTTTTTCCAAATCCAAAGAAGTGTTAAGGAGGTGCAATCATGGCAAAATGCGCTATTTGTGAAAAAGCTGCTCACTTTGGTAATGGAGTAAGCCATTCCCATAGAAGATCCAACAAAATCTGGAAAGCGAACGTTAAATCTGTAAAGGTTAAGGTTAATGGCGGAACTCAGAAGATGTATGTATGTACTTCTTGCTTAAGATCCGGTCTCGTAGAGAGAGCTTAATACCTCCGATACAAGAAAATCGCAAAATGAAGAGGCAGTCGCAAAAATCACTTTTTTTGCAACAGCCTCTTTTTTCATTTCGTCAATACCTATTTGCAGCAAAACAGATTATATCCCACAATCAGAAAGGATACTGCGATTATCACCATGAGAAACGATTTGGGGAGAATCAGTACCCAGGTCATGCCGATGCCAATACAAAAAATCATAAGGCCGCATAATCGTTTCATACCATCCTCCTTTACGGAAAAATGTCTATGATACATCATATGCGGCCTCTGCCGTTCCATGCTATTTTGTTTCCTCGCCGGCCTCATAGGAGGCCTTCATATCTTCCGCCTTTTCCATGGCCTCCGGGGAGATGTCCTTACCGCCCACAAAACGGTTGACGAAATCCGGCACCATATCCAGTACTTTTGTGACTGCATCCTGGTGCTTGATGTTCACCAGTCTGGTCATTCCGTTCTGAATGATTAAAATGGCGCTTGGGCTCATTTTCGCGCTCATTCCGCCTCCGCCGTTATTTTTTGTGTTCTGAGCAAACGATCCGGCCGCCATACCGCAGGTCACATCCACAAGCGGAATGATGATGGTATCGTCCACCTTCACAGGCTCTCCCACCACGGTTTTCGTTGTAATAAAATTGTCCATCCCTTTAAACAGTGCCTCTACCGTCGATGGAAACTGATTTTCTGCCATATGGCATCCTCCTTTATTTTCTCCGGTCTGTAACTGTTTCGTACTCCCACAGTTACCTCCATTTTTTCAAAAGTCTTCGGAAATTCTTATTCATAAACACTCTGAGTCCCACAAGCAAAATGGATGCGGCGCGGATTCGTCCTTTGATTTTAAGCTCCCCCTCCAGAGCCTTTTCCCCAAACACTGGCTCAATAGCCAGGTTTCTGGCATACAGGCTGTAAAAGGGGCTTATGACAGTAAGGACTTTTCCTGTATAATAGGGGTCCTCAAAGCCGAAACGTATGCGTCCCTTCACTTTCCTCGGAATAATACATTTAAAAAGCTTCTTTATCTGTCTTAGAAGCAGGCGGAAAGTCTTTTGGTTTTCTTCATCCTCTGCAAAAGCCACAAATCCCTCATACTTTTTTCTGACTTTTTTTAAGGAAGACCGGCCTCCCAAAATAAGTTCCTTGAGTTTTTTACAAAGACGGCTCAGCCTTACTCCCAGACCCGGCTTTTCTTTCCGGCCCGTTTTCTCTTCCGGAACCGGGTTCCTGTTGGGAGCCGGTTCCTCTTTTGGGCTGCTTTCCTCTTTAAGCCCCTGCGCCTCTTTTATTTCTCCCCCGGACAATTCTGCCATGTGAACCATCTCCAGTTCTTCCTCCTCAAAATCAGGAAGAACTTCCCCGAAATCTTCTTCGGGCATCCTTTCCGTGGAAGGCTCCTCCCCCGGCAGGTCCTTTTGAGGGCCTTCGTCCCCCGGCAGTTCTTCTTTTTTATCCTCTTCCTTTGACCAAAGCGTCTCCTCAAAAAGTTTAAACCACAATACCTTTATGCTCAGTTTCAGGCTTTCATCCAAAACAAGCCGAGCTCTCAGGATGCAAAACATCCAGGAAACAGAAGCAGTCCCCCGGGGTTCCCCATAAAGAGAAACATTCCCCCGGTATCTGACAGGCATAAACAGCACAAAAAACACCAGGAGCAGTAAAATTCCAAGAACAACCAGAAGCAAAATCCCCAGAATCTTAAGCAGCAACAACAAAATATGGAGCACCTTTAAACCTCCCCAAAAAGGAATCCGGAAATATCAAAGCCGCCGGTCTTATCATACACCTGCTTTACAATCCGGCCCGACAGCCGGACTGCATCCCCATAATCAGCGGCCACTCCGACAATCAGAATCTCCTGTTCCTTATAATAGGGCTGCTTCAGAGTGACGGCCGGATAAAGGTCAAGGAGATTCCTTCCATTGGAAGACAGAGTCAGTACATAGTATCCCAGTCCTTTTCCCTCGCGGATCGCCTGAATGATTTCATAGCGGTGCTTTTTCGCCTTCTCTCCCACGTACAGCCTGTCATACCAACGCATATTCTCCCCCGCCTATCGGTAATTCTTTATGATTGCCCGCCTCAAGAGGTCCAGAGCTGCTGTGGCCGCCTGTTCTCTGATCTCAGCCCTTGTACCATGGAAATGGCATTCTTCCACGGTTACTTCGTCTTTGATGCAGCAGGAGATATACACCAGTCCCACAGGTTTTTCCGGGGTTCCCCCATCCGGTCCCGCGATTCCGGTTACTGCCACACAGGCATCGGCATCGGCGGTCAGAACACCGCCAAGGGCCATTTCTCTGGCAGTCTCCTCGCTGACAGCACCGTATTTTTTCAGAGTGGCCTTGCTTACATCCAGTACCTTTCTCTTGGCCTTATTGGAATAGGTAATAAATCCCTCATTGAACACGTCGGAAGCTCCGGGCACATTGACGATCTTGGCAGCCACCATTCCTCCGGTACAGGACTCTGCCGTTGTCACTGTAAGCCCGTATTTATCCAGAAGACGTACCACTGCCTCTTCCATGGTCTCATTCTCCCGGTTAGAGTAATACATGGTTCCAAGAGATTTCTTTATTTCCTTGGCAACCGGCTTCATCAGATTCTTTGCATTTTCCTCATCCTGCTCTTCCGTTTCCACTACCACATGTACCTCTTTTCCGCGCCTTCTTGTATACACCAGCGCAGCGCCGCCCTGCTTTAAAATTTCTTTCAGGTTCTCCTTGATTTCCGTCTCGCTTTTCCCAAATATTTTAAATATCTGGGCGTAGCCTTTTTCTGTCTTAATCATCACATTTTCCCTTCTTTAAGCACTCCTGCGTTCTTCACAATATAATCCACCAGGGAAATCACCGTGAGAGCCAGGGCAATCCATACCACAGCCGTTGTTGCCACAGACAGGGCTTCAATCTTCAGAATCAAAAGCACCACAGCAATCATCTGAAACGTGGTTTTAAACTTTCCCCAGTAACTGGCGGCGATCACCACTCCGTTATCGGAAGCCACCAGACGGAACCCGCTGATGATAAATTCCCGGCTGATGATAACAATGACCATCCAGGCCGGAAGCTCTTTAAGCTCCACCAGACAGATTAAAGCCGAACAGACCAGAAGCTTATCTGCCAGAGGATCCATAAACTTTCCGAAATTTGTCACCAGATTATATTTCCTTGCAATTTTTCCGTCCAGCATATCCGTGAGACTTGCCACAATGAAGATTCCCGCCGCCAGGTACCGGAAATTCTGCACCTGACCGCCCTCCCAAAGAAGAGCAGCCGCGAAGAACGGGATCATAATCATTCGCAGTACAGTCAGTTTATTCGGTAAATTCATCTTCTACCTCCCCAATCAAATCATAGTCCAGGGCGCCTGTGACCCGGACCCGGACAAAGTCTCCGGACATGAGAGAAAGCCCGGTATTTACAAAAATCAGCCCGTCCACATTGGGGCTGTCCATATAGGTCCGCCCCACATAGGCATTTTCATCGGCAACCTTTCCCTCAATCATCACCTCCAGAACGCGGCCCTTCATTCTTTCTGATTTTTCAAAGGCAATGTCCTGCTGGAGCTCCATGATTTCAGCTCTCCGCTCTTCTTTTATCTCCTCCGGCACCTGATTTTCAAAGCTGTATGCCGGAGTATCCTCCTCCGGAGAATAGGTAAAAACTCCGAGCCGGTCAAACTCCATCTCATCCGTAAACTCCATGAGGATTTCATGGTCCTCCTCCGTCTCTCCCGGAAATCCGGAAATGAAGGTGGTTCTTAAAGCAATATCCGGAATTTCTTTCCGCAGCTTTCCAATGAGCGTCCTGATTTCTTCATGGTTCGTTCTGCGCCCCATACGCTTTAAAACGGCATCACTGGCATGCTGAATGGGAATATCCAGATAATGGCAGAGCTTTTCTTCTGTTTTCATGGTTTCAATGAGTTCGTCGGTGATTTCTTCCGGATAGCAGTACTGGAGTCTGATCCACTGGATTCCGGAAATGGCCGCAAGGCGGCGCAGAAGTTCCGGAAGCTTTTTTTCCCCATACAGGTCCTTTCCATAAAGAGTCGTCTCCTGAGCTACCAGAATAAGCTCCTTCACCCCCCGGGATGCCAGCTCCCCTGCCTCCTTTTCCAGCTGCTCCATGGGAACGCTCCGGTATCTGCCGCGCAGATAGGGAATAATACAGTAGGTGCATCGTTTATCACAGCCCTCGGCGATTTTTAAAAACGCATAGTGGCCGCCTGTGGTCACCAGGCGGTTTGTCACAGGGCTTACGGGAGCGTTGATGTCCTTAAACACCAGAGTCCTTTCCCCACCGCTTAAAGCCTTCTTTAAAGCCTCTGCAATCTCCTCACAGGAAGATGTGCCTAAAACCGCATCCACCTCGGGAATTTCCTCCACAATCTCATTTTTATATCTCTGTGCCAGGCAGCCTGTGACAATCAGGGCTTTCAGCTGCCCCTCTTCCTTCATTTTTGCCATCTCAAGGATCGTATTTACACTTTCTTCCTTGGCATCACCGATAAAGCAGCAGGTATTAATGATAATTGCGTCAGCCTTTGTCTCATCATCCACGAAGGACCAGCCCTCAGCCTCCAGGAGCCCAAGCATTTTTTCCGTATCCACCAGGTTTTTATCGCAGCCCAGTGAAATGAAAAGCAAATTCATTTAATGTTTTTCCTTTCCGTCGAAAAAAGAGGAAACAAAAAGCCGGTATTTAGCCCCATTTCCTCCTCTTTCCTCTTTATTGTTACCGTTCACGGAGGGATATCTTCTTGTCCGGTTTTCCCCGCCCTGTAAACGGTAACTCTTTATTCGTAACAGTTCAGCCCTGCATCTTCCTGCCCGCATACCTGGACTGTCACCTTTATTCTTCGGTTTTTCCTTCAGAGATTTCTTCTGAAAATTCCGCATCTATGGCTGCGTTTTCCTCTTCTGTCTCCTCTTCCTCAGGAAGAATCGTCACCTTCTGCTCATAGAGCTCCTGAACCGCCGTGGAAAGAGGTTTCTTTCCGGCTGAGCCGTATACAAGAGGCTCAGCGCCGCCAATGATCTGCCTGGCTCTCTTTGCCGCCGCAATGACGATGGAATAACGGCTCTGAACCACAGGCTGCTCTCCCGGCTCCACATTGCTGTTGACTGCTTCGATTAAATCTGTATAAGATGGATGTAACATATCTGAAAACTCCTTTCAATGATTTGGAAAACTTACCGGCCGGATTCCACAAGCTCCCTTAATTCCTTCTTCATCCGGGAAATTCTTTCCTGATTTCTGCATGCCTTAAGATGCTGGGAGCGGATAAGGCCATGAAGCTCCTCCACACAGGTCCCGATGGTATCGTTCACGAGAATATAGTCATAGGATTCCATTCCTTCTGACTCCTCCAGAGCACGTTTCAGTCTTTTTTCAATGACCTCCTCCGTCTCCGTTCCTCTCCCCAAAAGGCGGGCCTTTAAATCTGCCGCCGCAGGCGGAACCACGAAAATCAAAACCGCCTCCGGATATTTTTCCTTCACCTTAAGGGCTCCCTGAATTTCAATTTCAAGAATCACATCTTTCCCCTGAGCCATCATTTCTTCCACATAGGAGCTGGGGGTTCCATAATAATGATTCACATAACGGGCATACTCAATGAGCCGGTTCTTCTCAATCAGCTCCTCAAACTGTTCATTGGTCATAAAGAAATATTCCCGGCCGTCCACCTCTCCGGGACGGGGACTTCTTGTGGTGGCTGAAATGGAAAGCGCATAATTATCATACTTTTCCAGAAGCGCTTTCATAATGGTTCCCTTGCCTGCGCCGGAAAACCCCGATACAACAGCCAGAACTCCCTGTTCTTTCATATATAATCCCCCCGGTTATTCAATATTCTGAATCTGCTCTCTTACTTTTTCGATTTCTGTTTTTAGAATAATTGCACGATCAGAAATTTCCAGATCATTGGATTTGGAAAGAATCGTATTGGACTCCCGGTTCATTTCCTGTGCAATAAAATCCAGCTTTCTGCCCACACCGCCTCCGGCAAGAAGCTCCTTCCTCATTCCTTCAATGTGGCTTCTTAAGCGGACAGTCTCCTCATCCACACATATTTTATCCGCAAAAATCGTCACCTCTGTGAGGATTCTGGATTCATCAATCGTTGTAGTCCGGAGCATTTCCCTTACTTTATCCTCCAGCTTCTTTTTGTAATCTTCAAGGACTTTCGGAGAGTGTTTTTCGATAAAATCCACCATAGTCAGCATATAGTCAAGCTTTCCAAGCAGATCTGCCTTCAGATTCTCTCCTTCCCGGATTCTGGTTTCCACAAAGTTTTCAGCAGCTTTCTTAAAAACCGGCTCCAGCAAAGACCACAGATGTTCCTCGTTTTCCGGCTCCTGTTCCATGGTAAGGACCTCCGGACACCGGGAAAGCACGGACACCTTCACATCGTTTTCGATTCCGAACTGTTCTGCCATCTTTTCAAAACTCTGCATATATTCGGCGGCCAGGGAACTGTTATACTTTAAGTCTACCTTCTCCTCCGTATAATTTTCATAGGTAATAAATACATCTACCTTCCCCCTTTGAATATAATCCTTCAGAAGGGTCCGCATGGCTGCCTCAAAATAATTAAATTTTTTCGGCATTTTAATGCTTAAATCCAGATATCGGTGATTCACTGCCTTTATTTCAACGGATAATTTACATTCATCCGTTACGGCCTCGCATCGGCCGAAACCGGTCATGCTCTTAATCATCTTAAACATGCCTCGCTTTCACATAGATAGGGTTATTATACGGCAAATGGAAATTCAAGTCAACTAAAACATCGAGTTTCGGACTGCGGCAACAGTTCAATAACAGTTCAGGGGCTGTCTGAACTGCTGCCGCCGCCTGAACATACAGGCATCCAAAAAGAGTACAGACAAATCGCTGTACTCTTTTAGAAAAATATTTTTTAGTTGGCCTTTTTGAGCGCATTTACTTTACGGCATAGCCTGCGGCAGTCAGGTATTGTATCACCTTGCTTGTTGTTATACCGATTTCTTCAGCGATATTTGTAATTGTTTCTCCGCGTTTAAACAATGAAACGGCGTATTGCATTCTGACTTCATTACGTCCTTCATTGCGTCCTTCATTACGTCCTTCATTGCGTCCTTCATTGCGTCCTTCATTCCAGCCTTGTCTGATACCTCTTTGCAAAGCTTCTTTCTCAATAATCTCATGTTCCAATTCCAGGATTTTTCCACCCATAACTTCACCGATCCTTTCTTTGTCTGGATTCTGCTCCGGAACAATATAGTCTGCAATCCGTTGTACCAGATCCATAATACTCATATACAATTCCGGGTTGTCTTTGATCGATGCTTTTGCCAGGCGCTCGTTCATCTCTGTGCATTCCGATAACAGCTTATCCATTTTCGTCCTGTCTGTACTGTTCTCCTTAAGAAACGCCTCATACCGCAAAATGTAATATGGCAAAAACAAATACAACTTCTTCTCAAAAATGCCGTCGATCGTATAGTCCTGTATTAAAATAACCTTCGTGGAATACTCCACTTTCTGCCCATTTGGGAACCTTACTGTCACCATATGTTCCTTCGGCATATTGTGATGGTTTCGGATGTAGAGTACACAGGATTCTGGAAAATCAATCTCCAAATTCCCATTTTCCATCCCTGCGTGATCGAGTGCAATTGCAAAATCATATTCGATCATACGAAGCGCCATCGTACCATCTTTTTGAGACTGGCATTCGATGTGGTAGATATGGTCACGAATCTTAATGATAGAATCCGTAATGATCTTTCCACGTTTTTCGTAGTGCTCATTCCGCAGCGCCTCAAACTCCGCGTCTCCTGGGTATTTTGTGCCAAATGCCTCGTTTATCAGATGAATCAGCAGATACGGCATCTTCTGTGCCATTGTCCGGAAGACATCATCAAATATCGTTTCTGAGTCGTGATGCTTTCGTCTGAGTCTCTCCGGAGTTTGAGTGCTCTCCTTGTCCATTCATTCTCATCTCACTTCCTATATAAATATTATAATCATTCCTGAAAATTCTGTCAAGAAATCCGCCTTCTTTCTCACTTTTCCACATTGATACATCCATTTCCGCTCTTTCTAAAATCATCTTTTGTAATTTTTTTCAAAAGATAAGAAGCTGCTTCTTGTCGCATACCTGGTACAAAAGCCCCCGGAGGGGCCGGAGGCTTTCAAAAAGAGGGGTATATAACCTGTCTTACACAGGCATAATGCCAAACAAAATGGCGACAATCATGCAGATAAAGCTGAATCCCCATACCCAGAAAAAGCTGTTTCTGATATGGTCTTTAATATCCACATCGGCAAGGCCCACGCCAAGAAGTGTGGCGGGAACCATGGGGCTTATGAAGGTGGCGCAGTTGCGGCATACCACCATAGCCACAGCGATTGGGGTCGCGCCGATTCCAAAGCCTTCTCCAATGCCGATCATAACCGGAAGCATTCCATAGAAGTAGCTGTCCGTGTCGAAAGCCAGAGCAAGCGGAACGCTTAAAATACCAATAACAAGAGGCAGATGACGCCCAAGAACAGCCGGAAGGAAACTGCTGATTAAATTGGACATACAGGTAATTACGCCTGTGGTTCCTTCCACATCCTTAACCAGTACACCCATAAGGACAGCCGCACCCATTAACGTGGAACACATCATGAGAGCCGGACCTGCATGGCTGTTGATGACCTTTTTCTGTAATTTTGCGCCCGGGTAGTTTACAAGAATTCCGGCTGCCACGCCCATCATAAAAGGCACATAGCTGGGGAAAATATCTAAAATCAGCAGTGCAATCACAGCCAGGGTCAGCGCAATATTAAAGACAAACAGTTTTGGTCTTGCCAGTTCACTGGCCGCTTCTGCCTCGCTGTTACTTAACACAACCTCACCTTCAAGCTTTGCAAGGGTTCCGTTTAATCCTGCCCCGCGTTTCTTTTCGATCATGCCGTTCAACACTGCCACAGCCAGAGCCAGTATAATTCCTGCTACCTGAATCGGCAAAATGGTCTGCCAGAGAGAAGCCGCTTCTATGCCAAGCACCGTTGCCGCCCGCATGGTGGGGCCGGCCCAGGGCATCAGGTTTAAAACACCCATGGCAAGGACACTGATACGCAGCAGTGTGGTGGGCCGCATGTGCATCTTTTTATAGACAGGCAGCATGGCCGGAACCACGATACAGAAGGTGGATGCCCCGCCGCCGTCCAGATGGCCGATCAGAGCGATGATACAGGTCATGACGCAGACACCAACCACATTGTCCTTTACAAGCAGCATCAGTTTACTGATGATCACATCGAACATTCCGGCATCGGTCATGATTCCGAAGTACAGCACGCTGAACACAAACAGGGCGGCTGTGGGGCCCGTGCTGGAGAAACCGCTTTTGATGAGTTTTGCGATATCGTCCCAGCTATAATATTTTCCTGCAACCAGAATAGCTGCTAAAACCATGGGGAACACGATAAAGGCAATGCTGGGAAGGGTTTTACTTTTAAATAAGGTAATGACAATGGCGACAATACAGGCAAAGCCAAGGACGCCGACGAATGCTTCTGACATGGTAACTCTCCTCTTTATTCAAATTTGTGTTGCAGTTCAGAGTAAAAAACGCTTATGAAAACAAGTTTTCAACGCATTTTTCACTTTAAATCTTCGCAGGACTGAACTGGTGTTGTAAATTCGTATTCTTTGATCTGCCTCACAACATCAATGATAGTGCCGTCTCTGGCCTCAATGATACCCACGACCCGGTCGTCAAACTGTACCGGATCCGGTTCGCCCGCTATGGCATAGGCCTTATCCCTCAGCTCCTCAATGGTCACAAACGGCAGATCCACATCTTTCATGCATTCCATCAGGTCCTTTCGTCTGGGATTGATGGCAATGCCATAATCCGTAATTACCACGTCCACGGTTTCCCCCGGTGTAGTAACGGTGGTCACGTTCGTGCAGATGGCAGGGATACGCCCCTGTAAAAGCGGTGCAATAACGATGGTGCACTTGGCTCCCGCTGCCGTATCAGGATGCCCTCCCTGAGCCCCGGTAATCATACCGTCAGAGCCCACCACCACGTTGCAGTTGAAGTTTACATCCACCTCCAGGGAAGCCAGGATTACGAAATCCAGCTTGTTGACATATGCCCCTTTATTAAAGGGATTGGCATACTCGGACGCAGAAATTTCAATATGGTTCGGATTCTTTTTGATGGACTCAATGGCGCCCATATCAAAGTCCTGGGTATCCACCAGCTTATTCACCAGGCCTTTTTCCAGAAGCTCGCACATGGGAGTGGTGATTCCGCCAAGGCCAAGGCCCATATGGATTCCTCTTTCCTCCATGATCTTTCCTAGAGAGATCGTGGAAGCAATGGAGGCTCCGCCCACCCCTGTCTGATAAGAAAATCCTTCTTTAAAATAAGGAGTGTTGATTACAAATTTTGTACAATAATCCGCCATCATGATTTTTCTCACGTCGGTGGTGGGCTTTGCCGCGCCTGTGGCGATCTTCTCCGGATTTCCGATTTCATCCACCACACAGACATAATCCACATGGACCATGGAAATACTGGCCGGAGCATTGGGGAAAGGCACCAGGCAGTCGGTGACGGCAACCACCTTATCGGCATACTCCGCATCCACCATTGCATAAGATAAAACTCCGCAGTCGCTCTTTCCGCCATTGGCCCTCATATTTCCATACTCATCACAGGTGGGAGCCCCGATGAAAGCAATATCAATGTGAACTTCTCCCGATTCCACTGCACGGACACGGCCGCCGTGAGAACGCATAATGGCCAGATTCTTAAGCCGCCCTGTGGAAATGGCCTCTCCGATCTTTCCCCGGACGCCGGAAGACTGGATGCCTGTAATAGTGCCGTCCTCTATGTAGGGGACAATGGGGTCATGGGCTTTTCCCAGGGAGCTGGCACAGATGGTAATGTCCTTTACTCCCATTCTGTGAACTTCCTCCATAACCATGTTTACCACATAGTCCCCTTCCCGGAAATGATGGTGGAAGGAAAGGGTCATACCGTCCTTAATGCCACATTTTACGAGAGCCTCATGAATATTTTCCACCAGCTTGCTGCGGGTCGGGTCACAGAGTGCGTGAACCGTCGGCGCCGCTTTTTTATATTCGTAATTATCATAGGCGTAAGCGCCTTTGAAGGCCTCTTTTCTGGTCTCCTTTAAAATCTCCTCCGGAATCTCTCTTCCTGCTGCATTGATCATATCAGGTTCCCCCCTTTATATACACCTGCGGCTTCTGCCATTGCCAGGGTCCTCTTCGCTCCGTCATAAAAAGCAATGTCGATCATCTTTCCATCTACGGTAAATACGCCGATACCCTTTGCTTTCTTATCCTCGATTTCCCGGACCACCTTTTCCGCAAAAATGATTTCTTTTTCCTTCGGTGTGAAGATCTTATGTACCACCGCGATCTGCCTGGGATTTACCAGGGATTTTCCGTCAAAGCCCATGAGCTTTATCATCTCGGTCTCCCTCTCAAAGCCCTCCATATCGTCCAGATTTGTGAATACCGTATCCCAGCACTGAACTCCTGCCGCTCTGGCTGCCATGATCATATGCTGCCTCGCCCCCATGAGCTCCACTCCCGTTCCTGTGATGGAAGTCTGAAGATCTTTCGTATAGTCACCACCGGAGAGGGCAATTCCGATCAGCCGTTCAGAAGACTGACAGATTTCCAGAGCATTTAACACGCCGCGGCAGGATTCCAGGGCTGCCATTAAAAGCGTGCTCCCCTCTTCTCTTCCAAACTCTGCCTCCGCTTTCTGCACATACTCCTCCACGGTCTTTACATCCCTGGCGCTCTCGGTCTTTGCAATCCGGATCGTATCGGCGCCGCCGGCCACACAGACGCGGATATCTTCCTTCCAGTGGGGAGTGTCAAGGCCGTTAATGCGTACTACCCGCTCCACACCATGGTAGTCGATTTCCTGTAACGCATGAAACAGGGAATATCTGGCCGCGTCCTTCTGATTTTCCGCCACGGCATCTTCTAAGTCCAGCATAATGGAATCCGGCCCGTAAATGTAAGGATCCTTAATCAGTCCCGGCTTCTGGCAGTTTAAAAACATCATGGAACGTCTTAATCGTTTTTTATTGGGATGCATCACTGAATCACACCTCCCCACGGAAGATTCTCTGTGATACCGTTGGAACGGTACACGGCACATTCAATTCTCGCCTTTAAGGTACAGTCAAGGGCGCCCTTATCAAAGATTGTCACCTTTCCGTTTTCCACATTGAGACGACTGAGTGTTTCAAGGGCCACTTTTCGGATCTGTCTTCCATACTGATGAATCACGCTGCTTTCTATGGTAAGTTCGATCCCGTTATCCCCCGGCTCCACAGTGATCTGTGCGTCGCTGGATTCCAGCGTCCCCGCCATGGCAGTTTTTCTGATTTCCATAAAAATCCCTCCTGTTTTGTCCGGCCTGCGGTTATTTAAAATCGCTTCCCCACGGGCCTGCCGTTTTCTCTGCTCTGTACGTATCATAGCATTTCTTTCCTTTTTCATCCAATACATATCCTTCTATACATCATATAGGAATTTTCTTATAGCCTGTGGGGAAAGCAATGGTGCCGAAGGCACAGACCTGCCTGAACGGCACAAAAAATACTGTCCGGTTCTCAGATACGAAAACCAGACAGTACCTGTTTTTACTTTTTTGTGCCAGACCCTTTAAACAAAGTCTATCTGTTCATCAAAAATGCAGCAGGGGCGCGCTGCCTGGAAAATGGCAGTCCGCGCCCCCGTTTTTTGTTCTTTCTTCCTTATCCTTAATCCCTTACTGGATCCATGCTCCTGTGCTGTCGGTCTTATAGCCCTCCGGAGTTGTTCCATTTACCAGCAGAGAGCCCTGAGGGCCGCCCACGTTTTCGCGGAAGTAATACCAGATACCATCGATCTGATGCCATCCGGTATACATGTAACCCTGTGTTCCGTCCTTCTGATTATGCAGGAAATAGCGGTTTCCGTCAGCATCCGTAAACCAGCCGGATACCATGTAGCCCTGCTCGTTGAAACGATACCACTGGCTGATTCCGTTCCATACAAGCTGTACCCAGGTGCTTGCCGGATATGTGCCGTCGGCATTCTTGTACCACCAGCCGCCTGCACCCTGTACCCACTGGCCGGAGGAGCTTGTTTTAGATGTTCCACTATGGGAGGATGAGCCCTGTCCGCTGTCACTGTCACTGTCAGAGGAGGAGCCGGATTCTTTAACGTCCTCGAAGCTGTCCACAACAAAGTCGCTGAAATGGCCTGCTCTTACCCGGACGCGTGCATCCTTCGTTCCTCTGCTAAGAATCGTCTGATTCTTAAACACATCATCGCCATCGGTTGCACGATGGGTTACACGGCAGCGGTTTCCGGTGATTGTACTCGGAAGCGGCAGGTAGAAGGTGATCGTTCTCTTTATCTTCTCGTTAGCAACTATCTCCTTGCCCTGTCCTACACCGTTTTTGATAATTTCCAGAGTCACATTCACATTGAATGTAAGCTTGGTCGGAATCAGGACAACTTCCCCATTTTCCTTTACCTCAGCCTTAAACTCCACATCCTTAAGCTCGCTGTTCAGCTGAACGACGGCCTTTTCGCCCTCCGCAAGTTCAACCTGTACAGCGTCTTTAAGCTCATTCTCATTTGCCTTCGCATTCGTATTGGCGCTGAATTCCGCTGCGATCTTTTCAACTGCAGCCTGCTTCTGTTCAGGAGTAACCTTCGCCGCGCCCTCACCCGTGATTGTTACTTCATCTGCACTGACGGAGACTTCTACGTTGGTTCCTGTCGTTATTTCTCCTGCTGCCTTTGCGATTACGGTCACCTTACACTTTGCAGGTACATAGCCTTCTGCTGTGACAGTAATCGTAGCTTCGCCGGCTTTGACCGCCGTAACGGTACCATTGGCATCGACTGACGCTACTGCCTTGTCTGAGGACTCATAGCTGACAGTAACACCTTCGGGAAGTACGGGATCTGTCTCGATCTTTTTCGCAGCCTCTTCCTCTAAGGTCATATCAATGGCTTTCAGTGTCTTAAGCTCTGGCTCCGGCTGCTGCTTCGCAGTAACCGTTACCTTACAGGTCGCTTCCTTATAGCCATCCGCTTTAATGGTAATCGTGGCTGTTCCGGCCTTAACCGCCGTAACGGTACCGTCCACACTGACTGTTGCTACTGCCTCATCCGAGGATGTGTAGCTGATGGTAACACCTTCGGGAAGTACGGGATCCGTCACGATCTTTTTTGTGGCTCCTTCCTCTAAGGTCATATCCGTTGCTGTCAGGGCCTTAAGCTCCGGACCAGTAACCACAATGTCACAGGACACTGTTTTCGTAGGATCTTGACTCAAGGAGATTGTCACAGTTGTATTGCCTGCTTTCTTGGCTGTAACCTCAACGACACCGGTGCCATCAGTAAGATCTGCATCAGTAATCTTTGCTTCAATAACGCCGGTAGTATCCTCCCCAAGAACTGGTGTCATTTGGGCATTTGAAGGTGTTGCCGTAGCTCTAAACGCAATCGTTCCCGTGCCATCGACCTCCAGCTCAAGCGGTCCTGTGCTATCCAGCGTAAGCGAATACTCCGCAGCTGAGGCGTCAGTAACTGTAACTTGACATGTTGCAGTCGCAGTCTCCGCTCCCACAGTTAAAGTCGCAGTAATCGTTGCTTTTCCTTTGGCAACACCATTGACCACACCATTCGTCACAGTTGCTACTTTTTCATTACTGGTAGCCCAATCAATTTGGGGAGCATCTGAACTTGTGGCTTTAAGCTTTACATCCACCGCAGTAAATGACTGCCCTTTACCGGCCGTTATATTCATCTCAGTTGGGTTCAGGGCAATTTCGTTGGCATCTGAACCAGTAGCTATGTTTACCGGTACCGGCGCTGCTCTTAAGGCGCCTGTCACGCTGTCCGCGGCAGCTCCAACCGTTTCCTGCACATCCGCATACGTTATGCCCGAGCTTGCTGCCGGGGTAAGAATCATCCCGATACCGAGCATCACGGCTGTCAGGCGTTTTACCCACGTATTCTTCTTTTTCATTCTCATTCCTGTTTCCTACCTTTCTCTCTTCCCGCCGGAATCCGGAATCCATTCCCTCTTTTCATCACCCCTCCTTTCAGCCCTCAGAGCACTCACCCTTCCGGGATACGGCCCGGTTCGGCCCGGGAATCAATTATGATGATGTCAGGAGCAAAAGGCTTTCTGGCCCCTTTGATACCGGATTACTCCGCACTTTGTGCTCCCGCAATCCTCAAATTATGTAAGTGTACAAACAGGCTCCTGCATATAATCAATATTATAAGAAGCGATTATTTGAAAAACTTACATATACACTTACTCTAGCATATACTGGAAATATTTTCAAGTGCTTTCAAGTGCATTTTTATGGCCTTTTATGGCTTTGTAAATAATACGTAACGGTTCATAACAGTCCAGACGGGTCTTTAACACTTGCAAATAGAATAAAATGGAAAAAACCGCGTAACTGCGGCTTTTTTGTGTCAAATTTATAAA
>ERZ808051.642-NODE-642-length-33649-cov-6.098594_pt1 | contig 33649 bp, 31 predicted proteins | sample MGYA00380199_ERZ808051 | MGnify/ENA primary metagenome ERZ808051 (study PRJEB31490, sample SAMN06133391) | mouse gut metagenome | isolation source: J11 | host: mice | place: China: Chengdu | collected 2015-05 ...
GACAGTGTGCTCCATATGCTCCACCGGGTGCTGAAGCGGGCCGGACTGCCCCAGATTCGATTCCACGACATGAGACATACGTTCGCTACGGTAGCGCTGCAAAACGGAGTGGACATCAAGACGGTGAGCGGAATGCTGGGCCACTACAGCGCCGGATTTACCCTGGACACCTACGCCCACGTGACCACCCAGGACAACTTGTTCAGCGGAGTTTTCCCGATGCTTGGCTTGATATGGTTGTCGATGTAACCCCGGTAGGTCTTGTGGGATGAGGGCCGCACCTTGATTTTCGCGCAGTTCTCAAACCACACATCCATCCACTGGCCTACGGTGTACTGCTCCGCCCGGATGGTGTCCATCTTGGCGTTTTCCTCAATGGCCCGCTGGAGTTTCACTTTGCACTCCTTCTGGGTTTTCGCCAGCACATTTTTGTAGATCACTTTCCCAGTGTCTGGGTCGCGTCCCGCCGTGTACCGGCCCTCCCAGCGGCCATCACTGCGCTTGCGGATGTTACCCTCCCCGTTGGCCCTGCGTTTAGCCATATTTGTCAGCCTCCTCTCCACAATTTCTGCGTCGGTTGACTTCTTCCTGTTCCCGCTCATAGGAATAACTGCCGTCTGCCTCCAGCTCCGTTGCGATCCCCCAGGCCAGACGGAAGCCGGCAATGAAACTGGCCAGTGCCATTTCCTCCTGTGCCATCGTGTGGGCGTCCACCAGCCGGAGCAGCTTTTTTCGTCCCTGCTTATCCAGCAGAGCGGCAACCTCCTGGCGTTTGGTTTCAAGCTCCTGGCGTCGCTTATTGTTCGGCTTGGGCGTGAACCTGTCCTCCAGTGCCCTCATGTAGTTGTACATGGTATGTCCCTCCTTCGGTAGCGACACACCATACCACACCTCGGCGGGAATAGCTACTGGCAGCGGTGAGAATTATCAATTCAGACACATCTTTTTTCTGCTGTACTGGCGCCCCCCTTCTCTTTGTAGACACTGGTGCAATTCACACTTTGGTTTGCGAATCGTTTCTTTGTTTTCGGCGGCGCAAATTTTGGATGGTGGCAGTTCTCTCTTAACGTTGATTTCTATGCCCAAAAACGTCCTGGAGCCACTATAGACCCCACTTCAAGCCGTTGTGACAGTAAGGATTTGGGGAAATCCGACGCCAACTCGTGATTTCTTCCTCTGAAATGACCCCAAAATCGGACACCTGCCAAACGCTCCAAACAGTTCCTGAAATCCCTGCCACGGCCCGTGAAAGCCCTGAAAGCGGCCCGCACTGCGGGCCGCTGTGACCTGCCGGGTGTCACTTGTGACGCCCGGCTTTTATCCTGCTTTTGCCCTTCGCCCTTAAATTCGCCCTCTGGGTTGCCCTTGCCCTGGGCTTTTGCTAAACACCCAGTTCCCAAATTAAGGCTGGCGCAGGGCTGAAAACTCATTGGGAGGCTGGGCAAGTTCACCCAGCCTCCCGGTGTCCTGCCTTTCAGAGCTCAGGGCAGAAATTACTCCTTGCCACAGTCGCCCACAAAGGCTTCAACATCGCATTTCACCCCTTCAAGGTGTACGGATGCCACCCGGCCCGGAGGAGGGGCACACAAGCCTTTACAGGGGGTGACACGGGGTTTCACGGTTTTTGGTTGTAGTGTTCGATGTAGACGAGTGGTCATTGGCAGAGAATAGTCCGACAAAAATCTGCCGCCTGATTTCAGGTTTTCTGAACCTTTTGGGCATTCCCAGTTTGTAACAGCGGAGTTTCTATGATTACAGCGTAGCAGAATTTTCCCAATTCGTTTTTGCCAGGTTGAACTTTTCTGGAAATTTTCATTTGCCAAGAAAGCCATTTACTTGTTGTTATGCGTCTTGTGATACATTTTCTTCCCGAATCCCGGGGGAGGCTTTTCAGCCATATGGTGGGTAAAGCTTTTAAATGAGAAAGCATTTTCGCTCCGGTTAAGCGGTGTGCAAGGAATTCAATTTAATTTTTGGAATATTCAGGGAAATACATTGGGCAATATGCACAGTTTATTCGAGAGATATATGTATAATATATAAAACTATGCCAGGAAAATACTTTCCCTACTTTCTGTTGACGCAGTCCATCTTTAACGGTATAGTGTAGGCATCAACCAAAAATTAGGAGGGAAAACCATGAAAAAGAAGCTTGCAATTTTGCTCTCCGCCATACTATGCCTACTCTGCCTGCCGTCCGCCGCCTTCGCTGCCGGGGCGGACGAGATGGTGCCCGTGGTGGTAAAAGCGCCTGAGGGTTGGGAGGCGCCCTGCCTGTGGGCCTGGGCGGACGACGGCACCAACGCCTTCTCCGCATGGCCCGGCGAAGAGCTGGAGGCGCTGGAAGGCGGCTGGTACTACACCTATGTCCCCAGCTTTGTGCAGAACGTGATTGTCAACGCCAACAACGGCTCCGAGACTCCTGTGCAGACGGAAGGGATCGTGGTGGATGCCGGCAAAGAGGTATGGCTCACCATCGGTGAGGATGCCGTGGCGGAGGTTTCCTATGAATCCCAGGCCCGAATTGAAATCCCGGAATACGTAGAAAAGTTCGTGGTTCACGCCTATGTCCCGCTGGATTGGAAAACTGCCAACCTGTGGGCTTGGTCTGCGCCGGACGGTACAAACGCCTTTGACGCGTGGCCCGGCCTGGCTTTGAAAGAAGGTGAGGATGGATGGTTTACCGGCAAGGCCCCTGTGTGGATCAACTCCATCATTGTCAACGGCAATGATGGTGAAGTTCAGACCGAGGATGTGTCCGTGGAGGGCAGGGAGCTGTGGATTACGGTATACGAGGATCTGACCTACGATTTGGTCTACGAGGACCCCAATAAGACCGCTGAGGACATCACCGTCCGCGCCCAGGTGCCCGCTGACTGGGATGGCTCCTGTCTGTGGGCCTGGTCCGCACCGGACGGCACAAACGCATTTGCCTCTTGGCCAGGTGAGGCGCTGACGCAGGACGGGGATTGGTACACTATCCAGGTTCCCGGTTGGATCAACTCCGTCATCATCAACGCCAATGAGGGTTCGGTGCAGACCACCGACCTGTCGGTGGAGCCGGGGAAGGATATCTGGGTGGTGGTGAACAGCCCCGAGGACGCCACGGTGTCTTACGAGGAGCCCGCAGGCGAGCCGTCCCAGCCCGCCCCGGCGGAGACAGAGCCCGCCCCGTCCGACGAACCTGCCCCCTCCGCTGAACCGGAAGCCGCCGGGAGCAATAACACCGGCCTGATTGTGGGCGGCGTGGCCGCCGCCGTGGTAGTCGTGGGTGGCGGCGCGGCCCTGGCCGTGTCAAAGAAAAAGAAGAAATAATTCCGCTGTTCTGCGGGTGCGCGGCGGACGCGTACCCGCAGAACGCCATTTCAGCGAGGAGGTATCGCCATGAAACGATTGACCGCACTGCTGCTGGCTTTGACCATGCTACTGGGACTGGCCGCCTGCGGCGGGCCGAAGCCGTCCGGCGCGGACGCAAACAGGCTGGTGATCTGGCATGACAAGGAGGACGCCGTGGTGGAAGCCCTGTCCGCCTATCTGGCCCAGGCCGTCCCCGATTTGGAGATTGTCTTTGAGAAAAAGACCAGCCTCACCGATTCTCTCAAGCTGGTGGGCAATGACCCCACCGCCGCCCCCGACCTGTTCATCTTCGCCCATGACAAGATCGGGGTGTTTGCCGAGATGGGCATACTGGCCCCCGTGACAGAGCTGCTGGCAGAGGACGCCCTGGCGGACTGCCTGCCCATGACCCTGTCTGCCGCCACCTACAAGGACACGCTCTATCAGCTCCCGCTCTACTTTGAAACCCTGCTGTTCATGTACAACCGCCGCTATATGCAGGACAACGAAGTGCCCACCACCACCGACGAACTGCTGGATTACATGAGGCGCAACACCGGCCGGAGCCGGTACGGCTTTGTGGAGCAGCATAGCACCGCCTACTACAGCGCCGCCTGGATCCACGGCTTCGGCGGCTCCATCATCAACGAGAGCGGCACACCTTTCCCGGACGGGCAGGCAGTGCGGGACGCGCTGGCCTACCACCTGCAATTCGTGTCCCTCATGCCGGGGGAAACGGAGTACAGCACGGTGAACACCCTGTTCCTGGAGGGCAAGGCGGACGCCACCATCGGCGGGCCCTGGATGGTGCCCTCCGCCCGGGACGCGGGCATTGACCTGGGTATCGCACCTATGCCCACGGTGGACGCCACTGGCAAACCCCTGGCCCCCTATTCCGGCGTTCAGGGCATCCATGTGCTGAAATTCGCCGCCGAGGGCAAAACGGAGGCGGTCAAGACGCTGCTGGCCGCCCTCACCGACCCGTCCATCGGCACCTCCCTGGCCCTGGCCAGCGGCTGCGCCCCGGCCAACGCCAAGTGCTACGATGACCCCGCCGTGGCAAATGACCAACTGGTGCAGTCCATGCGCTCCACGGCGGAGATCGCCGTCCCCATGCCCAACATCCCGGAGATGGACGTGATGTGGACGGTGGTGGGCAATCTGCTCACCGACGTGAACCTGTCCGGCAAGGGCATTGATGAGAGCTTCGAGGCCGCGCTTGCCAAAGCCAACGAGCTCATCGCCGCCATGAAATAGGGTGCGCCTATGAAAAAACAGGAAAAAACCGGGGCGGAAAAAAAGCGCAGGAAGGGAATATTTTATTCCTATGCCTGGTCCACGCCATCCCTGCTGCTCATCGCGCTGATGGTGGTGTTCCCCATCCTCTATACGGGGTACATCTCCCTCACCAACATGAACGTATACCACTGGTTCGACTTCACCATCGTGGGGCTGGACAACTATCTGCGGGCACTGTTCGTGTTCGATTCCGGGTTCCTCTCCGCCCTGCTGGCTACCATTGTGTGGACAGTGGTGAATATGGTTCTACAGCTGGTCATCGCCTTTGTGCTGGCCTCCCTGCTGAACATCCAGAAACTGCGGCTTCGCAAGCTGTACAAGACCCTGCTCATGTTCCCCTGGGCCATGCCCGGATACGTGTCCATCCTGCTGTGGAAAACCGGAATGTTCAACACCCAGTTCGGCCTTCTCAACCAGTGGATGGAGAAGCTGGGGATGGAAACCGCCCGGTGGCTGTCCTCCGACCTGTCGGCCTTCATTTGCTGCACGGTGGTGAACCTGTGGTTGGCATTGCCCTTTATGATTATGATTATGGACGGGGCCATGCAAAGCATCGACCGCAGCTATGAGGAGAGCGCCCTGCTGGACGGGGCCAATTGGCTCCAGCGCACCCGGTATATCACCGTGCCCGCTATCAAGCCCATTATCGCCCCGGCGGTCATCATCACCGTGTTCACCACCTTCAAGCAGTTCGACGTGGTGTACCTGCTCACCCAGCAGACCGGGGCCAAAACCGGCTCCGGCTTTCACACTATCCTCACCTACGCCTACGAAAACGCCTTCATCACCAACAACTACGGTTACAGCTCAGCCATCTCCATCATCATCTTCATCCTGCTGATCGTGTTCTCCGCCAAGTTCCAGCTACGAGAGGAGGGGGATCTGTGAACCAAAAGAAAATCAAGGAGCGCGTGGGGCTGGCCGCGCTGAACGTGTTCTTCATTTTGCTCTGCTTCGTAACGCTCATCCCCATCCTCTACGCCCTGAGCGTGTCCTTCAACGGGCAGAACAGCCTGCTCAGTTCCGATTTTTCCTTCATCCCAAAGCAGTTTACCCTGGACAACTACCGGCAGGTGTTTTTGGGCGAGGACATCGCCGGGTGGTTCGGCAACACAGTGCTGCTGGCGGCGTCCACTGTGGCGCTGTCTCTGACGGTGGCCATCCCGGCGGCTTACTGCTTCTCCCGGCGGCGCTTCCCGGGACGGCGGGCCATCCTCAAGTGCCTGGTTCTGCTCAACTCCTTCCCCGCCATTCTGTCCATGTTCGCCATCTACCGCCTGCTGCGCACCTTCGGACTGGTGAACCACCGCATCGGGCTGATTTTGGTGTACACCGGTACCATGGCGGTGTTCAGCCTGTGGAACACCAAGGGCTACTTCGACACCATCCCCACCGAAATCGAGGAGGCAGCCCGCATCGACGGGGCGGACAATTTCCAGGTGGTGACCCGGATCGTCCTCCCCCTTGCAAAACCCAGCATCGTGGTGACGGCGCTGATGGTACTCATCTACGTGTGGAACGAGTACATCTACGCCACCACCTTCCTCACCGGGGAGCAGAACTACACCCTGGCGGCGGGGCTGTACGCCCTTCAGGCCACCGAGATGAGCGGGAGCTGGCCGGTGTTCGCCGCCGCGTCCATCACGGTGTCGCTGCCGGTGCTGGTGATCTTCTTCCTGTGCCAGAAGCACATGACCTCCGGCCTAACCGCGGGAGGTGTGAAGGGATGAAATTGGACGCCGTTCTGCATATTCCCATGTCGGAGTACGCCCACGGCCTGGACGAACGCCATATCGTGTTCCGCCTGCGCTGCGCCAAAGGGGATTTGAAGCGCTGTACTCTCTACTACGGGGACACCGCCTGCCGGGTAACGCCCATCCTGTTCACCCCCGCCCCCATGGAACTTGTCCTCAGCGACCAGTACCACGACTACTATCAGCTCATCCTGGACAGCCCTTATCAGCGTCTGTTCTACTACTTCGAGCTGGACGACGGGGAGCGAACGTTCCTCTACTATGGCGATGTGTTCACCGACCACCTGGTGGACGACCGCTCCGAATACTTCAAGCTCCCCTTCAACCATCGGGCGGATATCGCCCGCGTCCCGGACTGGGTGCATGACGCGGTGGTCTACAACATCTTCCCGGACAGCTTTGCCTCCGAACGGGAGGGTATCTCCCTGACCCCCTCCCAACATCTTTATAACGGCGTGCCCGTCCGAGGCAAGCTGGGCGGCACCCTGTGGGGCGCGGCGGAGAGCGCCGGATATCTCCAGGAACTGGGGGTCAACTGCGTCTACCTCAACCCCATTTTTGCGGCGGGGGAGTACCACAAGTACGACCTGCTGGACTACTACCACGTGGACCCCTGCTTCGGGGGTGACGAGGCGTTCCGGGCCATGGTGGACGAATTCCACAGGCGGGGCATTCGGGTGATCATCGACGGGGTGTTCAACCACTGCGGCTGGCACTTTTTCGCGTTTGACGACGTGGTGCGCAACCAGGAGCAGTCCAAATACAAAGACTGGTTTTATCATCTGGAGTTTCCCGTAGTCCGTCCGGACGACCCGGAGGCGTACCCCACCTACGCCTGCTTCGGCTATGAGCGGATGATGCCCAAGCTTGACACTGCTAATCCCCAGGTGCGGGACTATTTTGCTGGGGTAGGGGCCTACTGGGTACGGGAATTTGGTATCGACGGATGGCGGCTTGACGTAGCCAGCGAGGTGGACGATGGCTTCTGGCGGACCTTTCGGACAGCAGTTAAGGGCGAAAACCCGGACGCCCTGCTGATCGGTGAGGTGTGGGAGAGCGCCAGCCACTGGCTGGGCGGCGATATGTTCGATTCCACCATGAACTACGACTTCCGCAAGCACTGCCGCCGCTTCTTCGGGGAGCGCTCCATAGACGCCGAGGAATTTTCCGGGCGGCTCACCCATATGCTCACGCGCTACCGGGTGCAGCTGCTCCCCGCCCAGCTCAACCTGCTGGACAGCCACGACGTGAGCCGCTTTCTGTCCCTGTGCGGCGGGGATGTGCGGCCCTACCGGCTGGCGATCCTATTTTTGATGTCCTTCGTGGGGATGCCCACCGTGTTCTATGGCGATGAGCTGGGGGTACAGGGCATTTTGGAGGCGGAGTACCGCGCCCCCATGCCCTGGAAGGGGGGCGACAGAACTCTGCGTGTATTCTTCCAGAGGACCATTGCCATGCGCCATGAATTGGCGCCGCTGCGCCGGGGGGATTTTCGCGTACTCTGCGCCGAATCCGGCTCAAAGCTGCTGGCCTTTGCCCGGTGTTTTGGTGATGAGACCGTTACGGTGGCCCTCAACTGTTCCTCAGACTCGGCGGCGCTGCCCGCCCTTTCCGGGCAGCCCTATTGGGCCGAGGGGCTGGAAAATAGCAAACTTGCGGGCTTTGGTTTTGCAATCTTAGTTGACGGACATGGCTGATTGCTCTATCATTGAGGTACTCAGTGAAAGGAGCGCGTGCCATGGGAGTGACAATTAAAGATGTGGCCAAAGCCGCGGGTGTCTCCATTTCTACGGTGTCCAAAGTACTCAACGGGCACTACAGCATTTCCGAAGAGACGCAAGGGCGGGTGCGGCAGGTGATCCAAGAACTAAACTATTATCCCAGCGCCAGCGCCCAGAGCTTTGCCAAGGGCGCCACACGATCCGTTATTGTGCTGGCAGACCTGGGGCCAAACGCCGCATTTTCCAACCCGCATATGTTTGAGATCGTTGCCGGGCTGGAAGAAACCCTGCGCGCCAGGAACTACCGGCTGACCCTATGCGGCGCAGAGCCCTCCACCGCCTGCGAGATGGCGGAGGAGTTCATCTCCCGGCGCAGCGCGGACGCCTTGGCCGTCCATGTCTCGGTGATGACGCACCAGCTGGCCGCCCTGCTGGTGCGCTCCCACTTCCCCCATATTGTGCTGGGCCTGCCCAACTTTGACAGCCAGGTGTGCTGGATCGACATTAACAATGTTTATTCCGGCGTCATTGCCGCGGCACATTTGGCCGGCGAGGGCTATCGGCGGGTCGCGTTCCTGGGTGGGCAGGATTACGACCGCATCTCTGCCCATCGTCTGGAGGGGGTGCGGCAGGGATTGGAGAACGCCGGGCTTTCTCTGGATAACCAGTACATCTGGCAAGGCGACTCCACTTGGGCGGACGGTCAGCGCATGACCCATAAGCTCCTGAGCCGGAAGCCCCTGCCCGACGCGGTGGTGTGCGCCAACAACTACATTGCCCTGGGATGCGTTTCGGCCATCCGGGAGCGGGGGCTGGAAATCCCAAAGCAGATTGCGGTCATGACCTTTGATGACCACCCCTTTGCCCAGATCATCGAACCGCCGTTGACGGTGGTAGACATCGACGTACGGGGGATGGGCAGTCAGGCGGGACGGTTTTTGCTGGATATGATCCGCCACCCGAATACTCAGATTCAGACTTACGTTACCACATCAAACCTGATGGTTCGGCAATCTACTGTACGCTAACAGCTTGAAATAGGGATAATACACCGCAACCTAATGTTGATAGGTAAAAACAATTCAGTGCTTTCCTTTTTTAGATCGCTCCGTTAAGCGCTGACCCAGATTTTGACCCAGAATGGGAAAGGAGCGGGCGGAGGCAGCGGAGGAAACAGGGCTGGAAAGCACCCCACCCCGGAGCAAAAATGCCTCAAAAGCGCCGAAAAGCCGCCGCCAGCACCGCTGGCCGCAGCTCATAACCCGAAGGTCGTCGGTTCAAATCCGGCCCCCGCAACCAAAAAGCCTTGAATCCCAAGGGTTACACCCTACAGGGACACAAAGTGAACCGGGGGGGTAGCAAGACGGTACAGGGTAAAAATCAACAGAGATAGTGGGGTCGTTGATCCTCCTGTCTCTGTTGATTTTTATCCCATTATCTGTCGTATGATACATCTCCCTGCTGATACACCGTTCGAATGATCTCATCGATCTTCACTTTCTCCAGCCCCACTTCTTTGATTGGAGCTGTGCATGAGGGTGCGGGATAGCGGTGGGCCGATAGAAGTCGATGATGAGATGGCGGTAGGGCGCGATCTTGTCGATCAACGCATCCAGCAAACCATCCCCAATCCATCACCGTTTCCGTACCCGCATTTCTGTCTCAATCTGTTCCACAGGGACCTCCCGCCATGATCCCATCGAAATCGATGCTGCGCGATTGTTCCGTCTCGATCCAGCTCAAGATCTGTCCCACCTTCGCCGGGTCCCCCTGGTCCCGTTTGAGCGCGTGAAGGGGCCGCCACCAGAAAGGCCGCAGATACCGGTAGAGCAGCGGCGCGGCCTCCTTCTCCGCCTGTGTAAAATGATAGCTGTTTTTCATCAGTGAAAGATCATCCAAAAAGGATTGGAGGGCCCTTTTGCTGTTCTCCTCCACATAATACATATTGTTTTCCCGCTTGTCCGGGATGTCCTCGTCAAAATTGATCCATAGCTCCCGAAAGAAGACGTTCAGCGCGGTATCTCTGCCGGTGAGGTTAAGATCCAGCACGCCGGCAAAGCGCATATCATGGTCCAGCAAAATGTTGCCTGGGTTCAAATCAGCCTGAAACACAGAGGCAGGGAGCTGACTGTATATCTGCTCTAACGCGCCGCGATTGGCAAGAAAGCGGGACCATATCCGCTGAAACCGCTCGATATATTGGGGCAACTGTCCCTCTATGATCTCCTTGAATTCCAGGGCGCACTCCATGATCTCATCACAGGGGTCGGAGGGGCAGAACCGTTCCAGGATACATAAACCGGAGGGGAAATCCCCGAAATCCAATCCCGCCGAACCCACCTCGCAGAGAAACCGGAGGGCGTCGTTATGGTAAATATACCGTCCGTTTTGCAGGATCACCCTTTCGCCAAACTGCTCTGCCGTTTGGAGCTGCGCCAATTCTTCCGCGTACACGACGCACGGCCTGCCCTCGTAGCTCACAGTCTCCGCAGCGTTCCCGTGTCTGTCGGCGATGATTTGAGGGCAGTCATAGCCCATCGCTCTGTAGGCCGCCGCGGTTTTTCGCCAGATCTCCACACGGTGGGGCGTCGTAAAATCATTGCACGCGATCTTGATCGCAAGCCCTCGATCTTCCCACTGCGCAAAGACTGTGCGGCGGAAATCATCCTCTCCCCGGCTGGTGTCCTTGCATTCCCATGTGTATGGCGGGTCATCGCGATAGAGCGAACATATCCCGGTAATATCCATCGATCAGGTGCACCTCTTTTCTAATTTAATTGCGCTCTCAGCTCCCGGTGCTCTCGTACTTCCCCATCCCGGCACGGAACACCGCGCAGCTCCCCGCGAACAGGAGCAGCCCCACCGCCAGCGTGATGACCGCCAGCGGCACAGGGATGACGGCATCTCCCATGGCGTACATGATGAGACATTGGACCAGGATGGTAGAGATCACGTTGAACCGGTAGGCCAGTGCCGTCTGTATCCTGATCTTTGAGACAAATAGATAAGTCTTCATTTGATGGGACCTCACCGTTTCTGCCGTATCATTTCTGTGTTGCCAAGTCCGCGTGATTCTGCTATAGTTCGAGTTGCGCGGACGCTCACAGAGGGAGACTTCATAACCTTCGGCGGCGCGGGGAAAGGAGCATAAACCTATGATTTGGAAATATAGATACGGGCGGCCCTTTGAGACGGATGCCGTAGTGGAGCATGTGAAAGAGGCGAAGGGCGATCCGTCCATGGGAACGGTCAGCCTTGAGGATGGTTTCCGCTACCGGTACGAGCTTTCAAAGGACGCCGTGATTTACGGGCTTGGGGAAGCGGTCCGGGGGATCAACAAGCGAGGGCACTGCTATGTGAGCCACGCCTCGGACGACCCGCACCATCTGGAGGGCACCCGGTCCCTGTACGGCGCCCACAATTTCATCGTGGTGGCGGGAAAGGAAAATTTTGGTCTGTTCGTGGACTACCCCGCCAAAGTCGTTTTCGACATCGGATATACGGCGGCGGATGTGCTGGAGATCGCCTGCCAAGAGGCGGACCTGTATCTGTATGTGATCGAGGGGGATACCCCCTATGACGTCGTCAAGCAGTTCCGGAGGATCATCGGGAGGAGCTACATCCCACCCAAATTCGCCTTTGGCTTCGGCCAGAGCCGGTGGGGTTACAAGACTAAAGAAGATTTCCGGCAAGTGGCGGACGGCTATCGGGATGACCATATCCCCATCGACATGATCTATATGGACATCGACTATATGCAGGACTTCAAGGACTTCACCTGGAACGGGGAGGAGTTCCCGGACTTCCCGGCGTTCGTCCGGGAGATGAAGGCCCGAAACATCCGGTTGATCCCCATCATCGACGCGGGGGTCAAGGTAGAGGAAGGATATCCGGTCTACGAAGAAGGTGTAGAAAACGGGTATTTCTGCAAACGGGTGGACGGCAGCGACTTTGTGGCGGCGGTCTGGCCGGGAGACACCCATTTCCCCGACGTTCTGAACCCCGAGGCGCGGCGCTGGTTCGGAAGCTGCTACCGCATCCTGACAGACCAGGGGATCGAGGGCTTCTGGAACGACATGAACGAGCCCGCCATCTTCTACACGCCGGAGGGAGTCCGGGAGGCCGCCGCGCTGCTGCGGGAATACGCCAGGGACGAGGCGGGGGAGGTCTCCATGTTCCAGGTCCGGGAGGCCCTGACGGGACTCCAGAACAACCAGAGGTATTACGAGAGTTTCTATCACCGGGTGGACGGACAGATGGTGCGCCACGACAAGGTGCACAACCTGTTCGGTTACAATATGACCCGGGCGGCGGCAGAGGGCTTTGAGCAGATCGACCCGGACAGGCGGTTCCTGCTGTTCTCCCGGTCCTCTTACATCGGGATGCACCGCTACGGCGGTATCTGGACCGGCGACAACAAGTCCTGGTGGAGCCATATCCTGCTGAACCTGCAAATGATGCCGTCCCTGAATATGTGCGGTTTCCTGTATATCGGGGCGGACCTGGGCGGCTTCGGCGACAACGCCACCAGGGACCTCCTGCTGCGCTGGCTGGCGCTGGGGGTGTTCACCCCCCTGATGCGCAACCACTCGGCCATCGACACCCGGGAGCAGGAGTGTTATCGATTTGAGCATGTGGAGGATTTCCGCCATGTCATAGGCGTCCGCTACCGCCTGCTGCCCTATCTGTACAGCGAATATATGAAGGCGGCCCTCTCCGGCGATCTGTACTTCAAGCCCCTGTCCTTTGAGTATCCGGGGGACTCCTTCGCCCCCCGAGTGGAGGACCAGCTGATGCTGGGCGGCGAGGTCATGATCGCGCCCGTCTACACCCAGAACGCGAAGGGGCGCTATGTCTATCTCCCCGAGAAGATGATGTTCGTCAAATTCATGCCGGACGGGGTCATCCGTCAAGAGGAGCTAGCCCCGGGGCATCACTATGTGGAGATCGCCTTGAATGAAGTGCCTCTGTTCATCCGGGCCGGAAAGTGCATCCCCCTGGCGGAGGCGGCGGAAAGCGTGGCGGAGCTCCGGGCGGACGCACTTGAGCTGCTGGGATATCCGGGGGCGGAGTACCTGCTGTATGATGACGACGGTATCCACAAGGACTATGGGGACCCGGCAAACAAAAAATTGCTGAGAAAGACATCATAGGTGAGCGAACCAGCATAAGAGAGGGACGAGCGGCGTCACGCCGCTTGTCCCTCCCAGCATTTCTGCCTATGTGGCTTATGACTGCGCCGCGTAGTGGCAGTGCTCTAAAAAATCGGTCAGGATCTCCGTGCCATCCTCCGCAAAGTCATCCTGACAGGCGAATTCCACGGAGATGGCCCAGGCGCCAAAGGTGGTGAAGGCGGACACCCCCCGGCTGAAAGAGCTTGTATCAGAGGCAAATGAATAGGTCAGGACCGTGAACTCCTGGCCGTTGAAGGTCCGCTGGACCGTGCTGGTGACGGTATAGTGCTCCTTGGCCAGTCCAAGCAGCTCCTCCACGTTCTGTTGGGCCTCCTCCGGCGTGTCGCAGGCGGTCAGCAGCAGCACCAGCTGGGCGTCGTACCGCTCCGCCTCCTCTCCCGCCCCGTTCACATAGGGCTGGGCCTCCCCGATGGACCAGGCGGCATAGCACATATCCCGTGCCGCCTTGTCGTCCCGGAGGGTCAGGCCGTGGCCGGGTTCCTCCACCCCCAGCACCCCGAAGGTGATCCAATCCTCGCTCCAGGGCGCGCCGTCCACGGCTGCGGCGGGCCGCTTCGCCTGACAGCCGGTCAGGCCCGCCAGCATCACGGAGATCACAATGAAAAGAACTGCTTTTTTCATTCCCCGGCCTCCTTTTTTATTGCCGCGTGGTCCCGCCGCAGGCGTAGCTGACAGGCAGGCAGATGAGGGAGGGCGCTTTTTCCGGATGACCGTCCAATACTAGGTCTACGCAGGTTTCCGCGATCCCCGCCAAGGGCTGGACGATGGTGGAACAGGGCAGGTCTGCCGTGCCGAAACGCCGCACGCCGTCATAGCCGATGATCTGTACGTCCTTCGGTACCCTGATCCCCATCCCCTGGAGCGTGTTCCGGGTCCAGAACGCCAGGGCGTCCGTGACGCAGAAAATGCCGTCAAAGTCCAGCCTCCCGCCGTGCAAATGCTCGTGAAGAAAGGCCTCAAATTCGGAATAGGGGGTCCCGTCGTCGATGATCTTCAGGGCGTATGGGACGCCCCGCTCCTCACAGGCGCTGACGAAGCCGTCCTTCCGTTTGTTGGTCTCGCTGGCCAGGCTCGTCCCCACCCGGAGGAAGGCCAGACGCCCGCACCCGTTCTCCATCAGCTTCTCCGCGGCCAGGCGCCCTCCGCCATAATTGTCGCTGGACACACAGGGGATCTTCGCACCGAAATAGCGGTCGATGGAGACCAGGGGCACATTCTCCGGCACCTGAAGCGTCGGATTGTAGGACAGGCAGATGATGCCGTCTGCCATGTGTTGCTTCGCCGTCAAGACATGGGCCTGTTCCAGGCTGGGGTCGCCGTCTGTCATGCACAGCATCGTCCGGTAATCCCGATGGGCCAATTCCTTGACGATGCAGTTGACCAGCTCGGCAAAAAAGGGATTGGTCAGATTGGGGATGATGACCTGGATGGTGCGGGTGCGGTCGTTTCTCAGGCCCTGGGCGTAGCTGTTGACCTGATAGTTCAACTTTTTGATGGCCTTTTCCACGCGGACGCGGTACTCCTTCCCCACGGGAAGGCCATTGACTACTTTTGACACAGTGGCAATGGCGACGCCCGCTTCCCGCGCCACATCTTTCATGGTGGGGTTGGACTTTTCTGTGGGCATAATATCCCTCCATCTGCTGTGAGCTCCCCCGGCGGCGCCGGGGGAGCTTCGTTTATAGAGAGCGAAGCGGTCAGCCGACCGTATGACCGGCCAGATACCCGATATACCGGAGGACGGCGGGCAGGCGGGGGCTGTTGGCGATCACGCCAAGGTAGACTGGCTCGGGAAAGCCAGCGTCCCGGAACATGGGGGACGGGGAGAGGTCCAGCCCGTTCACCGCCTCCTCCGTCACCGCCTGATACCGATGCGCCTCGTTGAGAGCGTACTCGATGGCGTTGTCCTCCAAGACGACGGTGTTGGCGGTCAGGCTGGGCTCCAGAGCGCGGTACAGGGCCTCGTCCTGGGAGAGCAGGCTGTCCAGCTCCAGCAGGTAGCCGTTCCGGGAGCAGATATCGTAGGCCTCCCGGTTCATCAGCACCACGTCCAGCTGCTCTGCGTCGATGGAGGCCATGAGCTTCAGCTTGGACGCGTACCCATACTGATGATTTTCCGGAGAGGGGTCCTCCGACAGATAGAGTCCCTGATACAGACATACCTCAGCCCGTTTGGGGTCAGCTCCCTCGGTGGAGATAAATCCCTCGTTCAACTGAGAGGCCAGTTCGTCCCCGGCAGAGACGTTGATGAGGGCGGAATACACCAGCACCTCTTTTTGGGTGACCTCGTGATATACCATGGAGCACACGAATGCCAGCGCCACCAGCCCCACCGTGATGGGCAGCTTATAATACTCCCAGATATATCCCGCCTTATCCGCCGGACCCATCTTCTGAAAGGAGGCCTTCAGGTGGTCGCGCTCCTGCCGGGAGAGACTCATGGCTCCCCTCCATCCTGGACAGCCGGGACGTTGTCCTCCTCCGGGTTATAGGAACAGGCCCGGAGCACATTGTCCATCAGATAGGCACTGATGAGGGCGCACACACCCTCGCCCAGGATGAACAGGGGGGTGAATATGCTGACCACCGCAAAGAACATGGCAAAATGGACGGCAAACACCAGGATGGTGCAGAACAGGTAGCGTGTACCGATGAAAAAGGAATTCTTCAGCATAGCCCAGTTGGTGTTGGAGACGCTGGCCACCAGGGGGAACACAAACAGCAGGACGATGACATAGACCACCGCCGCGGCGATGATGAGCGCCAGGATCAGGGTCCACAGGACGGCGGGAGCGCCGGTGGAGGCGGCCCGGAGGCGGTACACCAGATAGCCGTCCGCCCCCAAAAACAGCCCGGCGGCCAGGAGGATCAGCCACAGGACGGTGGACTGGCGGAAATTCTCCCGGAAGGACTTGAAGAACATCCGGGCCAGTGAGTGGTCCTCGCCCCGGACGATCTTCAAACTGGTATAGTACAGCGCCGTGGTGGACGCCCCGACGGTGACGATGGGGATGCAGCAGACGAGCCAGAGCAGGTTCAGATAGCAGCCGTAGCACAGCTTGAGCAGCAGCTGGCTGAACGCGCTGTCATAGGAAAGGAATTTCATTGTATTCGCCCCTTAACAGTCAACACTTGGTGGAATCCCGATAGATCAGCTCTGTGGCCGTATAGACGGTCCGATAGTCCAGGGAGGGCTCCCTCATCCTGGTCTGCAACAGATGGATGGCGGTGAAGGCCATGATCTGGGTGTGGATGTGGACGGTGGTCAGGGCCGGGGTCATGATCCTGGACTCCGGCGCGTCGTCGAAGCCGCACAGCAGGACATCCCCCGGCACCGATTTGCCCAGCTTGCGCAGGGACTGCATGGTGTCCACGGCGACGAAGTCGTTGGCGCAGATGAACAGGTCGGGCAGCTCCGGCAGGGCGGCCAGGGAGGCGTCTATGTTGGGAGGGGCGGCCTTGATGCAGAAGGCCTCGTCCACGGGAACGCCTGCCAGAGTCATGGCAGATCGGAAGGCGGTATATCGCTCAAAGAAGGACTGGCAGTGCTCGTAATCGCCGATGAAGCCAATCCTCCGTTTTCCCCGCCGCAGCATCTCGTTGACTAGCTTGGTGATGCCGGCGGTGCTGTCCATATAGAGCTGGTCGGCAGGGAGGGAGTCGCCGGACCGCTTGTTGGGGCCGTCCACGAACAGCACGGGCAGTCCCAAGCCGCAGACCATCTCGCTGTAGGCCCAGTCGAACACCTCGATGCACATGATGGCGCTGGCCTGATCGATGTCAAAGGCGGCGGGGAGGGTGTGCCGCTCCAAATTTTCGCTGTCCACCTTATACATATTGAGGGTATAGCCCAGCAGGGCCAGCTCCTGCTTGAATCGGTCCAGCATGGGGACGGCGAAGTGGTTGGACTGCATGGAGAGGTTGGTGGTGAACAGGGCGATCTCTCCGGCAGCCGTGGGGAAAGCCGAAGAGTCGGCGGAGGCGGAACGGGAAAGGTTGTTCCCCGAGAGGGACGCCACATAGGAGAACTGCTTGTAGCCCATCTCCACTGCCTTTTGGAGGATCTTCTCCCTTGTCGCGTCCGCCAAGCCGTCGGAATTGTTGATTGCTTTCGATACGGTGTTTCGGGAAATCCCCAGCGCATCCGCGATATCTTGAATGGTGACCTTTTTCATTTGATGCCTCCTCGGTTGGTTGTCTGCTCCTATGTTATCACAGCACAGTGCAAATGTCAAACATATTTTTGTGCAAATGTAAAATTTAGTGCAAATGCAAATTTCATATTGACAAATGAGTAAAGCTGATTTACAATCAAAATTACCAAAGCCGTGATGGTGCAAATGCACATTCTGAATTGCTTATAAATGAGCAAATTCACAACGCCTGTGGAAACCAGCTACACTGCGTACTCATTAAAGGACGGACGCCTCCAGATATTGAAGGTATATCCTCAGGACGCGGACGGATTTGAGCGTTTCCCAGATTTACTTGTCTTGAGCAATCAGCGCATTTGCACATTTTCGGGATGAGGAAAAACATAGAAGGAGGAAGAAAATGAGCAAAACACCGACTAGCACCTTAGCCCAAAAAAGCGGGAACACCAGGCTGCACAACACCCTGGTGTACATCCGTCAGCACTGGCAGCTGTATGTGTTCTTTATCATGCCTGCCTTCCTGCTGACCATCATTTTCCGCTATATACCCATGGGCGGCATCGCAATCGCATTCACGAACTACAACCCCTTTGCAGGCATCTTCGGAAGCGAATTTGTTGGATTCCAGCACTTTGAGCGCTTCCTGTCCTCCCCGGATTTCCTGGAGTACCTGGCAAACACCCTCAAGCTGAGCGTATTCGGCCTCCTGTGGGGTTTCCCGGCCCCCATCCTGCTGGCCTTCCTGCTCAACCGCATCATCAGCAAGAGCAGAAAGCAGAAAATCCAGTTGGTGCTGTACATGCCCAATTTCATCTCCGTCATCGTGCTGTGCGGTATCGTGCGTATCCTCCTCTCCCCCACGGGCATGGTCAATATGCTGCTGGGCACCTCCTATAACTTCATGACCATGCCCCAGGCGTTCCGCACCATCTATATCGCCAGCGGCATCTGGCAGGGCGCGGGCTGGGCCTCCATCATCTACACCGCCGCCCTCTCCAACGCCAGCAAGGACCTGAAGGAAGCTGCCGTTCTGGACGGCGCCAACATCGTCCAGCAGATCAAAGCGGTGGAGTGGCCCGCCATCAAGGACACGGTGCTGATCCAGTTCATCATGTCTGTGGGCAACATCATGAGCGTGGGCTTTGAGAAAGCTTACGCCCTCCAGACCGACCTGAACATGAGCGCCTCCGAAATCATCTCCACCTACGTGTACAAAAAAGGCCTCATCGACGGCGATTACGGCTTCTCCACCGCCGTGGGCCTGTTCAACACGGTCATCAACGTGATCCTCCTGATCTCCATGAATGCCATCGTCAAGAAGATGAACGAAGGCAAGGGCATCTGACGGGAAAGGAGAGGAAACAAATGAATGTCAAGAAAAAGAGCGAATTTGCCAAGCAGCCCACCGGCGACAAGATCCTTTTGATCATCGCGTATGCCATTCTGGGCTTGTTCCTGCTGGCCATTATCTTTCCAATCATTTACATCATCCTTTCGTCCTTCATCGACCCCATCACGCTCCAGAACAAGGGCCTGACCTTCGACTTCAGCAAGTGGACCCTGACGGCCTATGAGCGCGTCATGAGCAACGCGCAGATCTGGACCGGCTTCAAAAACGCGCTGCTCTACTCCGTGGAGTTCACCGTTCTGGCCGGCGTGATCACCCTCCTGGCGGCCTATCCCATGTCCCGGGCGGACTTCAAGGGCAAAGGATTCTTCAACGTCATCTTTGTCATCACCATGTTCTTCGGCGGCGGTCTGATCCCCACCTACCTGCTCATCAGCGATATCGGCTGGCTCAATAGCCCGCTGGCAGTGCTGGTGCCCGGCGCCTTCAGCGTCTGGAACATGATTATCGCCCGCACCTACTACCAGGGTATTCCCCGGGATCTCCAGGAGGCGGCGGACATCGACGGCGCCTCCGAGATGGCCTACTTTTTCAAGATCCTGCTCCCCGTGTGCACCCCGATCATCGCCACCATCTCCATGTGGAATTTCGTGGGTATGTGGAACAGCTACTTTGACGCTATGATCTACCTGAAGGACCCCGCCAAGCAGCCCTTGCAGCTGGTGCTGCGCGCCATCCTGATCCAGAGCCAGCCCGAGCCCGGCATGGTTTCCGATATGCAGAGCACCGCCGAGCGCGCCCAGCTGGCCGAGCTGCTGAAGTACGCGACAATCATCATCTCCAGCCTGCCCCTGATGATCATGTACCCCTTCTTCCAGAAGTATTTCGACAACGGCATCATGGCCGGTTCCGTGAAGGGTTGATGACAGGCAGACCTGCCTGTTGAGAACAACAACGACGAAAAGGAGAATAGACATGAGCAAATTCTATCGTAAAGCCCTCTCTCTTGCCCTGGCCCTGGCCACGATGCTGTCCCTGCTGGCCGGCTGCGGCGACCGCAGCGCCGGTCTGGGCGACAGCCTGGGCCTGGACGTGGACCCCGCCGAGGTGGCCATGCCCCTGGCGGAAAAGGCCACCATCACCGGCCTGACCAACTTCCCCGCCAGCACCGAGTCCGAGCCCAACAACCGCACCATCTTCAAGCGCCTGGAGGAGCAGACCAACGTCCACGTGGAGTGGACCGCCATCCAGAACGACCAGTGGGGCGAGAAGATCAAGCTGGAGATGTCCAACGCCAAGACCCTGCCCGACTTCGTGTTCAACGCGGGCTTCGGTGAGGCCGACCTGCTGAAATACGGCAAGCAGGGCGTCATCATCGCCCTGGAGGACTACATCGACAAGTACATGCCCAACCTGAAGAAGGTCTTCGAGGAGGTCCCCGAGTACAAGGCCATGTGCCTGGACGTGGACGGCCACATCTGGGCCCTGCCCTGGATCGAGCAGCTGGGCTACCGGGAGACCGCCATCCAGCTGCTGGGCAACATGCCCTTCATCAACGTGGCCTGGCTGGACTTCCTGGGCCTGGATATGCCCACCACCGTGGACGAGTTCGAGCAGGTCCTCATCGCCTTCCGGGACAACGCCGCCAAGCTGAAGGCCGAGTTCAACATCGACGGCGAGATCATCCCCATGTCCTGCATCATGAATGACGGCCAGCAGGACCCCTTCATCCTCATCAACGGCTTCGGCGAGGGCTACGGCGACCCGGACACCTGGAAGCACCTGGCCGTGACCGACGAGGGCAAGGTGGTCAGCACCGCCACCTCCGAGGGCTTCAAGAAGGGCGCCGCCTGGCTGCACAGCCTGTATGAGCAGGACCTCATCGACGTGGAAGCCTTCACCCAGGACTGGAACACCTACGTGGCCAAGGGCAAGAGCGGCCGGTACGGCGTGTGCTTCAGCTGGGACGTGGCCAACATCTGCAACGTCATCCATGACCCCAGCACCCAGGACGCCAATAACTTGGACGATTGGGATTGGCAGCCCCTGCCCATGCTGAAGGCCGACACCAAGGGCATCACCCCCGCCACCGCCTCCTTCACCTCCGGCTTCCAGCGCGGCCGCTGCGTGGTCACCGCCATGGCCAAGAACCCCGCCCTGGTCTGCTCCTGGCTGGACCAGATGTACGCCCCCATCCAGTCTGCCCAGAACAACTGGGGCACCTACGGCGAGGACGATGAGTTCGACATCTTCCGGGAGCTGGGCACCAACAGCGACGGCGAGCCCATGCTGTACCACGCCGATCTGGGCGACAAGTCCCCCGTGGAGTTCCGCGACGCCGAGAGCGTCGGCGGCCCTCTGGCCGTCCTGAACAGCTACTACGGCAAGTACGTCACCTTCCCGCCCGACGCGCAGTACCGCTGCGACTGGGTCAAGGACATCTACGCCCCCGACTGCCACGCCAAGTACTGCCTGCCCAACTTCTTCATGAGCCAGGAGGACACCGTCACCGACTCCAACCTGTCCGCCGACATCGGCAAGCGCATCAACGAGTTCAAGTCCCGCGCCGTCATGGAGGGCTTCACCGACGCCGATTGGGACCAGTTCCAGGCTGACCTTCAGGCGTATAAGCTGGATGAGTACGTGGCCCTGTATCAGAAGTATTTCGACGCGTATCTGGCCGCCCAGCAGTAAGAGCACCCGTCCATTTCCCGGGCATATTTGGATGTCCGACAGTAGCGATCTTTTCCTTTATCTCTCCCCCGTCCTCCCCAGTGGGGGACGGGGGACTTTCAAAAAGGGCGATCCAAAACGAAATGGGATGTTTCAACGCAGCACACATCATAAGGTCTTTGCTGACACGAGGCATGACCAGTAATGAGCGCATCACTTGAAAATGAACTGAGGAGGAACTGCGATATGACCAGTGAGGCCCTGCAAAGAGCTCGGGACTTTGAGGCCCAGTACGGCCCACATATCCCCGACGCCGAGCGCCCCGCCTTTCACGCCACCCCCACCATCGGCTGGATGAACGATCCCAACGGTTTTTCTATGTACCGGGGGGAGTACCATCTGTTCTACCAATACCACCCCTATTCCAACGAATGGGGTCCCATGCACTGGGGGCACCTGAAAACGAAGGACTTTATCCGCTGGGAGCGGCTGCCCGCTGCTTTGGCTCCGGACCAGCCCTACGACGCCTCCGGCTGTTTTTCCGGCGGGGCGGTGGAGTTGCCCGACGGCCGCCAGCTGCTGATGTACACCGGCGTTCAGCGCCACCATAACGCCGAAGGGTTCCTGGAGGATGTGCAGACCCAGTGCGTTGCCATCGGCGATGGGGTGAACTACGAAAAATGGGGCGGCAACCCGATCCTGGACGGAAAGGACCTGCCGGCCGGAGGCAGCACCATCGACTTCCGAGATCCCAAGGTGTGGCGGGGTGAGGATGGGAATTTCTATGCCGTCATCGGCAACCGCACCGAGGACGGCAGCGGAGCTATCCTGCTCTACCGGGGGATAGAGGACTATAAAGGGGAGCTGGTCCACATTCTTGACCGCTGCCATAACCAGTATGGCCGGATGTGGGAATGCCCTGACTTCTTTGCCCTGGACGGGAAGCAGATCATCCTGACCAGCCCCCAGGACATGACCCCCGTGGGTCTGGAGTTCCACGCGGGCAACGGCACCTTGTGCCTGATGGGCAGCTATGATCCCGAAAAGGGCTTTACTCGGGAACGGATCCAGGCCATCGATTACGGACTGGACTTCTACGCACCCCAGACGCTGGAGACCCCGGACGGGCGGCGGATCATGATCGCCTGGATGCAGAACTGGGACACGGTGGGAGGCAAACCCTTCCACTGCCGCTGGTTCGGCCAGATGACCACCCCCCGGGAGCTGTCCGTTCAGAATGGGCGGCTGTATCAGGTCCCGGTACGGGAGCTGGAACAGTACCGTGGACCGGCGATGATCCATCATCACATTCTGGTCAGCGGGGAGACCAACCTGCCCGGCATTCAGGGCCGGGTGTTGGATATGACGGTGAAAGTGAAGCCCATGGGACCTGGCTCCTACCGCTGGTTCCGGCTCCATGTGGCCAAGGATGGCCAGCATGATACGGTGATCCGCTACAAGCCCGCAGAAAGCACCCTGAAGATCGACCGATGCCGCAGCGGCCTGCCCCGGGATATCGTCAATACCCGCAGCTTTTTGGTTCAGCCCCAGGACGGGGAGCTGAAACTGCGGGTGGTGCTGGACCGGTTCAGCGTGGAGGTGTTTGTGAACGACGGCGAGATCGCGGCCAGCGCGGTGATCTACACCCCCCAGTCAGCAGACGCCATCACCTTTGAGGCGGACGGCCAGGCGCTGATCGACGTGGAAAAGTACGACTTGATTTTTGATGAAAATGAGGAGGACTGAGCCATGAATGGTGGACGATTTGATGTGACGGCCCTGGGCGAACTGCTCATCGACTTCACGGCAAACGGGACCAGCGGACAGGGGAACGGCCTGTTTGAGGCCAATCCCGGCGGAGCGCCCTGCAATGTGCTGGCCATGCTGCAAAAGCTGGGGAAAACCACCGCCTTCGTGGGCAAGGTGGGGGAGGATATGTTCTTCTGCCTGCTGCGCGACGTGGCGGCGGAGGCGGGGATCTGTATGGACTATTTGGTGTTCGACAAGGACGCCCGCACCACCCTGGCCTTTGTCGAGACCTTCGCCAACGGAGACCGGGACTTCTCCTTCTACCGCAATCCCGGGGCGGATATGATGCTGACGGAGGATGAACTGCCCCTGGAGACCATCGCCAACAACCGGATCTTTCATTTCGGCACCCTGTCCATGACCCATCCCGGCGTGCGCAAGGCCACTAAGAGGGCCGTAGCCTGTGCGAAAAATGCCGGGGCGATCGTATCCTTTGACCCCAACCTCCGCCCCCCTCTGTGGGACGATCTGGAGGATGCCCGGGCACAGATTGCCTGGGGCCTGGGCCAGTGCGATGTGCTGAAAATTGCGGACAACGAGCTTGAGTTCATGACCGGCGAGACGGATTTTGACAAGGGCGCGGCCATCCTGCGGGAAAAGTATCCCAACATCCGTATGTTCAACGTCACCGCCGGGGCAGAGGGAAGCTATTCCTACTATGAGGACAAGCGAGTGTTCGTCCCCGCCTGCAAGCTGGGCGGTGTCATCGAAACCACCGGGGCCGGGGACACCTTTTGCGCCAGTGTGCTGAACTTCGTGCTGGAGAACGGTTTGGATGGGCTGTCTGAGGACAATCTGACCGCCATGCTCCGCTTCGCCAACACGGCCGCCTATATCGTCACCACCCGAAAGGGGGCGATCCGCTCCATGCCGGAAAAAGCGGAGGTGGAGGCGCTGATCGGCAGGGACTGAGGCGGCCCCTTCGCTTTTCTGCTGAGTTTGATTGCGGAAAACAAACAACTACAAGGAGTTTTCGGATTTGATCACACCAGAAGCCCAAGAGGCCGCTTGCAGATATCAGGTGTATTTCCGTCCCGCCATGGATGGCGGCGATCAGCCCTATGTGGGCGACGCTATGCCTTTTTATGAGAACGGCGTGTATTATATCTATTATCTAAAGGATCGGGGCAACTCCCGCAACCATTCGATCTATCTGGCCACGACCGCGGATCTTGTGAGCTATACCGAATATGATGACGTACTGCTGGAGTCCACCCCCAGCGCACAGGATGACTGGATCGGCACCGGCTCCGTGGTCAACGTGGGGGGGACCTACTATCTGTTCTACACCGGCCACACCGACGGGCCAATGGAATACAAAGAAAAAATCATGGTGGCGGTGGGCGACAGTCCCCTGACATTCACAAAACGGGCGGATTGGGAGCTCATCCCCCCCGATGAGCTGGGACAGAAGCGGGACTTCCGGGACCCGCAGGCCTACTATGATCCGGAGTCCGGGTACATCACATTGACCGTGACCGCCGCTCAGGATGGCGTGGCCCGGATCTTGAAATTCACGTTGAGCGCCGATCTGCAAAACGTCATCTATGATGGGATCATCTTCACTGACCCCACGGGCGATTTTTGGAACCTGGAATGCAGCGACACGTTCCGCATCGGCGATACCTGGTACATCACCTATTCGGGGCAGGACGACACCCTTTGGTTCGCCAGCTCCCACACACCATATGGCCCCTATGGTGAGGCGAAACCCATAGATGGCAAGCTGTTCTATGCCGCAAAACACGTCGAAGACGGTGATAATGCTTATATGGTGGGCTGGGCGCGCCGGTCAAATGCGATGTCCTCCGCTGTGGGCGTCACCGGCTGGGCGGGCAACCTTGCGGTACAGAAGATCGTACAAAAGGAAAACGGGGATCTGGTGCTGGCTCCGGTGGACGCCGTTGCTGATACCTTCACAGCCCGCCGGGCCCTGGCCATCGAGGAGCCTCATGTGCTTGTGGAAAGCGAGGATACCTACGCCTATACCGATGTTTTTACCTGCTATGAAAGTTTCCTGCTCAGCGGCGAATTTCGCTATGAGAAGGAGGGCCCCTTCGGATTGAGCTTTGATTTTAACGGAGATCCTGGACTGAACAAGTTCATTGCGGTCGATCCCGCTGAAAACAAGCTCCAGCTTTGGTTCAATGAAGGGGACATCTTAATTACTGAAACAGCGGTCAGTTTACAGCCGGGTGAGCCCTATTCCTTTACATACGTTCAAGAGGGGTCCGTGGGCATCTTCTATATTAACGGAATAGCCTCACTGACCGTCCGCTTGTATGGCGCCAGCGGGAAGCCTATCCAGCTTTTTGCAAAAAATAACAGCGTGCTGTTCACATCGCTGCGGCAGTATACAAAGTCTTCAGCTTGACTTTGTTCAAAGAATGCGGTCATGTGGGCCGTAGGGAATGATATCCCTGAAAAACCACATGGCCCAAATAAGACGACAATTGATCGAACGCGTCACGGCAAAAGCCGTTCAGCCCACAAGGCGGAGCGGCTTTTGCTTTCGTCGTTCATATGTCGAACCCTGTCGAACGATTTTTCGTGACAATTTTTGTCGACAGGGATATAATATCAATAGGCGGAAGCCAAACTCTGCAGCTTTCCGGTGAGGTCCACACCAATGTGTGACCTCTGACATTCATGGGCCGCACAGGGCATTTGAACCCCACTGTACGATGAGATATCCATGAGTGTTCCACAGTATTTGGCGCTGTGCCGGCAGCGCGGGTGTGCGCCTTTTCGTGTAAGCGGAAAGGACGTCTATGAACGACGCAGTCGTTACTTATCAAGGCCAGCAAGTATCAGTGCCAAAGGAGGTCGCAGACTTTTTAGAATGGGACCGCCGCCGTATGCGGGCGCAGTACAAGCGGGATCAAAGGCATCTGAGTAGAAGGAGTTTTGAAACGGTGCTGTCCAGCTATGGAGACGCCGAGCGTGTGGCGGAGGACACCGCTCTGAAAAACCTCCAGCTTGAAACACTGCGGGAAACTGTGGCTGGGCTGGACGAACGGGAGCAAAATCTGATTTTCCTCCGATATGGCGAGGAATTGTCTATGGAGGAGATCGGCAGACGCTTGGGCGTGTCCAGGATGGCCATCTCAAAGCGGCTGAGAACGCTGAACCGAAAATTGAACCGCGCTGTCAGTTGACAGCGCGGTTCAATTTTTATTTTCCACGGTTTACAAACCGTCTCCGAGTGTCCTATGTAAATGAGAGGTTGAAGATTCCACAAAAAATCTTTCTAAATAGGAAAGGTTCTTTCAGGTTTAGCTGTTACACTCTGATATGGGCAAAACCTCTTGGACAGGACCAAGTCCCTTCACAGCGTCCACACCAACTTCCACCACTCAAATTCAGAATAAACTAAGGAGTGATATTGACATGGAAAAACTAAAGACTGTTGACGCCGACACATTGATGACTACACCACTGCCCGCCATTCGATACGTAGTGGACCAGCTGCTGCCCCAGGGCCTGCACATCCTGGCCGGAGCACCGAAGGTGGGCAAGTCCTGGCTGGCGCTGTGGCTGTGCCTCTGCGTGTCCAAGGGAGACACCGTCTGGGGCTTCTCCACTGAGCAAAACCCAGTGCTCTATCTCTGTTTGGAAGACAGCTACGCCCGCATCCAAAGCCGCCTGTTCCTGCTCACTGAGGACGCGCCGCCCACGCTCCACTTTGCCAACCTCTCAGACAGTATCGGCAGCGGCTTGGAGGAACAAATCCGTGAGTTCCTCTCCGCCCACCCGCAGACCAAGCTGGTAGTCATCGACACCCTGCAAAAGGTGCGTCGCTCCATACCTGACGCCAATCCTTACGCCAACGACTACCGCGACCTGTCAGCACTGAAGCAACTGGCAGACCAGAACCACATCGCCGTCCTGCTCATCCATCACCTGCGGAAGATGAACGACGACGATCCGCTGAACATGATCTCCGGCACCACGGGTATCAGCGGTGCAACAGACTCCAGCTTTGTGCTCAAACCGGACAAGCGCGGCAGTGACCGCGCCACACTCTATTGTACGGGCCGGGACATTGAATACCGGGAGCTGCTGTTGGAGTTCAAAAAAGACACCCACACCTGGGAACTCATTGAGAACGTCGAACTGGAAATACCACGCCAGGACCCACAGGTATTTTTCCTCTCTGAATTCCTACGGGGGCTGGGTACGTTCGACGGCACCGCCACGCAGTTGAGCGAACTACTGGAACAGGCCACGGGGGAGCAGATGCTCCCTGCCGCGCTGGCAAAAAAGCTGGTGCGGTTTATCTCTGAATTGGACAAGGCCGGTATCCACATCACCAGCAGTCGGACTCGGGACAGCCGTCTGCTCCACATCGTCTGTGACGGCAGTGACGGGAATGACGGGAAATCTGCATGCTGAAACTCCTGTCACAGCCGTCACACCTGTCACGCCCCCGTGTTGGGCTGTATACGGCCCCGTGTCCGCTCTTGCGGCGCAGGGCGGGAATATACCCGCACTGCGAGCTGGACGCGGTGTGCGACCCCTGCGGGCCGTCTGTGGGAGCGCCAAGTGAGGGCAACGCAGAAACGCCCCGTTGGGGCGAAGGCCTACCTCGCCGGGGCCCCCGCAAAGCCGCCCTTTGGCTTTGCGGGGAGAGCCGGAAGGAATGGAGCGGGCGAAGTCCTCGCCGCAGGCGGGGACGCAGCGGAGCGGAATTTGTTCCGGCGAGGGCAAGCATCGCGTCCGGCTATACGCCGTCCGCATTCGCCGGGGCTATGCCCCGGCACCCCCTGCCCCTGAAGGGGAGAAAGGACATCAATGCAGAAGAAAAAAACAGCTATCGTCACCGCCCGAATGACGCCGGAGGTCAAGCACCAGCTCCAGGCGCGGGCACACGACGCAAACATGACCCTCACCAATTACCTGATCATCTGCGGACTGGGACAGGAAATCGTTCGGGTGGATGGTCTGGATGAAGTGCTCTCCGAGCTGAAGGCCCAGGGCCGCAACCTCAACCAGCTTGCCACGCTGGCCAACATGGGACGAATCACCATCCTGCGCGGGGACGATTTGATTCAGGAGTACGCCAGACTGTGCGATACGCTGGGTGCGCTCATTCGGGAGGTGCGCTGATGGCAACCTTCACCGCGATTCAAAACAAGAAACAGTCCGCCGGTGCGATGCGCGGCGTGCTCGACTACGTGGAGAAGGAGGAGAAAACCCGTTGGGGCGACACGTGGCTGGTCACCAGCAGCAACTGCGTCCCTCAGTCCGCCTTCATCGAGATGCAGATGACCAAGGAGCGTTTCCAAAAAACAGGCGGGACGCAGTTCTACCACTTCGTCCAATCTTTCTCTGCGGAGGACAACGTCACGCCCCAGGAGGTCAACGCTATCGGGCTGGAGTTTGCACAGAAGCAGTTTCCGGATTTCGAGGTGGTGGTTGCCACCCACGTTGACACCGGCCGTCTGCACAACCACATGGTGGTAAACAGCGTCAGCCACAAGGACGGCCACAAGCTCCATCAGAGCTACAGCGATTTGCTGACGCACCGTAAGGTGAACGATGAGATCTGTCTCGCTCACGGTCTGAGTGTGCTGGACGAGTGCGATCCCCAGAAGAAGAAAAAGCGCATGAAACCCGGCGAGTACCAAGCTGGCCTGCACGGCGACAGCTGGAAGCTGGATCTGATCCAGGCCATCAACGAGGCGCTGGAGTACGCCACCAGCCGGGAGAGCTTCATCGAAAACATGGAGGTGGAGGGATATGAGGTGAGCTGGGTGCCAAACCGAAAGCACATCACCTTCACCTGCCCCAATGGACGCAAGTGCCGTGACAGCAGCCTCCATGATGAAACCTTCCTCAAGGAAAATCTGGAGGCGCTCTTTCTCTACCGCCAGGCTATAGGCTTCCGCCCCACCACGCCGGAGCCGGACGAGGGCTGGATGGGTGAGCTGGCCGCAGGGTGGTTCCGGGTGGCGGCGGAGTTGGAACGCGACGAACAGTGGCAGCTCCCCGCGCCGCCCACCTGGACGGACAGCAAGCAACGCCGCCGCGAAACGCTGAAGAAAATGGCCATGGGCCAAAAGTTCGGCGGCAATGAAGAACACAGTTTTGAGCAGACCCTGTGAGCCAGGGAGAAAGGATATCTATGAGGAATGATTTGGATGAATATTTGGAAACCGGGATGATGGGTGCTTACCACCCGGACAAGACTTTCGTGCGCTATGACGGGGATGGGGTATGCACCATATTCCGGGACACAGATTTACAGAAGCGTGATGGATGCCTCGTCCGGGAGCGGCAAATGCTGATCGACCAGCAGGGCTTTTTCATCACCTCTGTGTTCCCGGAGCACCCCACCGCCACACCCACAGACAAAATGCTGGAGCTCATTGACACCGAGTTGAAAAAAGATACCCACACCGGATGAAGTTTCAGTAGACTTCGGCGGGCCAGTGCGGTATGATATGCGTACCGTACCGGCTTGCCCCCGAAAGGAGGAAACGATAAAATGGCAAGCCAAAAATATACCATCCTCTACGGACGGCTCAGTCAGGAGGATGACCGGGCGGGGGATTCAAATTCCATCGTCAACCAGCGCCTTCTGTTGGAACGATATGCCCAAACCAATGGGTTTGAAAACACGCTGTTCCTGGCGGACGATGGATACAGCGGGACAAATTTCGAGCGGCCCTCTTGGAAAAAGGTCATTGAGCTGATTGAGGCGGACGAGGTGGACACCCTGATTGTAAAGGATATGTCTAGGCTGGGCCGTGAGTACCTGCAGGTGGGCCAGCTGACGGAGCTCTACCTGCCGACAAAGGGTGTCCGATTCATTGCTATCAACGATGGGGTGGATTCCCTGGTGGAGAGCAGCACCGACTTCAATCCCATCAGGAATTGGGCAAACGAGCTACACGCCAAGGACACCAGCAAGAAGGTCCGGGCGGTGAAAAAGATGCAGGCGGAGCGTGGTGAGCGCCTGGGCGGCAGGCCGCCTTACGGTTACCGCAGGAAAACGCCTGACAGCAAGGAGATCATTCCCGATGAGGAAACCGCTTCAACCGTCCAGCGCATCTTCCAACTGTGCGCCAGCGGCAAAGGTCCGAACCAAATCGCCCGCATTTTAACCGGGGAACAGATTTTGACACCAGCAAATTACGCCTATCAGAAAGAGGGAAAGTCCCATAACCACGTAGACATCACCCGTCCCTATGACTGGAGCGGCAGCTCAGTAACGGGAATCTTGGACAACCGGGCTTACCTTGGGCACACAGTGGGACTGCGGTCTACATCCCTCTCCTACAAAAATAAAAAGCTGATCCGCAGGCCGGAAAGCGAGCAGCTCGTCGTGGAGAATACCCACCCGGCGCTGGTCACCCGGGAGCTATGGGATATCGTGCAGGATGTGCGGCAGCACAAGAAGCGCATCCCCAAGCAGATGGAGGAGCCGAATATCTTCTCTGGACTGGCCTTCTGCGCCGACTGCGGCAAGCCCATGGTGCTCCACCGGGCCAGCACGATGAAAAAGGCGGAATATTATTTCACCTGCTACACCTACGGAAAACGGGGGAAAAACGAGTGTTCGTCCCACCGCATCAGAGAGGACGAATTGCGCAAAATCGTGTTGGACGATATCCGGCGGGTTACCCACTTCGCCAGGATGAAGGAGCGGCAGTTCGCGGCCTACATCAACCAGAAGAACAGCACGGAGCTGCGCCGGGAGATGAATGCGCTCCAAAAAGAGCTGGATACCATGCGGAAACGGGACGGGGAACTGTCCATGCTGTTCAAGCGTCTCTATGAGGACCATGTCCTCCAGCGGATCACCGCCGAGCAGTTTCGAATGCTCTCCGCCGATTATAACACCGAGCAGAAGGGGCTGCAAGAGGCTATCCCGGAGAAGGAGGCCCGGCTGGAGAGGCTAAGGGCGTCTGCCGCTAACGTAGAAGCGTTCATTGAGAAGGCAAAGCGGTTCACCACCATCGATCAGCTGACGCCAGAGCTGGTGCGGCTGTTCATCCAGCGCATTGAAATCGGGGAACGGCCTCCGAAGGGTTCACGCTTCGCGCAGGGCATCAAGATCGTCTACCGGGACATCGGGTGCATGGACAGCCCGATGGAACCGGGGGAATGTCCGCCGCAGCATTTGCTCCCGCCCATCCCGCCGATTGAGGAGCTCACGAAAATGCTGGCATAAAGGCAGAAAGAGAAGGGAGCGGACGGTTTCCGCCGTCCGCTCCGCAATAACTGGGGTAGGTTCAACTTGTGTCCCTGTGAACAGTAACAGAACGGGTTCAAGGCTTTTCCCTTGCCCGGTTGCAATTTGCAATTGGTTTTGCCCGAGGAGCCTCTTGCGAATTTTTACTGTTAAGATACCCTCATGAAAAATTTTCCTTTCTTCTTCCCTGTTCCCTGCCCTCTCAGGCCATTTGCAGTAAAGTGGGCAACGCCGCATTATTTGCACAAATCGCTTCCCTACTGCCCACTCGCTTTGCCCTCGCCCGAGAAGTCCGGCAGGATGACGCCGGCGAACTTTCCCCGCTTCTTCGCCCCGTTGAGCTGGGGCGTGTCCAGCAGCCTTTCGATGCTGATATGGTCGGACATGGATTGGATAGCCTCCCGCTCAATCTCGTCGTTCTTGTGCAGATACTTCCGGGTAGTTTCAATGGACGAGTGCCCCAAAATACCTTGGACGATATTCAGCGGCACCTTCTCCTCCACCAGCCGGGTAGCCAGAGTGTGCCGGAGGGCGTGAGGGTTCACATTCTTGATCTCGCACCGCTTGGACACGGCCCGCAGCCGGATGTCAAAGCTCTTAGGGTCAATATAAGTACCCGTGGTGGACGGGAACAGCAGGTTGTGCGGGTTGGGCCAGTCCGAGTTGGCCATGGTGAAGATGTGCCGCACCAGCAGCTCGCACAGGCCATCCGAGATAGCCGTCTCCCGGTAGGAGCTCCGGGTCTTGGGGGTGTTCTGGACGATCAGGTGGGTCTTTTTGTTGGGATCATAGTTCAGAATTTTGATGTTGGGGTTATCCAGAGAAAGGGCCACTGTAGGTACCCGCTGAATGTTTTTTGTCACCCGCAACGTCTGGCGCTCCAAATTGAAATCCGAAATTTCCAGGGCCAGCAGCTCCCCCTTGCGGTAGCCCACAAAGAGGTCAGTAAGGATGGCGATCCGCTGGGTCTCTTTCATAACCTCCCGGATGAACACCTCCATCTCACTGGAACTGAGCACCCGCATCTCCCGCTGAACTACCTCTGGACGGGTCGTGCAAAGCGTAGGGTTACCATGGAGCTTGTACTTCCCTTCCGCATAGGTAAAGAAGTCCTTCAAGATCATGTGGTGGTTGCGGATGGTTTTTGGCGAGAGACCGATGTTCTTGCTGTCTTTCCGCCCCCCTGCAAGCTGCTTCTTTTGGTAGTAGGCCTGCACCACGTCCTGGGTGATCGCATACAAAGGCATCTCCCCAAACGCCTGGGCAAAGTGGGCCTCGTAGGTAGCCAGATAGCTGGCGTAGGTGGACGGCTTGCGGGTGGGCGGCGACTTATACAGCTTCAGCCACTCAAGGAAGGCATCCTTGAACAGCGTCTCGGCCTCGGGGAAATGCCCGAGGCGGGCGGCCAAGGCTTCCGCGCTTTCGGTTTCCATCTGCTCTTGCCTGATCCGTTCTTGGATCGTGGCACGTGCAGCCTCCCACTCCTCTTTGCGCTGCTTGCAGATCGCCTTTGTACGGCCTTTGAAAGACTTGCGCAGCGGTGAGCCGTCCTCTTTCCTGCCGATGGTCACTTGGTATACCCAGGTTCGATCCTTCAGCTGATAGTAGCTGCCCTCGCCGTTTGCTCTTTTTCCTGCCATGGTAAAACCTCCAATTCTACGAAAATTGAAGATTTGACCTAATGTGCCGCGGCGCTGGGATTTGCCAGCCACGCATAAAAGGGTTCAGCGGGTATCCGATACGTCTGGCCGATCTTGATAACCGGGAACGACCCGCTGTGGACCAGGTTGTATGCAGAGTTAGCACCGATCTTCAAAATCTGCCGCACTTCCTCGACGGTTAAAGTTTCTTGAACCTTTTCACACATGACAGTTCCTCCTCTGTGCGCCGCGTGCCGAAGTCTGTTCGATTGTCAAGGTGCGCTGCTGGCTCTTAAAGCTATTGTACGATAACTCTTTGGGCAGTTCAAGAGCCCAGCAGCCGCTCCGGCACATTTATTTTTAATTCCCTGCGCCGAAAAAACGGCGCAAAGAAGGAGATGCCCTCCAGGAATGCACCTGGAAAGCACCTCTTTTTTGACAGCTTAGGGCTTGTTTGAAAAAACGTGGAAGTTATGCTAAATCAACAAAATAGCGATAGAGGCCAGATAAACAAAGGCGA
>ERZ808051.643-NODE-643-length-33522-cov-6.481836_pt1 | contig 33522 bp, 24 predicted proteins | sample MGYA00380199_ERZ808051 | MGnify/ENA primary metagenome ERZ808051 (study PRJEB31490, sample SAMN06133391) | mouse gut metagenome | isolation source: J11 | host: mice | place: China: Chengdu | collected 2015-05 ...
TTGGACAGGTATTCGTTGATCTTTGCCACGATGGGGAACAGTGTCGCTTCAAGCTCAGCCATAATAATGCTTCCTTTCTGTATTTGACGGTTGTGTAGGGGCGGGTATTACCCGCCCGCCGCAGTTGCGGCGCAGGTGAATATCCTACGGGCGGATGATATGCGCCCCTACGGGTTATTTCTTATCCTTAAAATATTCCTTGGTGATGGAGGCCACCGCGCCGGACAGCAGCAGCAGGGCGATCAGGTTGGGGATGGCCATAGCGCCGTTGAGGGTGTCAGAGATATCCCACATAAGCTGGCCGGAGCCGGTGACCCCCACGATGCAGAACAGCACGAATATGATCTTGTAGACGGAGGTGACGACTTTGTTGTCTCGGGAGATGTAGCCCCAGCACCGCTCGCCGTAGTAGCTCCAGCTGAGGATGGTGGACAGGGCGAAGAAGACCAGACTGAGCTGGATAATGGTGCCGCCCAGGGTGCCGGGGAGGATGGCGTTAAAGGCGGCCACAGCGGCGGAACCCTTGGAGGCGTAGCCCTCCAGGGCGGCCTCGCCCAGCTCGAAGCCGGACAGCAACACGGTGAAGGCGGTGATGGAGCAGATGACAATGGTGTCGAAGAAGACCTCGAACACCCCCCAGATGGCCTGCTCGGCGGGCTCCTGGGTGGAGGAGGCGGCGTGGGCGATGGGGGCGGAGCCCAGACCGGCCTCGTTGGAGAACACGCCCCGGGCGAAGCCGTTCTTCATGGCGATCATGATGGCGTAACCAAACACACCGCCGCCCACCGCCTCAAAGCTGAAGGCGCTGGAGAAGATGGCGCCCAGCACGCCGGGGATGTCGGTAATGCGCATAAGGATGACCACAATGCCCGCCGCCACATAGAACACGGACATGAAGGGGACCAGCAGGGAGGTGACCTGTCCGATGCGCTTCACGCCGCCCAGGACCACCACGCCCACCAGCACGGTGAGGGCGACGCCGGTGACCATGGGGTCCAGCCCGAACAGGCCGCTGACCGCTCCGGCAATCTCGCTGGACTGGGCGATGTTGCCGATGCCGAAGGAGGCCAGGCCCCCCAGCAGGGCGAAGACAACGGCCAGCCACTTCCAGTTTTTGCCCAGGCCGTTTTCAATGTAGTACATGGGGCCGCCCTTGTGGACGCCGTCCGCGCCGGTGTCCCGGAATTTCATGGCCAGGGCGATCTCGGCGTATTTGGTGCACATACCGAAGAAGGCGGACACCCACATCCAGAACACGGCCCCCGGTCCGCCGATGAAGATGGCCCCGGTGACGCCGGCGATGTTGCCCGTGCCCACGGTGCCCGCCAGGGCAGTGGTCACCGCCTGGAAGGGGGACAGGTTGCTGCCGTGGTCGGTCTGGCCCTTTTTGCGGAACAGGGAGCCCACGGTGTTCCGCATGATATAGCCGAACCGGCGGACCTGGACCCAGCCGGTGCGGAAGGTGAGGAACACGCCGGTGCCCACCAGCAGGGCCAGCATGATGGGGCCCCAGACAAAGTCGTTGGCGGCGCGCTCTGCATTCATGACAATCTCCAGAAATTTTTCCATAGCCTACTCTCCTTCGCGGGGCAGACAAAAAACGGGCCGCGGGGGATGCCCGCAGCCCAAAGAAAAAGCACAGCCCGGCGGAGCACAGGCCCCGCCGTTTTGACTTTCCTCTGTCCTTTTGCCTGAGAGATTGGCGGGGCGTTCTGCCCCGCGTTGCACCTTCGGCACCCGGTAAACGAGCTTCTCCAGAGTCACATCCACGCGCAGTCCTCATCCCACAGGGGACGCCTGAGAGTGTTATTCCTTCGGCAGGCCGTAAGGCCGTTTTCCTGCGCGCTTCGTCTGTCCCTATTCAATTACCAGCATACCATACCACATGACAGGGGGATTTGTCAACGTCTGACGGACAACAATACACCGATTACGGATTTTTCAGCTAATTAAACGAACAGAGCAGAATTTTCGTCCAATAAAGTTTACAATTTGCTCTTTTTTTGCGGGGACGGGTGTGGTATACTGATTTAGATTGTGATTATCTGTGTGTAGGGACGGATATTATCCGTCCGTTATGCGACGGAAAGGGTATGCGGTCAGGAGATACCCGCCCCTGCAAACTGGGTTGCTCGTAGGGGCGCACATTGTGCGCCCGCACAGAGCGGCAAAGATTTGACGGCGGGCGGACAATGTCCGCCCCTACACAGTGATCCCTCAACACATGAAACCGAGAGGTGTTTTACACAATGAGCCTGTTTACCAAGATCTTCGGGACCTCCTCCCAGCGGGAGCTGAAGTCTATCTACCCCATTGCCGATAAGGTGGACGCCCTGGAGGAGGAGTACAAAGCCCTCACCGATGCCCAGCTCCAGGCCAAGACTCCGGAGCTGAAGGAGCGCCTGGCCAACGGCGAAACCCTGGACGACATCCTCCCCGAGGCCTTCGCCGCCTGCCGGGAGGCCGCCTGGCGGGTGATCGGCCTGCGGCCCTACCGGGTGCAGGTGGTGGGCGGCATCGTCCTCCACCAGGGCCGCATCGCCGAGATGAAAACCGGCGAAGGCAAGACCCTGGTGGCTACCCTCCCCGCCTACCTCAACGCCCTGGCGGGCAAGGGGGTCCACGTTATCACCGTGAACGACTACCTGGCCAAGCGTGACTCGGAGTGGATGGGCAAGGTCTTCCGCTTCATGGGTCTCACGGTGGGTCTGGTGATTCACGGCGTGATGGGCGAGGAGAAGAAGGCCGCCTATCAGGCGGACATCACCTATGGCACCAACAACGAATTTGGCTTCGACTACCTGCGGGACAACATGGCCATCTACTCCCAGGAGCTGGTCCAGCGGGGCCACGCCTTCGCCATCGTGGACGAGGTGGACTCCATCCTCATCGACGAGGCCCGCACCCCCCTGATTATCTCCGGCCAGGGGGAGAAGTCCACCCAGCTGTATACCATCGTGGACCAGTTCGTCTCCCGCCTGAAGTGCCAGCGGGTGCGGAAGGTGGACGAGAAGGAGGAGGAAGACGTCGATATCGACGCCGACTACATCGTGGACGAGAAGGCCCGCACCGCCACCCTCACCGCCCGGGGCATCAAGAAGGCGGAGGAGGCCTTCCAGGTGGAGAACCTGGCGGACATGGAGAACACCACCCTCTCCCACCACATCAACCAGGCCATCAAGGCCCGGGGCGTGATGAAGCGGGATATCGACTACGTGGTGAAGGACGGCCAGGTCATCATTGTGGACGAGTTCACCGGCCGCCTCATGTTCGGCCGGCGGTACAATGAGGGCCTGCACCAGGCCATCGAGGCCAAGGAGCATGTGGAGGTGGCCAACGAATCCAAAACCCTGGCCACCATCACCTTCCAGAACTACTTCCGCCTCTACGACAAGCTGTCCGGCATGACGGGCACCGCCATGACCGAGGAGGAGGAGTTCGGCACCATCTACAACCTGGACATCGTGGAGATCCCCACCAACCGGCCCCTGGCCCGGGTGGACCAGCCCGACCTGGTGTACAAGACCAAGGAGGGCAAGTACCGCGCCGTGGTGGAGCAGATCAAGGCCTGCCACGAGAAGGGCCAGCCCGTGCTGGTGGGCACCGTGTCCATTGAGATTTCGGAACTGGTGAGCAAAATGCTCACCCGGGCGGGCATCAAGCACAACGTGCTCAACGCCAAGCACCACGAGAAGGAAGCGGAGATCGTGGCCCAGGCGGGCAAGTTCGGGGCGGTCACCGTGGCCACCAACATGGCCGGCCGCGGCACCGACATCATGCTGGGCGGCAACGCCGAGTTCATGGCCAAGGCGGAGCTGCGCCGCCAGGGCATGAGCGACGAGCTGCTGGCCGAGGCCACCGGCCACGCCGAGACGGACAACCAGGAGATCCTGGATGCCCGGAAGGCGTTCGGCGAGGCGGAGGCCAAATACAAGGAGGAGATCCGGGAGGAGGCGGACAAGGTCCGCCAGGCCGGAGGGCTCTACATCCTGGGCACCGAGCGCCACGAGTCCCGCCGCATCGACAACCAGCTGCGGGGCCGCGCCGGCCGTCAGGGCGACCCCGGCGAGAGCCGGTTCTTCCTCTCCCTGGAGGACGACATCCTCCGTCTGTTCGGCTCGGAGCGCATCCAGAATATGATGGAGCGGCTGGGCGTGGACGACGATACCCCTCTGGACCAGAAAATGCTGTCCGGCGCCATCGAGAACGCCCAGAAGCAGGTGGAATCCCGGAACTTCCAGACCCGTAAGACGGTGCTGGAGTACGACGACGTGATGAACACCCAGCGTGAGGTCATCTACAAGCAGCGCCGCCAGGTGCTGGACGGCGAGGACGTGCACTCCGCCGTTGAGAATATGCTGTCCACCATGGTGACGGGGCTGGTGGCGGGCCACGCCGGGGAGCAGGGCCATATCAGCGGCGAGGACTTCAAAACCGCCACCGCCCACCTGGCCGGATCGGTGTTCACCCCCGCCCAGCTGGACAGGTTCCAGGGGGAGGCGGAGAACACCGCCCCGGACAAGCTGTCCGACGAGATGCTCAACACCGCCCGGGACAATTACGCCCAGCGGGAGCAGGTCATCGATCAGGCCATGGAGGGCCGGATGGGCCCGGGCAAGTCCGCCATGCGGGAGCTGGAGCGGGTGATCCTCCTGCGGGTGGTGGACGAGTACTGGATGGACCACATCGACGCCATGACTGAGCTGCGCCAGGGCATCGGCCTGCGGGCCTACGGCCAGTCCGACCCGGTGGTGGAGTACAAGCGCGAGGGCTTCGACATGTTCGAGCAGATGATCGCCGCCATCCAGGAGGAGACGGTGCGCCGCCTGTTCACCGTCCGGGTGAGGACCAACGAGGAGATCCGCCGGGAGCGGGTGGCCAAGATCACCGGCCAGTCCGCGGGCAGCGACGGCACCGTGAAGAAGCAGCCGGTGAAAAAGGTGGTCAAGATCGGCCGCAACGACCCCTGTCCCTGCGGCAGCGGGCTGAAGTGGAAAAAGTGCACCTGCTCCGAGTACCATCAGCAGTAAAAAATTCTCGTCCCCTCGGAGAGCGGAGGGGGTATCCGGGGGGCGCTGTGTGCCGGTGGCACACGTCCAGCGCCGGCCGAACCGAAGGTGCGACACTGGTTCCCCCGGAAGGCGCGGCTGGGCGCGAAGCGCCGCATGTTCCGCAGAAAATGCCCGCGCCGGAGGAAGTGCCTATGAATATCGTTGAACAGACCAAAAACGGCGTGACCTTTTTCTCCTCCGACGGCATGGACGCCGCCGGGGGAGCGGCCCACGGCTTTTCCACCCGGCTGGGCGGCGTGTCCGAGGGGATGTGGGCCTCCCTCAACCTGGGGGCCAGCCGGGGGGACGACCCCGACCACGTCCGGGAGAACTACCGCCGTTTTTTCGCCGCCATCGGCGGGTCGGCCGGAAAGCTGGCCATGACCAATCAGGTCCACGGCGGTACTGTGCGGTGCGTCACCACCGCCGACCTGCACGCAGACCCCTGCGGCAAGGTGAGCTATGAGGCGGACGGCCTCATGACCGACCTGCCCGGAGTGGCGCTGGTCATCTATTCCGCCGACTGCATCCCCATCCTCTTCTACGACCCGGTCCGCCGGGTGATCGCCGCCGTCCACGCGGGCTGGCGGGGCACCGCCGCCGGCATCGCCACCGCTGCCGTGGAGCGGATGGCGGATGTGTTCGGCTGCAATCCGGCGGACATCCTGGCCGCGGTGGGCCCCGGCATCGGCCCCGACTGCTTCGAGACCCATGAGGACGTGCCCAACGCCATGACCGCCGCCCTGTCCACCGCCGTCCTCCGGCACATCAAAATCAAGGAGAACGGCAAGTTCTCCGTAGACCTGAAGGCCATCAACGCCATGCGGCTGGAGCAGGCCGGGCTGGACCCGGACCACATCGCCGTCAGCGGAATCTGCACCGCCTGCGACCCGGACCGCTTCTGGAGCCACCGGAAGCAGGGCACCAGCCGGGGCTCCATGGCCGCCGCCATCCAGCTGATATGAGGCGCGCCCTGGCCCTGCTGCTGGCGGTCTGTCTGGGGCTGGCCCTGGCGGGCTGCGGGCAGGAGACTCCTCAGCCCTCCCCCTCCGCCGCCCCCACGCCCGTCCCCACCCGGACGGCGGAGACGGTGCGGTTCAGCTTGGGCTACGACCCCTCCGCCTCCCGCCACCCCATCACCGGGGGGAGCCAGATGAACCAGGAGCTGACGGGCCTGGTGTACCAGGGGCTGTATGAGCTGGACAACACGTTTACCCCCCGGCCGGTGCTGGCCGCCTCCGGCGCCCCCGGCGAGGACGGGTACAGCTGGACCTTTACGATAAAGTCCGGGGTGCTCTTCTCCGACGGCACCCCGCTCACCGCCCGGCACGCCGCCGACTCCCTCAACGCCGCCCGGAGCGCCCCGCTGTACGCCGCCCGGCTGTCCGCGGTGACGGCGGTGGCGGCGGCGGACGACGCCACCCTGACCGTCACCCTGTCCGCCCCCAACGGAAACCTGCCCGCCCTGCTGGACGTGCCCATCGTGCTGGAGCAGGGGGAGGGCCCGCCCCTGGGGACGGGGTACTACCGCTATGAGAGCGCCGGGGAACGGCTGTTCCTCCAGACCAACCCCTACCACGGCGGGGCGGCGGCCCTGCCCTACGACGCCATCCCCCTGACGGCGGTGGAGGACGCGGGGGAGCGCATCGCCGCCTTTGACAGCGGGGAGATCACCGCCGTCACCACCGAGTTCTCCTCCGCCTACGCCCTGGGGTATTCCAGCAGCTACGAGGCCTGCGACTACCCCACCACCTCCCTGATCTATGTGGGCTTTCAGGCCGGAAAAGGGCCCTGCCAGTCCCCGCAGGTGCGGCAGGCGTTCTCCCGGACCTTTGACCGGGAGGCGCTGGTTCAGGTGGAGCTGTCCGGCCACGGAGATCCCGCCTGTCTGCCCGTCTCCCCCCTCCACGGGGAATATGACGGGGAGGCCGCCGCCCTGCTGGCCCGCGATCCGGAGGAGGCCGCCGCCCTGCTGGCCCAGGCCGGATATGAGATCAATGAGGAGGACGGCCTGCTCTACCACCGGAGGATGCCGCTGGCCGTCACCCTGCTGGTGAACAGCGACAATGAGCCCCGCCAGGCCGCGGCGGACGCCCTGGCCGCGTCCCTCCGGGAGCTGGGGGTGGATGTCACGGTGAACACCCTGCCCTGGGAGGGCTACACCGCCGCCCTGGCCCGGGGGGACTTCGACCTGTACATCGGCGAGGTGCGGCTCACCGGGGACTTCGACCCCGCCCCGCTGCTCACCGGGGCGCTGAACTACGGCGTGGGCGAGGACTGGGAGCTGGCCCAGGCCCTGGACGCCTGGAGAGGGGCCTGGGGGGAGGCCCGGGCCCTGGCCGCCCGGGACCTGTGGAGCCGGTTCGCCCAGTCCGCACCCGTTGCCCCCCTGTGCTTCCGCCGGGGGTCCCTGCTGGTGCGGTGGGGGATGGTGTCCGACCTCCAGCCCACCCGGGCCAATCCGTTCTACCGTATGGAGGAGTGGACCACGACTGTGAACTGATTATCTTTCCGGCGGAAGGCCGCCGGGTGAAGGAGAAATAGACCATGAAAAGCCAAGTATTTCGCTGCTTTGTCCGCAAGCGCCCCGGCTTCGACGTGGAGGCCCAGGGCCTGTGCCGGGACCTGCGGGAGCAGCTGGGGATCAGAGGCCTCACCAGTCTGGCCCTGTTCCACCGCTATGACGTGGAGGGGATCAGCCGGGAGGTCTATGAGCAGGCCAAGGAGACGGTGTTCTCCGAGCCCCAGGTGGACGCGGTCTTTGACGAGGACCTCCCCCTCCCCGACGGCCCCCACAGCGTGCTGGCGGTGGAGGCCCTGCCGGGCCAGTTCGACCAGCGCTCCGACTCCGCCGCCCAGTGCGTCCAGCTCATGACCGGCGGGGACCGGCCCCTCATCGCCTACGCCAAGGTGTACGTGCTGGAGGGGGCGCTGTCCCAAGGGGAGCTGGACAAGATCCGGGGCTACCTCATCAACCCGGTGGAGTGCCGGGAGGCGGCCATGGACAAGCCGGACACCCTGGCCCGGTCCTACGACATTCCCGACCGGGTGGCCGTGCTGGACGGCTTCACCGACCTGGACGAGGCGGGCCTGAAGGCGGAGCTGGACCGGCTGGGGCTGGCCATGGACCTGGACGACTTGAAATTCCTCCAGAACTACTTCCGGGACTGGGAGCGCCGGGACCCCACCATCACCGAAGTGCGGGTGGTGGACACCTACTGGTCCGATCATTGCCGCCACACCACCTTCTCCACCCATTTGGAGGGAATCCAGATCGGCGACCCCCGGGTGCAGGGGGCCTATGAGCGCTACCTGGCCGCCCGTGAGGAGGTGTACGGCCCGGAAAAGGCCAGGAAGCGCCCCCAAACTCTGATGGACATCGCCACCATCGGAACCAAGGTGCTGAAAAAGCGGGGAGAGCTGCCCGAACTGGACGAGAGCGAAGAGATCAACGCCTGCTCCATTCATGTGGCCGCCGACGTGGACGGGGAGGAGCAGGACTGGCTCCTGATGTTCAAAAACGAGACGCATAACCACCCCACCGAGATCGAGCCCTTCGGCGGCGCGGCCACCTGCATCGGCGGGTGCATCCGGGACCCGCTGTCCGGCCGGGCCTACGTCCACCAGGCCATGCGGGTGACGGGGGGCGGCGACCCTACGGTCCCCCTCTCCGACACCCTGGAGGGTAAGCTGCCCCAGCGGAAGATCGCCCAGACCGCCGCGGCGGGCTACTCCTCCTACGGCAACCAGATCGGCCTGGCCACCGGCCACGTGGCCGAGCTGTACCACCCCGGCTACATCGCCAAGCGGCTGGAGTGCGGCGCGGTGGTGGCCGCCGCCCCCGCCAGCCATGTCCGCCGGGAGCGCCCCGCCCCAGGGGACGTCATCATCCTGCTGGGGGGCCGAACCGGCCGGGACGGCATCGGCGGGGCCACCGGCTCCTCCAAAAGCCACAACAAAAAATCCCTGGCCACCATGGCCAGCGAGGTGCAGAAGGGCAACGCCCCCGAGGAGCGCAAGCTCCAGCGGCTGTTCCGGGATGAGAACGCCACCCGGATGATCAAGCGGTGCAACGACTTCGGCGCGGGGGGCGTGTCCGTGGCCATCGGCGAGCTGGCCGACGGCCTGGAGATCGACCTGGACGCGGTGCGCAAAAAGTACGACGGCCTGGACGGCACCGAGCTTGCCATCTCCGAGAGCCAGGAGCGCATGGCCGTTGTCGTCGCAGCCGAGGACGAGGAGCAGTTCATCGCTCTGGCGGAGGCGGAAAACCTGGAGGCCTACCGGGTGGCGGTGGTCACCGAGACCCCCCGTATGGTCATGACCTGGAAAGGCCAGACCATCGCCAGCCTGAGCCGGGAGTTTTTGAACACCAATGGCGCGGTAAAGCACGCCCGGGTTTTTGTAGGGGGCGCTGACCCCAGCGCCCCGTGCCCCGGATCAAACGGGCCGGTGAGGACACCGGCCCCTACGTTGCGGGAGATGGCGGCCAGCCTGGAGTGCGCCTCCCGCCGGGGGCTGGTGGAGCGGTTCGACGGCTCCATCGGCGCGGGGTCGGTGCTCATGCCCTTCGGCGGCAGGACCCAGACCAGCCCCGCCCAGGCCATGGCGGCCCTGCTGCCCACCATGCCGGGAGAGGAGACGGATCAGGCCAGCGTCATGGCCTGGGGCTGCAACCCGGAGTGGCTGTCCGCCGACCCCTTCGCGGGGGCCCGGGCCAGCGTCACCCTCTCCCTGGCCAAGATCGTGGCGGCGGGGGCGGACTACCACGACGCCTATCTCACCATGCAGGAGTTTTTCGAGAAGCTGCGCAATGACCCCGCCCGCTGGGGCAAGCCCTTCGCCGCCCTCTTGGGGGCGCTGGACGCCCAGCTCAAGTACGGCTGCGCCGCCATCGGCGGCAAGGATTCCATGTCCGGCTCCTTCCTGGACCTGGACGTGCCCCCCACCCTCATCTCCTTCGCCGTCGCCCCCGTCAAGGCCGGAGACGTGCTCTCCCCCGAATTCAAGGAGGCTGGGCACCCGGTGTATGTGTTCGCGGGCGGTCCGAAGGACCAGACCGCTTGGGACGCCTTCCACAAGCTGGCCCAGGGCGGGAACGTAAAGGCGGCGTGGGCGGTGGAAAACAGCGTTGCCGAGGGGCTGATGAATATGTCCTTCGGCAACCGGATCGGCTTTGCCGCCGACCCGGATGTGCCTTTGGGCTGGTATGCCCCCGCCCAGGGCGCCATCATCGCCGAGCTGACCGAGGATGTGGACGCAGCGCTGGAGGGGGACCTGGTCATCCGCATCGGAACGACCACGGCCGAGCCGGTCATCAAGCTGTACCACAGCGGGGACTGGCCCAACTGCCCCAAGGGCGAGGACTCCGCCCCCATCGACGAGCTGCTGGCCCTCAACGAAAAGACGCTGGAGGAGGTCTACCCCACCCGGGCCGGGACCTGTGAGCCGGTGGAGCCCATCACCTGGGACCGCCGCTCCCCCGCTGTGTTTGACGGCGAAATTGCAAGGCCAAAGGTGGTCATCCCCGTGTTCCCCGGCACCAACTGCGAGTACGATTCCGTCCGGGCCTGCCTGCGGGCCGGAATGGACGCGGAAACCGTGGTGATCCGCAACCTGACGCCCGAGAGTTTGGCCCAGTCCGCCCTGGAGCTGGAACAGGCCATCAAGAACGCCCAGATTGTGTTCCTCCCCGGCGGCTTCTCCGGCGGCGACGAGCCGGAGGGCTCCGCCAAGCTGATCGTATCATTCTTCCGCAACCCCCGGCTCACCGACGCGGTCCACGACCTGCTGAAGCACCGGGACGGCCTGATGCTGGGCATCTGCAACGGCTTCCAGGCGCTGCTGAAGCTGGGCCTGCTGCCCACGGGCAGCATCTCCCCCGTGGACGAAAACAGCCCCACCCTGACCTACAACCTCATCGGGCGGCACCAGAGCCGGTACGTCACCACCCGGGTGGCGTCGGTGAAATCCCCGTGGATGCTGCTCAGCCACGTGGGCGACCTCCACACCGTCCCCGTGTCCCACGGCGAGGGCCGGTTTGTGGCCCCCCAGGCGGTGCTGGACCAGCTCATTGCCAACGGGCAGGTGGCCACCCAGTATGTGGACCAGAGCGGCGCGCCCTCCATGGACATCTCGGTGAATCCCAACGGCTCCATGTGCGCCATCGAGGGGGTGTTCTCCCCCGACGGCCGGGTGTTCGGCAAGATGGGCCACTCCGAGCGGCGGGGGGAGTTTGTGGCGAAAAACATCCCGGGCGACAAGCTCCAGCCCATTTTTGACAGCGGCGCGCTGTACTTCCGCTGACGGAACAAGAACCGCCCCCGCCGGACTCCGGCGGGGGCAGTTTGTCTCTGTTGTTCCCGGTGGTGGCCGGGATGGCCGGTTGCCCGGTCACATCCCCGCCCGTCAGCGGATTCAAACTCTTTTTCGGTTCCTTTTTCTCTCGAGAAAAAGGAACTCACCCGTTGGGCTGGTTCACCGCGCCCACAAAGAGGGGCAGGCCGCTGTCCCCGGTGACGGCGAACAGGAAGGGCCGGTCCAGCACGAAGTCCACTTCCTCGTCGGGGGGCATGGCCGCGCCGCACTCCGCCATGATGACGGTGTAGGCCGCCGCCTCGCAGCCCTCCTCGTCCACCTTCACCCGGGCGGCGTGCTTGGCTTGGGATACATAGATGGGGTCGTCGGTGGACGCCCCCAGGGGGTCGAAGTTGGAGACGGTGTAGTCGAACACATCGGTGACGCCCAGCTCTTTCAGGCCCGCGATCAGGTCCAGGTCGGAGGACACGTCGAACTTGGGCATGGACAGGTTGATGTTGAGGAATTTCTGTCCGGTCCAGCCCTCCCGCGTCACCTTGCCGCTTTCGTCGTACTGGTCGTATTTGGGGGAGAGGAGGAAGTCCATAGCCTCGCCGCTCTGGAGCAGCTCATCCACAGAGGATTCCTGGTCGGGGAGGACCAGCCACATGGAGCCCCCGCGCTGGAACTGGAGCTGGACGGCGGTGAAGTTATCCCCCCAGTAAAAGCTGCTCTCCAGGGTCTTGCGCATGAAGTCCGCGTCCACGTCGCCGGACGGGGCGTGGAAGGTGTCCGTTTCGGTGTGCTCCTTGCTGAACTCGTTGTCCCAGGCGGCCTTGAAGTAGATGGTGGAGGCCAGGGCCAGCACCGTCTCCGGGGCCATCTCCAGCCCCTGGGCCTGTTCCGCCAGCAGGCCGTTGGTCTGGGCGTTGATCCAGTCCCGCAGGGCCTGGTTGTACTCCTCCGAGCCCATCGCGCCGGAGAAGGAGGAGGCGTAGTAGTGCTCCGCCAGAGTGTCCAGCGTCTTTTGGCTGTAGGTCATGCCGTCCCGCAGCCACAGGGAGTTGGCCAGCAGGGAGGTGACCACGCCGTCGTCCCGGTAGTTGTCCCGCCACAGGGCATAGGCCCGGGTGCGCAGCGCCTCGATGGAGCCCACCCCCAGCAGGTCCAGAATCTGCGTCCGGCTGTTTTCCCCGGCGGTCTCCGCCAGCATGGACAGCGCCATATAGACGTTAATGGGGGAGTACACCCGGTTTTCCTCCCCGGCACCGAAGAGGAACTGGGTGGTGGTGCTGGAAATGAAACCGTCCAGCAGCCCGGTGTAGTCCGTGCCGGAACGCAGGGCCTTCCGGCTGCTGGACCAGGCGTCGTAAGCCTCGTTATAGGCGCGGCTGGCCTTCTCCCAGGCGCCTTCGCCGTCGCCGATGTCGGAGTAGAAATCCTCGTCCTTGGGGAAGGGGGCCGTCTCCGGGGTGCCGGCCAGGGCCAGGGCGTGGACCTCATAGGACGTGGGCACGCCGTTCGGGCCGCAGGTAGTCCCCTCCTCCGGCGCGGACCGGAGCTGGGCCGGATTCAGGGTCACGCCGTCATGCCCGCCTTCGGCGGCGGAGGGCTGTTCGTCCGAAACGGGGCTGTCCCCGCCGGCGGTCAAGAGCATGGGAGCTCCCTCCGGGCCGCTGCTTCCGCCGGGCCACATGGCGATCCCTCCAATCAGCGCCGCCGCCAGCACCGCCGCCACCGCCCCCGTCCAGCGGGGGACGGAGCGGCTCCCGGCGGGCCGGGCGGCTTTTTCCTTCAAATCCTCGGGGGCGTGAATGCCCTCGTTTGCCTGCTTGTACCGCTTCATAGCTCTGCCTCCTTCAGCATATCCCGCAGGAGGGCCCGGCCCCGGCTGAGCTGGGACTTGACGGTGCCCTCCGGCACATCCAGCATGGCGGCCATCTCGGCCACCGACAGGCCCTCGAAGTAGTGCAGGTGGATGACGGCCCGGTATTTCCCGGGCAGGGAGAGCACCGCGCTGTATACCTCGCGGTAGTCGTCCTCCACGCCCACCTCCTCGGCGGTTTCCAACGGCACGGTGCGCCGCCGCCAGGGGGAGGACAGCACGCTTTTGGCCCGGTTCACCGTGCAGCGGATGAGCCACGCCTTGCGGTGCTCGTCGGACTGAAGCCGGTCCTCATGGCGGAAAAAGCGCAGAAAGACCTCCTGAAACACGTCCTCCGCGTCCGGGACGCTGGCGGTGCGGGCCAGCGCCAGCCGCCATACCATATCGCCCCAGCGCTCCACCGCCTGGGTGCGCTGCTCCTGTGTCAAGGCCATCGCCTTCTTTCCTCCGCGCCTCGGCCGCGGCGCGGTTGTTGTGCCTGTCTGCTTATAACACCCCGGAGGAGGCGGAATCGTTGCGTCCGGGGTGAAAAAAGGCCCGCCGCGTCCGGCGGGCCTTCTGAATCAGCCCTGAGGGGGCTGGGAACCCTGCCCGCCGCCGCTCCGGCGGCGGTGGTGGGGGCGGTAGCGCCGCTTGTGGTTCTGGCCCTCCTTGGCCTGGGCCGGCTGGGCCTGCTCCCGCTGGGGGGCGGACTGCGCCTGACCGCCCTGCCGCTGGGGCTGCTGCCGGGCCTGGTTCTGCCCGCCCTTCCGGCCGCCCTGCTTCTGCCCCCGGTCGGACTGGCGCGGCTGGGCGTTCTCGCCCAGGTAGCGGTCCAGCACCTGGCTCAGGTCCGCGGGGGCCTCCGGCCGCCCGCCGGACCGGATGCGCTCCCCCTCGCCGGTGCGCAGCTTGTCCAGCTCCGCCTTGGGGGGCGGCTCATAGCCCTCGGGCCGGCGGCCCTTGCCGTGGCGGACCACCCGGATCTCCTCCGCCAGATAGCTCCTGGGCTGCTCCGTGGAGTCCTCCAGCCGCACCTTCACCTGCTCCTTCAGCAGGTTGACGGAGGACACCGTCCCCACCCCGTCGGGGCACTCCACAAAGGACTCCTGCTTGGGACAGCGCTTCACCGCGTCCTCATAGGCCCCCTGCTCGTACTTGAGGCAGCACATCAGCCGCCCGCAGGTGCCGGAGATCTTGGTGGGGTTCAGCGAGAGATTCTGGGTCTTGGCCATCTTGATGGACACGGGCTGGAACTCGTCCAGGAACTGGGAGCAGCAGAAGGGCTTTCCGCAGATGCCGAAGCCGCCCAGCATCCGGGCCTCGTCCCGCACGCCGATCTGCCGCAGCTCGATGCGGGCCCGGAAGATGCCCGCCAGATCCTTCACCAGGGCGCGGAAGTCCACCCGCCCGTCGGAGGTGAAGAAAAACAGGATCTTGCTGCCGTCGAAGCTGTACTCCACCTGGACCAGCTTCATGTCCAGCCCGTGGCGGACCACCAGCTGCTGGCAGGTGCGCAGGGCCTCCTTCTCCTTGCCCCGGTTCTCCCGCACCTGCTTCTCGTCCTTCTCCGTGGCCAGCCGCACCACCGGGCGCAGGGGCTGCACCACCGACTCGTCCTCCACCATGGTGTTGCGGGACACACAGACCCCGTATTCCAGCCCCTTGCCCGTCTCCACAATGACGCTCTGCCCCTCGGCCACGGACAGGCCCGCCGGGTCGAAATAGTATTGCTTGCCGCCCGGCCGGAACCGGACGCTGATGATCTCCGTCATATTGGTTGTCCTCCGTATGCTTGCAGGTTCGGATGTTTCATGTGAAACATCCGTTTGTATATTAGAATAACTGTGTCACAAGCCAGCCCAGGGTGTGGCCCGCGCCGGGGCGGTAGACCGCGTTTTCCCGGCAGGTCTTGAGGGCCTGGAGCACCTGGGCGCCCCGCCGGGGATTTTGGGCCAGCCGGACGGAAATCCGGCCCTCCACCGCCGAGAGCAGGGCGGACAGCTGGTCCCCCTTGGGCTTGGACAGCTCCAGCTCCACCAGGGCCCGGGCGCAGGCCAGCTCGTCTCCCCCCAGCAGCAGCTCCGCCAGGGAGGACGCCTGGGCCAGCAGTGCCGGGTCGGGCTTCGGCTCCTCCGGGGGCAGGGCCAGCAGCTCACACCGGGAGCGCACCGTGTCCAGCAGCTTCCCGGGCTGCCCGGCGGACAGCAGGAAGGCGGCATAAGAGGGGCCCTCCTCCAGCACCTTCAGAAGGGCGTTCTGGGCGGCCGGGTTCATGGCGTCCGCCGGGTCGATGACGTACACCTTTCGCAGGCCCTCGTTGGGGCGGATGTAGGCGTCCGCCCGCAGGGCGCGGATCTGGTCCACCGCGATCTCCTGCTTGCCGGGGGCGGGGCCGGTATGGGATACATCCGGGTGGATGTCCGCCAGTACCTTCCGGCAGGGGACGCACCGCCCGCAGGGAGGGCGCTCCCCCCGGCACAGGTAGGCGGCCGTCATCCGCTTGATCAGAGCGGCGCGGCTGTCCCCGCTCCCCCCGGTAATGAGGTAGGCGTGGGACAAGGGATTGGGCAGGTCCATCCGATTCACTCCTCCCGGTGCTGGATCACGTCGCAGTCATCCATATTATACCCTATTTCCGCCAAATAGGCCAGATGTTTTTTTTCAATGCGCTCCCCCGGGGCGATGACGGGCACGCCGGGGGGATAGGGGGCGATCTGTCCGGCGCACACCCGGCCGGCGCTGTCCGCCAGCGGGACCCGCTCCCGGGGGGCAAAGAGGGCCTGCCGAGGGGTGAGGACCATGGGGGGCGGCTCCGGCGGAGGCGGGACGGAGGCGGGCGGCCCGGAGAGGCCGCTTTCCGCCAGTGCTCTCTCCAGCCGGGACAGCTCCGACGGCCCGTCGGCGCAGGTGAGGATACACACCACATGGCCCCGGTCCGCCAGCTCGGGATAGACGCCCCGGGTCCGCAGGGCCGACCCCAGGGCGAAGCCGTCCGGGCTGAACAGGGTGAGCCGGGCGGGGTCCAACGCCAGACCGGCCCGCCCCCGCAGGGCGGGCCTCCGGCTCCGCAGGCAGTCCAGCCGTTGGGCCGTCTCCCGGTACCGGGCCCCGCCCTCCCCCTCCATGTAGTCCCGGACCGCGTCCAGGGCGGACATCAGCACATAGGACGGCGACGAGGTGCCGTACACCGAACCCCACCGCTGAAGGTCCCCCAGCCCGAAGCCGTTGGCCAGCAGCAGGGCGGTCTGGCCGGGGGCGGGCAGGGTCTTGTGGGCGGACATCACCACCACATCCGCCGCCCGATAGCCCCCGTACCCTAGAAAAGGCAGGTGGGCCCCATGGGCCCCGTCCACCATCAGCTTTGCCCCGTGGGCACGGCACACTGCGGCAATGGCGGGGATATCCGACAACACACCGTAATAGGTGGGCGAGGTGATACAAACTGTTTTGACCTCCGGGCGGGCGGACAACGTTTTTTCCACCGCCTCCGGGGAGATGGGCCCCGCCACCCCCTCCTCCGCCAGCCAGGGCCGGGGGAGGAATACGGGCTTCAAATCCAGCAGAGCCAGGGCGTGGAAAGCGGAGCGGTGGCTCCCCCGGTCCAGGGCGACGGCCCCCCCCGCCCCCGCCAGCAGGGCCAGCCCCCCGTGGATGCCCTGGGTGGAGCCCCCGGTGAGAAACAGACAGGAATCAAAGCCCAGCCGGGCCGCCCAGAGGGCCTCCGCCGCCCGGATGGCGTCGGGCTCCCTGCCGTACAGGTCGCCGGTGGCGCCGTTTTCCGTGAAGTCCAGCTCCGACGGCCAGGGAAAGCCCCCCGGCAGGGAAAAACCGTGGTGCCCGGGCATATCCAGCCGCAGGGGACGGGCTCCCGCCAGCGCCCGCAGGCGGTCATACAGCGGGGTGGGCATGGGTCAGCGGCCCTCCAAAAAGGCGTGGGCCTTTTGAAGGGTGTCCCGGTCGGAATCGTGGGTCAGCGCCGCCAGCGCCTCCTCCAGAGGCAGGAACCGGGCTTCCGCCACCTCCTCGGGCTGGCAGGCCAGCGTCCCGCCGGACAGGCGGGCCAGAAAGAACACCACGTCCTTCACCCGGCCGGGCCGGGGGGAGTAGGTGATGACCTCCCGGAAGCCGTCCACAAAGTCCACCGTCAGGCCCGTCTCCTCCATGATCTCCCGGACCGCCGTCTCGTGTTCCGTCTCCTCCCCCTCCACGTGGCCCTTGCACAGGGTGGTGTGGCCCAGGGTGCTGGTGAGAATCAGATAATTACGGCTGGTATTTTCTCCGCAGAAAATTACCGCGCCGCAGCTTTTTTCCCGTTTCATACAATCAGTCCTTGTCTGTGAATTCCTTCAGCTCCCGCAAAAACTCCTGATAGTCCTCCTCCGGCCAGCGGAAGGTCAGCTCCTCCTCGGTGTACTCCTGCCCCGAGGTGTCCATGAAACGCTCCCCCACGTCATAGCCCAGCCGGTTCAGCACGGCCTGAGCAAATTCACGGAAAAACATCCCGATCCCCGTGATCACGTTTCCGTCCTCCACCACCGGGCGGTGGACAAAATGGGCCGTGTCGATGAAGGGAAACGTCTCCGCCATCTGCATGAAGAACCCCGCGGTGAAGTCCTTCCCCTCCAGCAGGCCCGCCCTGGACAGCAGGGCGGGGGCGGAGGAGATGGCGGCGAACAGGGTGTCCGCCCCCTTGCCCCGGCGGAGAAAGGCGGTCAATTTTTCGTCGAACAGGGCGGGCAGGGGATTGACGGTGCCTGGGAGGATTACGCAGGTGTAATCGGACGGCTCCGCCTGGTCCACCGTCCTGTTTGGAGTAACTTGAAAGCCCTCCTCGCTGAAATAGGGCTTGTGTTCGCTGGCGATGATGTCGATCTTCTCCCCAAACCACACCGTCAGGGCGGAGGTGAGGCAGGTGATCTCCTGGAGAGAGAAGTGGGGGTAGATTAGCACGGCGTATTTCCGCTGTTCCATGGCGTTCTCCTTTCTATTCGTCCGTCTCGTCCCCGGCCAGCTCCAGAAGCCGCATTCCGGCGGTGCCCGTGACCGGCAGGGAGAACACGATGGATTTGGCGTCGGTGCTCATCCCCGCCTTGTCCATGATGGCCCGCATGATGCGGTTCTTGGTGGCGGTTTTCACCACGATGAACACCATCTCCTTCTCGTTCACCAGGGAGAAGCCCAGGAACTTCTCCGCCTTCTCCATGCCGGTGCCCTTGGCGTGGAGAACGGTGCCGCCCCCCGCCTGCTCCTCCCGGGCGGCGTCCATAATCAGCTCGGTGTGGCCCTGGTTGGCGATGACCACCAGCAGCTCATATCTGGTGTCCCTCAAAACGCTCTCCTCCCCCGCTTCAAAATCCTGGCCCTCGGTGAGGAAGGCCAGGGGCTTTTTCCCCCCGATGCTGCTCAGCGGCACGATGAAGGCGATGCCCGTGCCGGGCACGTCGATGCGCAGCTCCCGCTGCATGGCGGACTTCACCGCCCGCCAGGAGGATCGGGTCACCACCGAAAAGGTGACCACCTTCTCCGATTTCTCCAGCCCGAAGTAGTCCAGCAGCTGGCTGCTCGCCGTGCCCTGGCCCAGAGTGCTCAGGGTGACGGCCACGTTGTGGCGCGCAAACAGGGCCAGGAACTGCCGGGCAGAGCCCCTGGGCGCGATGGCGATCATGAGATATAATTCATTCATAAAACGTTTTCTCCCCACTTCGGCTGCCGTGTGGATACGTTGCAATACGGTTTGTCCGCAGATTCAAGTTCTTTTTGATTCTTTTTCTTTCAAGAAAAAGAATGAATAACAATACTCGGCGGTTACAGCTCGATGATGGCGTCGTCGTCCAGGTCGTCGAAGGCCGGCGCGGCGGCCCGGTGGACCTTGGCGGCGGACTTCTGGCGGAGCTGGTAGACCACGCCCAGCACCTGGATGGCGATCAGCGGCGTCATGGCCACCATAGCCACTACCCCGAAGGCGTCGGTGACGATATTGCCCCCCACCGCCGCGCAGGCCCCCTGGGCAAAGGGCAGCAGAAAGGCGGCGGTCATGGGGCCGGAGGCCACGCCGCCGGAGTCGAAGGCGATGGCGGTGAAAATTTTGGGCACGAAGAAGGACAGGACGATGGCGGCGGCATATCCGGGGATGAGGAACCACAAAATGGAGATCCCGGTGAGCACCCGGACCATGGCCAGCCCGATGGACGCCGCCACGCCCAGAGACAGAGCGGCCCCCATGGCTGTGCTGGAGACGGCCCCGTCGGTGATCTCCTCCACCTGCTTGTTCAGCACGTAGACGGCGGGCTCCGCCTTGACAATGAAATAGCCGATGGCCATGCCCACCGGCACCACGATCCAGCGCCAGGGGAGCCCGGCCATCACCTGCCCTAAGTAATTGCCCGCGGGCATGAAGCCCACGTTGGCCCCGGTGAGAAACAGCACCAGGCCCACATAGGTGTACACCAGTCCCACCCCGATCTTCTTCAGCGTCCGGGGGGACAGCTTTAAAGCAACTGCCTGGAACATGCCGAACAGCGCCGTAATGGGCAGCAGCGACACCGCGATCTCCTTCATATAGGTGGGCAGGCCGCTGCGGAACAGAGCCCACAGCTCCACGGAGTCGGCGATCTCCGGCAGCACCGGGGGCGTGTACGCCCCGTCCTCCGGCCGGAAGATCATCCCCAGCACCAGCACCGCCAGAATGGGGCCGACGGAGCATAGCGACACCAGGCCGAAGCTGTCCGCGGCGGCCCGGCGGTCGCTGCGGATGGCGGAGATGCCCACGCCCAGGGCCATGATGAAGGGCACCGTCATGGGCCCGGTGGTGACGCCGCCGGAGTCAAAGGCCACCGCCAGAAAGTCCGGAGGGACAAACAGGGCCAGCCCGAACACCACGGCGTAAAAGAACACCAGCATGGGGGCCAGCGGCACGCCCAGCAGCATGCGCAGCAGGGCCAGCACCAGGAACACCCCCACCCCCGCCGCCACCGACAGGATCAGCGTCATGTTGGGCACGGCGGGCACCTGGCCCGCCAGCACCTGGAGGTCCGGCTCCGAGATGGTGATGAGGAACCCCAGCAGAAACCCCATGCCGATGATGACCGGCAGGCTCCGGCTGCGGGTGACGGCGGCGCCCACCCGCTCCCCCATGGGGGTCATGCTGGCCTCCGCCCCCAGGGTGAAAAACATCACGCCCACAATGATCATGGCCGCCCCCAGCAGGAAGCACAGCAGAATGCTGCTCGAAATGGGGGCCACGCTGAAGCACAGCGCCAGCACGATGCCCACAATGGGCAGCACCGCCTTCAGCGCCTCCAGCAGCTTTTCCTTCAGTTTCGGCAGAGAACCCCGCAACCGGGCCACCACCCTTTCCGCCGGCGGACAATCCGCCAGTTTAATCCTTATGGCTCAGTAGTATATCAAAATTTTGAAAGATTGCCAACAGAAAACGGTAAATTTTTAGAACTGTTTACAATTCGACAAAACAGGCAGAAAAATACGGATTGCGGTTGTTTTCGGCGGCTGGGCGTGGTATACTAAAGTGCAACGTGACGACGGCGGACCGGGTCTGACCGGCCGCGCGCGAGGAGGCGGAGTATGGAGAAGAACAGACGGATCTTCGGCCATATGCCCGACGGGACGCCCGTGGAGGAGCTCACCCTCCGGGGGAAAAGCATCCTGGGCGAGGACATGACGTGCAGGATCATCACCTATGGCGGCGCGGTCCGCTCCCTGGTGGTCCCCGACGCCAAAGGGAACCCGGTGGACGTGGTGCTGGGCTTCGACACCCTGGAGGATTACATGGCCCAGGACAAGTATATGGGCGCCATCGTGGGCCGGTACGCCAACCGCATCGGCGGGGCGAGGTTCACCTTGAACGGCGTGGAGTACCGGCTGGCCGCCAACGAGGGGCCCAACCACCTCCACGGCGGAAACGTGGGCTTCGACAAGCGGGTGTGGACGGTGGAGGGGCTGGGGGAGCACTATGCCACCCTCTCCCTGGTCAGCCCCGACGGGGAGGAGGGCTACCCCGGTACGCTGAAGACGGAGGTGACCTATATGCTGCGCGGCGGGGACCTGGTGATCGACTACAGCCACAGCAGCGACAAGGACACCATCTGCAACGTCACCAACCACAGCTACTTCAACCTCTCCGGCCACGACAGCGGCAGCGTGGAGGACCAGCATATCCTGCTGTTCGCCGACTACTATACGCCCGTCGGCCCCGGCTCCATCCCCACCGGGGAGATCGCCCCGGTGGAGGGCACCCCCATGGACCTGCGGGAGGACATCGATATCTGCCGCGTCGGGACGCCCATCGGGGCCCGCATCGGCGACGGCTTTGAGCAGCTGGTCCTGGCGGGGGGCTACGACCACAACTGGGTGCTGAACCCCACCCATGGCGGACTCAGGAGCCCAAACAGCCTCGCCGCCCACGCGTGGTCCCCCAGGACGGGCATCCGCATGACGGTATCCAGCAACATGCCGGGGGTGCAGTTCTATACGGGCAATTTCCTGGACGGCTGCCCCAGGGGCAAGGGGGGCGCGGTGTACGGCAACCGCCACGGCTTCTGCCTGGAGACCCAGCACTTCCCCGATTCCCCCAACCGGCCGGAGTTCTCCCCCTGGCCTCCCGGCGCGTCCTGCCCCGGTCTCGTGTCCTGCGTGGTGGACGGCTCCGGGAAGCGGGGCTTCAACAGGAGCACCACGTTCTCCTTCAGCATCTGCGAGCCGGAGGAGGTCCTGGAACATTTCCACGACCGGTGGGTGCTCCGGCCCATCGTCCCCCCTATCTGGCAAAGAAAGAAGGAATATGATGACTGACAACGAAAAAAAGGCGCTGATGGTCAACGCCTGCAAGGTGCGCATCGGCATCATTGAGTCCACCCACGCCGCCAAGGCGGGCCACCCCGGCGGAAGCCTGTCCGCCGCCGAGCTGTTTACCTACCTCTATTTCAAAGAGCTGAACGTGGACCCCCGAGATCCCCATAAGCCGGACCGGGACCGCTTCGTCCTGTCCAAGGGCCACTGCGCCCCCGGGCTGTACGCCGCTCTGGCCCTCCGGGGCTTCTTCCCCTGGGAGGACCTGAAAACCCTGCGCCACATCGGCAGCTACCTCCAGGGCCACCCGGATATGAAGTCCATCCCCGGCGTGGATATGTCCACCGGCTCCCTGGGCCAGGGCATCTCCGCCGCCTGCGGCATGGCCCTGGCCGCCAAGCTCCAGAACAACCCCTGCCGGGTGTACGCCCTGCTGGGAGACGGCGAGATCCAGGAGGGCCAGGTGTGGGAGGCGTTCATGTTCGCCCACCACTACAAGCTGGACAACCTGTGCGCCGTCATCGACAACAACGGCCTCCAGATCGACGGGCCGGTGGACCAGGTCATGAGCCCCTACCCCATCGACGAGAAGCTGCGGGCCTTCGGCTGGGAGACGGCGGAGATCGACGGCCACGACTACGACGCCCTGGAGGGGGCCTTCGCCCAGGCCAGAACCGTGAAAGGCCGCCCCTTCGCCATCATCATGAAGACCACCAAGGGCAAAGGGGTCAGCTATATGGAAAACCAGGTGGGCTGGCACGGAAAGGCCCCCAACGACGAGCAGGCGGAACTTGCGCTGAGCGAGCTCAACGCCCAGCTGGCGAGACTGGAGGCGGTGTAAATGGCGGACGTGAAAAAAATCGCCACCCGGACCGGGTACGGCGAGGCCCTGCGGGAGCTGGGCCAGGCCCACGAGGACATCGTGGTGTTCGACGCGGACCTGGCGGGCTCCACCCAGACCGGGGTGTTCGGCAAGGCCTTCCCCGACCGGCACTTCAACTGCGGCATCGCCGAGGCCAATATGATGGCCGCCGCCGCCGGGGCCGCCTCCATGGGCATGACGGCCTTCGCCTCCTCCTTCGCCATGTTCGCAGCCGGCCGGGCCTATGAGCAGGTGCGCAACTCCATCGGCTATACCGGCCTTAACGTGAAGATCGGCGCTTCCCACGGCGGCATCTCCGTGGGCGAGGACGGCGCCTCCCACCAGTGCCTGGAGGACTTCGCCCTTATGCGCTCCATCCCCGGCATGGTGGTCATGTCCCCCGCCGACGCGGTGGAGGCCAAGGCCATGGTGAAGGCCGCCTATGAGCACGAGGGGCCGGTGTATATGCGCTTCGGCCGCTCCCCGGTGCCCGTGTTCCACGACGGGGAGCGCTTCCGCTTTGAGATCGGGAAGGGCGAGGTCATGCGGGACGGCACGGACGTGGCCATCATCGCCAACGGCCTGCTGGTGGCCGAGGCGGTGGAGGCCGGGAAGCTGCTGGCGGACCGGGGTGTCTCCGCCCGGATCATCAACATGGCCACCATCAAGCCCCTGGACGGGGAGCTGGTGCTGAAGGCGGCGGAGGAGTGCGGCAGAATCGTCACCTGCGAGGAGCACTCCGTCATCGGCGGGCTGGGAGAGGCGGTGTGCGCCCTGCTCAGCGAGAAGCGCCCCACCCCCGTGCGGCGCATCGGAATCAACGACGTGTTCGGCCACTCCGGTCCGGCGGCGGCGCTGCTGGAGGAGTTCGGCCTGTGCGCCGCCAACATCGCCAGGGTGGCGGAGGAGTTCGCAAAACAATGACCACCGGGCCCCGGCCAAACGGCCGGGGCCTGTTGCATAACCGCCTTTGAGGGTTTGTCAAGCCCTCGGGCGGATTTTTTTGCCCCGGAGGATAAAATCGTGGATTTCGCCGAAGAAACCGGCCGAAACTTTGCGGGGGAAATGGAATGATGCAGGAAATCCGCCGTGCAACCTTGCACAGGGGTGTTGAAATTTGTGTGGAAGTTGTGGAAGTCCTGGGGCACAAGGGTTTTCCAAAATCAGGAATGCAGGATGCAGGGAAAAAGGCGTAGTTTTCGATTTTTTTAACCTTGGTGCTTTTGCCAAAAGGATGGCGGGAGACGAAAAAACGGGCCCGGCGCGGAACAAAGTTCCGTACCGGGCCCGTTTTTTCGTCAGCGCAGGAGGGTGTTTTCCCCGCTGACGGTGGACAGGGAGCCGTCGGTGGAAAAATATTGCGCCAGGATGCCCGCCGCCAGCTCCGCCAGACTGCCGCCGGCGTCGCCCCCCTCCGCCACCAGGCACAGGGCGATCTGGGGGTCGTCGTAGGGGGCGAAGCACACAAACAGGGCGTTGGTGGTGGCCGCCTTGGAGGAGGTCTCCGCGGTGCCCGTCTTACAGCCCACCTCCACCGGGAGGGAGTCGAACCAGCGGGCCATGGTGGCCGTTTTGGACAGGTCGTACATCCCCTGCTTGATGGCGGCCAGATGCTCCGGCTGAATGTCCACGGTGTGCAGCGGGGCCGCCTCGTAGGCGCCGGTGACCTGGCTGTAGTCGCTGGACTTGAACTCCTTCAGCAGGTGGCAGGCGTAGTGGTTGCCGCCGTTCACCAGGGTGGCGATATAGTTGGCCAGCTGGAGGGGGGTGAAGCCGTTGTTCTCCTGGCCGATGGCGGCGTACATGGTGCTGCCCTCAAACCAGGACCCGCCCAGGGCCTCGGAGGTCTCCGGTCCGGCCACCCGGCCCTTCTCCTCAATCAGTTCGATGCCGGTGTACTCCCCCAGGCCGAACTTCTGGGCGTACTCCCGGATGGTGGCGATGCCGGTGCGCCGCCCCACGTCGTAGAAAAACACATCACAGGAATCCTTGATGGCGTCCGTCACGTTTTCCATCCCGTGGCCGTAGATCCACCAGCAGTTGGGCTGGTCGGCGGCGTTGGGGTAGAAGCGGTATTTGCCGGTGCACGGGATGCGCTCCCGGGTGGTGATGGTGCCGGAATCCAGGGCCGCGATGGAGGTGAGCATCTTAAAGGTGGAGCCGGGGGCGTACACCCCCTGGGTGGCCCGGTTCAGCAGGGGCTTGCGCTCCAGGTCCCCGGCCAGCTCCGTGTAGTTCTCCCGAAAGGTGGACAGGTCGTAGCTGGGATAGGAGGCCAGGGACAGCACCCCGCCGCTCATGTCCACCACCGCCGCCGCCATGGGCTTGGGCTCCTCCTGGCGGCCGGCGTACTGGGCCAGCAGGTCCTCCGTGGCCGCCTGGAGGGCGATGTCCAGGGTGAGCACCACGTTGTCCCCCGGCTCCGGCTCCTTCCGCCACTCCTGGCTGACCACGTTGCCGTCCTGGTCCTTCTCGATGAGCCGGGTGCCGCTGACCCCGTGGAGGTGCTCCTCAAAGGCCAGCTCCACCCCGGCCTGGCCCACGGTGGCGTTCAGGGGGTAGCCCAGCTCCATGTAGTGCTCCGCCTGCTGACCCCGGTTGATGGAGCCGGTGTAGCCCAGTACGTGGGCGGCGTAGCTGGTGCCGTATTTGCGGGAGGTGGCCGTCTCAATGCGCACGCCCTTCAGGCCGCGTTCCTTCACCTTGGAGATGAAGGTGATGTCCACCCCCCGGGCAAAGACATAGGTGTTGTTGTTCAGGCCGGTGCTGCGCAGGTACAGCTCATACAGCACCCCGGCCAGCTCCCGGTCCCGCGGGGAGGGGATTTCCCCCTCCTCCGCGTCGATGAGGCCGAAGGCGCCGCACATGGCGGTGAGCAGCTCCGCAGCGTCCGGCACCGGCCGGCCGTCCTCCAGCCACTTGTACTGCTTCTGCCTGGCCAGCTGGCCCAGCAGCGTGTCCCTGGTCACCGTCTCCCCCGCCTCATCCTGGTCCTGATAGGTGAAGGGAGAGGCGGAGGTGTAGGCCCAGGGGGCGGATTGGGAGATGGGCAGGCTGTCCGACCACGCCACCCCCTCCTCATGGCAGATGTCCAGCAGCCGGTCCAGAATGGCGTTGCGGTCCGCCCCCATGGCGGTGGTGTCCAGCTCCACGTTGTAGCTCACCACGTTGGACACCAGCACCCGGCCATAGCGGTCCAGAATCTCCCCCCGGACGCTGTTCACCTGCTCGGTCTGGACGTTGCGCACGGTGGAGTTGGACAGGTAGCTGTCCCCCCGGACGATCTGGGCCTGGTAGAGCACCGCAAAAAAGGCGGCCAGGACGGCGCAGAAAATGGCGATCAGCAGGTTGGAGCGCAGCCGGAGGCGGCGGGCCTCCCGCTCCGCCTTTTCCTCCTGGATGTGGACGGGGTCAAAAGGGTTATTCATGGTAGATCCTCCCGTAATGGACGCAGCAGAAACGGCCCACCCAGTATACCGGCAGGATGAGGACCAGGGACCAGCCCAGCTCCGGCAGAGCCACCCGGAGCAGCGCCTCCGGCGGGGCGGACCGGGCCAGCAGCCGGTGGCCCACCTCCCACAGCTCCCAGCAGAACAGGGCGGCGGCGGAGCAGAGGAAATGGCCCCACACATCCCGCCGGAGAAGGTATTGGGCGGTCAGCCCCGCCAGCCAGCCGAAGAGGGCCAGGGAGGCGACGCACCCGGGCCCCATATGGCCCAGGCTGGACATCACCGCCCCGCAGGCGCAGCCGTAGACCGCGCCGAAGGAGGAGCCCTCCAGCGTTCCGCCCGCCACCGCCAGGATGGGCAGCAGCAGGGGCAGGGAGATGGGAAGGGGCCCCAGCACGTAGTAGTTGACCACCGCCGTGGCAAGCAGGGCCAGAAGATAGGCCATCCATTTTAAAATGATATCGTGTCTAGTCATGATTCAATGAAGGGGCCCCCGCAAAGCCGTTCTTCAGGCTTTGTGGGGAGAGGAGGGGCAGCGAAACGAGTGAGCGTTCGCCGCAGGCGGAAGGGAACGGTGTGGAGCTTGCCCCGACGACGTCATAATTCACCAAACAGCGCCCAGGTGGAGCAATCTGTGATCCGGACGTCCGCATACCGGCCGATCAGGGCCGGGTCCCCGTCCAGGTGGACCAGCCGCCCCCCCGCCGTCCGGGCGGTGAGGCTGTGCCGGGGGTCCTCCCCCGCGCCGTCGATGAGGCACCGCTGCACCGTGCCGATGTAGGCCCGGTGCTTTTCCAGGGAAATCCGGTTCTGGGCCTCCACCAGCCGGTCAAAATTGGCGGATTTCTCCTCCTTCGGCGTGGGGTCGGGCAGCTCCGCCGCCGGGGTGCCCTTCCGGGGGGAATAAATAAAGGTGAACAGGGCGTCGAAACGGACCTCCTCGATCAGGGACAGGGTGTCCTCAAATTCCTCCGCCGTCTCTCCGGGGAAGCCCACGATCACATCGCTGGTGAGCACCACCTCCGGGATACGGGCCCGCAGGGAGCGGACCTTCTCCAGGTACTGGGCCCGGGTGTACCGGCGGTTCATGGCTCCCAGCACCCGGTCGTTCCCCGACTGGAAGGGCAGGTGGATCACCGGGGCCACCTTTTTACAGCCGGCCATCACGTCAAACAGCCGCTCCGTGGCGTCCTTGGGGTGGGAGGTCATAAACCGCAGAAGGAAGTCCCCGGGTATGCCCGCCGCCGCTTCCAGCAGGCGGGGAAAGTCCCAGCCCCCCTCCAGGTCCCTGCCGTAGGAGTTCACGTTCTGGCCCAGGAGGGTGATGTCCTTGTACCCCTGCTCCGCCAGCGCCCGGATCTCGTCCAGGATCACCTCCGGCTCCCGGCTGCGCTCCCGCCCCCGGGTGTAGGGCACGATGCAGTAGGAACAGAAGTTGTTACACCCGTACATGATGGACACCCACGCCTTCAGCGTCCCCGACCGCCGGACCGGCAGGCCCTCGGCGATGGCGCCGTCGTCGGGCTCCGTCTCAAACACCCGGCCCCGGCGCAGCAGCACCCGGCGCAGGAATTCCGGGAACCGCCACAGGGCCTGGGGCCCAAACACCAGGTCCACATGGCGGTAGGACTGCCGCAGGCGCTGGGCCACGTGGGGCTCCTGGGCCATGCAGCCGCACAGGCAGATGACCTGATCCGGCTTCTTCCGCTTGCCGTGGACCAGCGCCCCCACGTTGCCGAACACCCGCTGCTCCGCGTGCTCCCGGATGGCGCAGGTGTTGATGACGATCACGTCCGCGCCCTGGTCGGTGTCCGTGATCTCGTAGCCCATTTCGCACAGCATTCCCCGCAGAAGCTCGGAGTCCGCCTCGTTCTGCTGGCACCCGTAGGTGTCCACATAGGCCAGAGGGGGTGTGGGGCGCCGGGCGTTCAGGGCGCGCAGCTCGGCGCAGTATTCTTTTTGCCGCTGGATGTCCTCAGCGGGTATGACGGGGGTGGTTCGTTTCAAGGATTTGGACCTCCATGGAAAAGTTTGTAGGATAAGCCGGATAAGTTTTCCTTGACAGCCATTGCTTCAACCTCAACACTGCGGAAAAGGATTGTGGAAAACTCTGTGCAAGTTGTTGAAAACTGTGGAACGGCGGGGATTCCCGCCGCCGGCCGGAGAAAGAGCCGTTACAATTTTGTAACTTTTTGGGGGCGGAAAACTGGACAAATCCTGGACGCGAAGTTCGCTTGGCGCAGCTTCCCGCCGTGCGGAAAGCTGCGCCCGCTCCCTTGCCCTCCGCTCCAAAGGGCGCCCGCTTCGCTGGGCCGCCGTTTGGGGGCTGCCTCCGGCGGCCTCATTGGTTTGGGCGCGGCGCTGGGCGTTATCCGTTGAGCCGCGCGGCGACGACCCGCGCCGCTTTCACTCCCGACGCCCCCGCCTGGGCCAAACCTCTCGTCACCCCCGCGCCGTCGCCTACGGCAAAGAAGCCGGGCAGGGCGGTCTCCAGCTCATGGGACAGCTTGATCCGGGCGGAGTAGAACTTCACCTCCGCCCCGTACAGCAGGGTGTCGTAGTTTGCGGTGCCCGGAGCCAGCTTGTCCAGGGCGTAGATCATCTCAATGATGTCGTCCAGCTGCCGCTTGGGCAGGGCCAGGGACAGGTCTCCCGGCACGGCGGCGGAGAGGGTGGGCCGGACAAAGGACTTGGACAGCCGGTGGTCGTTGGTGCGGCGGCCCCCCACCAGATCCCCGAACCGCTGGACCAGCACGCCACCCGCCAGCATATTGGACAGGGACGCGATGTGCTTGCCGTAGCGGTAGGGCTCGTTGAAGGGGGAGGTGAAGCGATTACTGACCAGCAGGGCGAAGTTGGTGTTCTCCGAGCGCAGGGCCGGATCGGAGTAGGAGTGGCCGTTCACCGTGTTGATGCCCTCCACGTTCTCCGCCACCACGTGGCCGTAGGGGTTCATGCAGAAGGTGCGCACCGGATCGCCGTACTGCTGGGTGCGGTAAATCAGCTTGGACTCATACACCACGTCGGTGATGTGCTCAAACACCACGGCGGGCAGCTCCACCCGCACGCCGATGTCCACCTGGTTGTTCAGCAGCTCCAGCCCCAGCCCCTTGCACTGGTTGGCGAACCACTCCGCCCCCGACCGGCCCGGTCCCGCGATGAGGTAGGGGGCGGTGAAGCGCTCCCCGGCCTCCGTCACCAGGGTGTAGGCGCCGTCCCGGGCCTCAATGGACTCCACGGCGGTGTTGAACCGGAAGGTGTGCCGGTCCCGAATGGCCTCGTAAATGCTGGTCAGAATCTTGAGGTTGTTCTCCGTGCCCAGGTGCTTGCACTGGGCCTGGAGCAGGTGGAGGTCGTACTTCAGCGCCTCCCGCTCCAGCGCCCGGGCCGCCGGCGTGGCGGTGGAGTAGACCTCCGTGGTGGCCCCGTGCTTCACGTTGAGGGAATCCACGTAGCCGATGAGGTCCATGACCTCCCGCTCCTCCAGAAAGTCGGTGAGCCAGCCGCCGAAGGCGGTGGTGAAGTTGAACTTGCCGTCGGAGAAGGCCCCCGCCCCCCCGAAGCCGCACATGGTGCCGCACACCTTGCACTGGACGCAGGTTTTCACGCTGCCCGCCACAATGGGGCACTGCCGGTGGTAGATGTCCGCCCCCCTGTCCACCACCAGGACACGGGCGGAGGGGCATTTCAGGGCCAGCTCGTAGGCGGCGTAGATTCCGGCCTCGCCGGTGCCCAGGATCATCACGTCGTAATTGGTGTTCATAGGGGCGGCTCCTCCATCGGTTTTTTGCGCCGTCGTGTAAACGGACACTATATTATAACATCAATGCCGCGGATTGTACAGCCGCGGCGCATAATTTACCTTTTGTTAAGAAATAATGGGAAGTGCGCAGAAGCGGCTTGGCCGCTTCGCAGCATGACAACAAGGCCAGGAGGCGGAAACCATGGGCATCTTCGGCGCGAAAAAACAGACGCCGCCCCCCCATCCCCGGCGGGAACCCCGGTTCAGCGCCCCGCTGACGGCGGACAACGTGGCCAGGGTGTTCGACCGGTGCGCCGACTTCAACCGGCGGACCCTCTACCTCAACAACGACCCCGCCCGTCAGGTGGAGATGCTGTATATTGCCGGACAGGTGCGCAACGAGCGGGCCTGCGACTACGTTCTGCGGCCCCTCGCCCAGAACGAGGCCCTGCGGGCCGCCCCCGATCTGGACGCCGCCTTCGACCTCATGGCCAGGGGCGGGCTGTACTCCCTGTCCGTCCAGGCGCGGGACGCCATGGACCAGGTGGTGTTCGACCTCATCGACGGCTCCGTGGCCCTGTTCTTCCCCGGCAAGGCTCAGGTCCTCACCCTGTCGGCGGGGACGGAGGAGAAGCGGTCCGTCTCCAACCCGGAGAACGAGCCCGACGTGAAGGGCGCCCGGGACGCCTTTGTGGAGAGCCTGCGGACCAACACCTCTCTGGTGCGGCGGCGGTTCCGGGCCCCGGAGCTGAAGATCGAGGAGCAGATCGTGGGGCGGCAGTCCGTCACCCCGGTGGACGTATTATATGTGGAGGGCATCGCCGACCCCGCCCTGGCGGACAAGGTAAAAAAACGGCTGGAGGGCATCGACATCGACGCCCTGCTGACCACCGGCAGCCTGGAGCAGTATGTGGTCAGCGAGAGCCGCACCGCCTTCCCCCTCACCGCCTACACCGAGCGGCCCGACCGCTTCTGCACCGGGCTGGCGGAGGGCCGGGTGGGGGTCATCGTGGACGGCATCCCCATGGGCTGGCTGTTCCCCGCCACCCTGGACAGCTTCTTCCGCACCGGACAGGACCGCAGCACCAGCTGGGCGGTGGCCGGGGCCCTGTCCGTCCTGCGGTACGTGTGCATGCTCATCACCCTGTTTCTGCCGGGGCTGTACACCGCCGCGGTGCTCTTCGACCCCGAGCTGATCCCGGTGAAGCTCACCCTGTCCATCATCGCCGCCAAGGCGGACGTGCCCTTCTCCACCCTCACCGAGGTGCTGGTCATGCTGCTGGCCTTTGAGGTCCTCCAGGAGGCGGGGCTGCGTCTGCCCTCCTCCATCGGCCAGACCGTTTCCATCCTGGGCGGCCTGGTGGTGGGCTCGGCGGCGGTGGAGGCCAAGCTGGTGTCCCCCGCCGTGCTGGTGGTGGTGGCCATCGCCGGCATCTCCGGATACACCGCCCCCAGTCAGGATTTTGCCGGGGCCCTGCGCATCTGGCGGTTCCTCATCACCATCGCCGGGGGCGTGCTGGGGCTGACGGGGCTGGTGCTGGCGGGGCTGGCGCTGGTGTACCGGCTGGCCCAGCTGGAGACGTTCGGCGTGGCCTACCTCACCCCCTTCGCCTCCAACGCGGGCAGGCAGAAGGAGGGCCACACGGTGCTCCGGGAGCCCCTGCCCCAGGTCAAAACCCGGCCGGACTATCTCAACACGGAGAACAGGAGGAACCAGGGATGAAAAAATGGCTGGTGCTGGCCGTCTGCGGGGCGGTGCTGCTGGCGGGCTGGCGGCCCGTCCCCCGGGAGCCGGAGGGGCTGGCCCTGGTGCGGGTGCTGGGGGTGGACGGCGCGGGCCCCCTGACGCTGACAGCGGTGTGCGGCGGAGAGGAGAACGGGCCGGAGCGGGGCCGGTGTACCGGCGTAGGCTTCGGGGAGGCTCTGGAGCAGCTCCCCTGGTCGGGGGAGGAGGAGCTGTCCCTCACCAGCGTCTCCTATATTATAGTAGGGCGGGACGTGGAGCTGGAACAAATCCTGCTGGCCGCCCTGCGCAACCGGGAGCTGGGGGCCTCCGCCACGGTGTGGCTGGCGGAGGAGGGGGCCGCAAGGCTGCTGGACGGCTGTCCTGATCCGGCGTCGGGGCTGGACCTGCTCATCCGCCGGGGGGTGGAGGCCCCCACGGTGGTGGAGGCGCTGGCCGCCCTGGAGGCGGGGGAGCGGCCCGCCCTGCCCCTGCTGGTGGGGGGAGGACCGGAGCTCATCGACTGGGAGGATTGGAGTGGGTCGATTGAACAGTGAGAAGCTGTCGTCCCGGCAGCTGTGGGTGGCCGTGCTGACAGGCGGGCTGTCGGCGGGGGCCGCCGCCGCGGGCCGGGCGGACTGGCGCTGGCTGCTGGCCGCGGCCGCGCTGGGGACGGCCCTGGGCTGGCTGCTGCTGAGGCGGGTGGGAGACAGGCCGCTCCATCCGGTGCTGCGGGCGCTGTACTGCGGCTGGGGCGCTCTGCTGATGTCGGATGTGCTGTCCCGGGCGGCGGACCGCGTCCGGCAGGCGTCGGGCGGCGGGGAAAATACCGGCTGGCTGCTGGTGCTGCTGGCCCTGCCCCTGATCTGGATGGGCTGGGGGAAGGCGTCGGCCTTTTTCCGGGCCGCGGAGATCGCCTGGCTGGCCCTGCTGGCAACGGCGGCCGCCGTCCTGCTGCTGGGCCTGCCCCGGATGAACTGGCAGTGGGTGCTGGAGCCCGCGGGAGACTGGAAAAGCTCCCTGGCCGCCGGGGGGCTGACCATGTCCGCCGGACTGTTTGTCCTGCCGCTGCTTGATAAGGTGGAGACGCCGCCGGAGGGGGACCGGTCGGGGCCGGTCTGGCTGGGAGCGCTGGGGCTGACCACCGCCGCCCTGGCCGCGCTGACTGCGGGACTGCTCAGCCCCGCGGTGGCCGCGAGGCTGGCCGCGCCCTTTTTCACGGCGGCGGGATTGCTGGGGGACAGCGCCCGGCTGGAGGGGTTGATCTCCGCGCTGTGGTTGCTGCCCGACCTGGTCCTGGCGGGGCTGTTGGCCCGGTGCTGGGGGGAGGAGCACCGGCCCGCTCTGGCGGCGGCGATTGCGCTGGGGCTGGCGCTCACCGGCGCTGTGGAGGCCCTGCCGGAGGGAGCGCTGGCCCTGGGGTGCCTGGCCCTGGCGGTTCTGACGGCGGCGGTCCCGCCGGGGCAGAATAAATAGTGGTGGGCGCGGCCTGAAAATGCAACATTTTGTGGTCGGAAAAAACCCAAGAAAAAAGCCGGAAAAATGCGAAAAAAGGTGTTGACAAAGGGCTTGCGGTCTGGTATATTAGCAAAGCGCTCGACAGTGGAGCGAGCTTCCGGAACAACAGAAAATAATTTGTTGCGCCGGCAAAAAAAGCTCTTGACAAACCAGGGCGAGCGTGGTAAAATAGCAAAGTTCGCGGGAAGCGGCGCGAGGATGAGAGCCC
>ERZ808051.644-NODE-644-length-33504-cov-11.766626_pt1 | contig 33504 bp, 29 predicted proteins | sample MGYA00380199_ERZ808051 | MGnify/ENA primary metagenome ERZ808051 (study PRJEB31490, sample SAMN06133391) | mouse gut metagenome | isolation source: J11 | host: mice | place: China: Chengdu | collected 2015-05 ...
GTAGGAAGCTGGATTGAGCTTCTGACCAAATACAGCGAGGGTGAGGCAGCAGAGTAAGGCAGGACAGAAAAGGAAGACTGCAGATGTGAAGCAATAAACTTGGAAGTGGCATGTGACATGTCACTTCCATTTTAAAAAAGAGAAGTGGAGAAGCTTATGGGTGAGAAGACGAAGACAAAATCCTCCGTGATTTATCTGAATAAATGTAAGACTTATTTTTTTAAGCCCCAGAATATCATCCTGCTTTTGTTTGGCATTACGGCCACCCTGGGAACGGTGGCGCCAATTGTTGCCATAGTCAAGGATACGTTCAAAATCCATCCGGGCACCATTGATGCCCATCTGACAGGCAGGGCGACGGGGTATTCCGCAGTCAACTATGTGGATCTGTTCACAAGCAGACTGGCGAAGACAAATTTGTGGACGCCGATGTTAAACACAGTACTTCTGGCGGTTTTTACATGCCTGATTTCCATTGTGTTCGGCGGGTTGTTCGCATTTTTGGTGACAAGAACCAACTTAAAATTCAAAAAGTACTTAAGCTCCATTTTTATTTTCCCGTACATCATGCCCCAGTGGACGCTGGCGGTTGTCTGGCAGAACTTGTTTAACAGCAATGCGGTGACGGGAACCTCGAATGGCCTTGTGGTATCGTTGTTTGGCGTTACGGCTCCCAAGTGGTGGTGCATGGGACTTCTGCCCTGCGCCGTGGTGCTTGGTCTGCACTATGCGCCTTTCGCCTACATCATGATCGGCGGTATCTTCCGCAACATGGACGCCAATCTGGAGGAGGCGGCGACCATACTGGACACGCCCAAGTGGAAAATTATGACAAGAGTGACGCTGCCTATGGTAAAACCCGCGATTCTTTCCACCGTCCTTCTGGTGTTCGGAAGCGCGATGGGGAGCTACCCGGTGCCGCACTATCTGGGACTGACCACACTTTCCACAAAGTATGTGTCCATGAACTCCAAGTATACGGGTGAGGCAAGCATTCTGGCAATTATTATGATGATATTCGGCATTATGATTCTTGGACTAAACCAGATGAGCTTAAAGAGCCGGAAGAGTTACACTACCGTAACAGGCAAGTCCGGGCAGATATCCAGGATCAACCTTGGCAAAATAGGAAAATATGTGATTGGCATCGTGCTGATTGTGGTGACATTCTTTACCAGCATTTTTCCGATCATCTCCTTTGCGATTGAGACTTTCCTGCCGAATCCCGGAGATTACAGTTTCCTGTACACGGGAGATATGAACAACTTGACTACCAAGTGGTGGGTGACGAGAGACAACAACGCGGGCGCGCTCTACGGACAGCCTGGCATCCTCTTTAACAAGACCATATGGCACGCTTTTGGCGGTACGCTGTTAGTGGCCGTATGCTGTGCGTTGGCAGCCGGAACCATCGGCACATTGATCGGCTACGCCGTATCCAAGAACAGAAGAAGCAAGTGGGCAAACTACGTGAACAATATGGCGTTTCTGCCCTACCTGATGCCCTCGTTGGCAGTGGGCGCAGCTTTCTTTATCCTCTTCTCCAACGAGAAGATTAACCTCTTTAACACCTACGCACTGCTTATAATAGCGGGCACGGTGAAATACATTCCCTTTGCCAGCAGGGCGGCGTTAAATTCTATGCTGCAGTTGTCCGGGGAGATTGAGGAGGCGGCGATCATTCAGGATCTATCATGGTTTAAGCGGATGTTTCGGATTATCATTCCGATCCAAAAATCGTCCATTATCAGCGGTTATATGCTACCGTTCATGACCTGCTTAAGAGAGCTGTCGCTGTTTTTGCTCCTCTGTACACAGGGATTCATCTTATCGACCACACTGGATTACTTTGATGAGATGGGATTATACGCATTTTCCAGTGCGATCAACCTGATTCTGATCGTGGCGATTCTGATTTTTAACACATTAGTAAACAAAATTACCGGCGCAAGTCTGGATGAAGGTATTGGAGGGAAATAATATGCCTGAGATTAAATTGAGAGATGTGACAAAACGATGGGGAAAGTTTTATGCGGTGGATCATCTGGATCTGGATATCGCAGACAATTCCTTTATTACCCTGCTCGGGCCCTCCGGCTGCGGCAAAACGACAACGCTGCGCATGATAGCAGGTCTGGAGACGCCCACAAGCGGGCAGATTACCATAGGGGATAGGGTGGTGTTTGACAGTGAGGCGGGCATCAATGTCCCCGCCAACAAGCGCAAAGTAGGATTCCTGTTTCAGAACTACGCACTGTGGCCGAATATGACGGTGTACCAGAACATTTCTTTCGGTCTGAGTAATATTCGTGAGGAGATGCCGACCTATGATCTGGAAGCAAAAAAGTTAAGCGCCAAGATCAATGCATTGAAGAACCCGAAAGAGTTTATTAAGCTGATCGAGGAGTGCAGGGACAAAAACGGCAAGCCCGATACGGATAAGATTTATTTGAAACTGATTGATACATACACTGTTTCCATCTATACGGCCAAGGAGCTTTACTCCTTAAAAATCCATGAGGCATCCAATGTGGAGAAGGCGGCCGCGGACGAGAGAGAGAAGATGGAGCAGGAGTTAAAGGCGCGCTACGACTCCCACAAAAACTGCGGGGAGGAGCTGACCGAGGATTTCGAGGTTAAGCAGAGCGGAAAAGTGGTAAAAAGCGTGAGGAAGCTGACGAAAGAGGAGGTAGACCTCTCCGTGCGCCGGGTTTCCCGGATTGTAAAAATTGGCATGTTTATGGATAGATATCCGGCAGAGCTTTCCGGCGGACAGCAGCAGAGGGTGGCTATCGCCAGAACTCTCGCGCCGGAGCCGCAGGTGCTCTTTATGGATGAACCTCTCTCCAATCTGGACGCCAAGCTGCGTCTGGAGATGAGATATGAACTGCAGAGACTCCATCTGGAGACGGGAAGCACTTTCGTTTACGTGACCCATGACCAGATGGAAGCCATGACGCTGGCCACAAAGATCTGCCTGATTAGCAACGGCGTTTTGCAGCAGTATGACGCGCCATTAGATGTATATAACAGGCCGAACAATCTCTTTGTGGCGGACTTTGTGGGCAACCCTTCCATCAATTTCGTGGAAGCAAAGGGAAGACAGCAGGGCGGCAGTCTGGAACTTACCATACTGGATAACAAAAAGGCTGTCTTTACCCCCAATGAACCGCTTGATATGGCACAGTGGTTCGCGAAGAGGGATGCCGACGAGAGAGAGGACGAGGCCGCGAGAAAGAGAGTTTTTGAGGATAAAAAGGCGGTGGAAAAAGGCAACAAGGACGAGGTGTTCAAGTATCATATCAGCAGGGTGGACGAGAGCGACTACAGTATGCAGGAGGAGCCCGTTATCACCAACGAGGATTTTGTAATCGGTATCCGTCCGGAGTGCATCAAGGTGGACGCGGCCGGGGAGATGGAGGGCATCATCTTTGGAGCCATGCCGACAGGTATGGAATCCACCATTAAAGTGGCGATAGGCGATTATCTCTTGACAGGTGTGGTGTTTGGCAGTACTCTTTACAAGATTGGACAAAAGGAGCGGTTTAACATCAGTGGAAAGGATATTCTGCTCTTTGACAGAAAATCCGGGAAATGTATTACGGCGGGAAAGATTTCTATTTTATAAATCCGGTAAATAAAAGGGAGCGCTGCGCAGGCAGTGCTCCCTTTGCGATTGAAAAGTAACAGAAAAATCCTCCAAAACAATAAAATTTTCAGAAAATGCTTACTAAAGTTAAAAAATGGTGTTACACTAATATATAGTAAGGGAATTGTCGGTATATATTCGGGTCAGAGATATTGGAGGGTCTTATGTTTGAGAAAGGTCAAATGATCATGTGCGGCGGGCATGGTGTCTGCCGCGTTGTTAACATTACAGGAAATCCGATCGATCGATTGGACAAAAAACGAAAGTACTATGTGCTGGAGCCTGTTTTTGAAAAGGCGAGCACAATTTACATGCCTGTGGATAATGAAAAGGTTGTGCTGCGTAGAATTATGACCAGAGAAGAGGCCGAAGACCTGGTGGACCGCATTTTGAAAATCGATACGGTCTGGATTCAGGAGGAGAAGAGCAGGGAACAGATGTATAAGGATGCGATCCGTACTTATGACTGTCAGAGCCTTGTGCAGATTATAAAGACATTGTATCTTCGCAGGCAGAGCCGCCTGAAAGAAGGCAAGAAAGTACTGTCTTCCGACGAAATGTATCTTCACAAGGCAGAGGAGCTGCTATACAGTGAGATGTCGCTGGCTCTCGCCATTCCCAAAGAAGAGGTGGCTCCCTATATTAAGAAAGCAGTCAGGAAACAAAAGGATATGGTATGAATGATCTGTCAGGAATTCAGAAATCAAAAAAGTCAGGCTTGTATGCCTGACTTTTGGACGTATATGATCGTATAGACAGCATGACTGCCACGGTATGTATCAATCATGTTTTGGATGTTCGCTGATGATCTTAATAGCAGAAAGAACCGTAGTCAGAACTTCTACTTCTGCCTGTTGGGATGAATTGTTTAATTTCTGAAAAAGAGCTCCTGTATTCGTTCTCACATATTGAGGAGATAATCTGTTAAGCGCAAAAGACGCCATATCTAAACGACATTTCTCGCAGGAGCATACTCCTGGCATGGTAGGCAATATCTTATTTAGCTGATACTCTACCGCATCCTCCATTACATTTTTTAAACCTTCCATTGAAGAACCTCCCTATTTGTCATATATCGACAAAACCCACACATACTATATTAATATATTTCCGTGCAACAATCAACTGTTTTTTTATTTCAACTTTTTTAAGTTCTTTTTGAGAACAGGAATGGGCAGGTAATAAAAGTAACTTGCATTTTCCGGATGGAAACGGTATTCTAGTGAGTAAAGTGATTTAAGATTTGGTTTGAAAAGCAAAGAAAGAAGTGCAAAATGATCATAGATGCGATACTAGACAGTTTTATAGACAGTGTGCGGCTTCTGCCGTTTTTGTTTGTTACTTATCTTGTAATGGAATATTTGGAGCATAAGGCAGGAGATAAAATGCAGGCGGCGATTCGCAGAGCCGGCAAGGGCGGACCTGTGATCGGAAGCATACTGGGAATTTTTCCGCAGTGTGGATTTTCGGCGGCGGCGTCCAATCTGTATGCAGGCAGGATTATCACCATGGGTACGCTGGCAGCGGTTTTTTTGTCCACCTCTGACGAAATGCTGCCGATCATGATCTCTGAGAATGTGGGAGCAGCGCTGATCTTCAAGATTCTGGCGGTGAAAGTTTTGGTTGCCATATTGGCGGGGTATGTGATTGATTTTATCTTCAGTAAAAATGAGAAAGATTTACAGATCGAGCATTTATGCGAGCAGCATCACTGCCATTGTGAAAGGGGAATCTGGAAATCGGCGCTGCATCATACGGCAGAGATTTTCCTATATATATTGCTTATTTCTTTGGCGCTGAATCTGCTGATCATGTGGATTGGAGAAGATGTGCTGGGAAGCATGATCCTGAATCGTCCCGTGGCTGGTGCGTTGTTTGCAGGTTTAGTGGGGTTGATTCCTAATTGTGCGGCATCCGTAGCGGTCACGCAGCTTTATTTGGGCGGTATGCTGAGCTCCGGTGCAATGATCGCAGGTCTGTTGTCGGGAACCGGTGTAGGATTTCTGGTGCTTCTGAGAGTCAATGATGACCGCAGGGAGAACATTCGACTGGTCGGCTTACTGTATCTGATCAGCGTATTGGCCGGCGTTATGATAGAAACTTTGGGTATCGTGTTCTGAGGCAGAGGCTTTGCGTAAGGCGTTCTGATTTTGCATCATGGAAACAAAAAAAGAACCGACCCCGAAGCGAAACGCTTCAAAACCAGTTCTTATAAATGCACCGCCAGGGGCTCGAACCCTGGACACCCTGATTAAGAGTCAGGTGCTCTACCAACTGAGCTAGCGGTGCGTATTCAGTATAGTGTGTGTTGTTCAACACGCAAAAGTTATTATAGTATAATGTTTCAGGCATTGCAAGTATTTTTTAAGAAATTTTTAAGGAATTTTCTATAGACGCATGGAAAGGGTTTATAAGATGGCAAAAATGATATTTGAAAGTCATGCACATTACGATGATGAGGCCTTTGACGATGACCGGGAAGAACTGCTTGCTTCTCTGGAAGAGCACGGTATCGGGCAGGTGGTCAATGTGGGGGCAAGTCTTGACAGCTGCAGGATCACGCTGCAGCTGATGGAGAAATATTCTTTTGTTTATGGAGCGATGGGGGTTCATCCCAGTGAGACCGCTGAACTGAACGAGGACAGCCTGATGTGGCTGCGTGAGCAGTGCACTCGCGATAAAGTTGTGGCAGTAGGAGAGATTGGCTTGGATTATCACTGGAAAGAGCCTGAAGAGCATATACAGAAGCTATGGTTTGAGAGACAATTGGAGATGGCAAGAGAGGTCAGTCTTCCGGTCATTATTCATTCCAGAGAAGCGGCAAAAGATACGATTGATATGATGCGTGCACTTCATGCGGAAGAGATGGGTGGCGTGGTACACTGCTATTCTTATACAAAAGAGATGGCCCGTGAGTATTTGGATCTGGATTACTATTTCGGCATCGGAGGAGTGATCACTTTTCAAAATGCCAGGAAACTAAAAGAGGCAGTAACATATATCCCTATGGACAGGATATTGTTGGAAACGGACAGTCCCTATCTGGCGCCGGAACCTAACCGGGGCAGGCGGAATTCTTCACTGAATCTTCCCTACGTGGCACAGGCAGTCGCAGATCTTAAGGGCATCACTTTTGATGAAGTGGTGGAGGCCACACAGGCTAATGCCATGAGATTGTTTCGGATTCAGGGATGAGCATATACAGGAACCGATGCGTAAGGCAGAATAAAGAGCGGAAATGAGGATGACATGGCAACACTTGGAAACAGAAAAAGCACATCGGAAGTGATACAAAAATATCAGTTTGCATTTCAAAAGAAATACGGACAGAATTTTCTGATCGACAGCAGCATATTGGATAAGATCATAGAGGCGGCGGATATCACCTGCGGGGACTGCGTTTTGGAGATCGGTCCCGGTATCGGTACAATGACGCAGCGTCTGGCGGAAGAAGCCGGAGAAGTCGTGGCGGTGGAAATTGACAGAAATCTGATTCCGATTCTTGACGAGACGCTGGCAGGTTATGATAATGTGACGATCCTCAATGAAGATATCCTTAAAGTGGACATCAATCGGATCGTGGAAGAGCATGGAGGAAAGCCGATCAAAGTGGTGGCTAATCTTCCCTATTATATTACCACGCCGATCATTATGGCGCTGTTTGAAAAACGGGTGCCACTGCAGAGCGTGACGATCATGGTGCAAAAAGAGGTGGCTGACCGTATGCGGGTAGGCCCTGGCACGAAAGATTACGGAGCCTTGTCGCTGGCGGTGCAGTATTATGCGAGACCGGACATTATTACAAAAGTACCTGCGGCCTGTTTTATGCCCAGGCCTAATGTTGACAGCTCGGTGATCAGGCTGACCCGCTATGAGAATCCGCCGGTGAAAGCAGATGACGAGGCATGGCTTTTTGCCGTTATACGGGCCTCCTTTAATCAGAGAAGAAAAACGCTGGCAAATGGGCTGGCTAATGCGGGCAATATTGGTGTCGGAAGACAACAGGTGGAAGAGACTCTTACTGAGATGGGGCTCTCGACAACTATACGCGGCGAAGCGTTGACATTAGAACAGTTTGCCGAATTGTCAAACCGATTGCTTTGTAAGAGAAAGTAATGGTAAAATAAAAGATAAATACAATATAGAGTGATTGTATATTGTGGCATCTCCATATATTGGTATATATTTAACGCAACATACCAAGCTGGGGGTGCTATTTTTTCTGCATATTTTGTTTACATTGACAGGAGGCTATGGTAAACTAAAACAATGAAAATAGGGTTACTATGTAGAAAAATCGTGACAGTGATACCAGAGTGAGAGGTGAGCTGTTACAAAATATACGTAACATGAAAGCATGTCGTTTCAGATAGTTACGGGAATGCAATGATGAGGTGGGCACCTTGGATAAGTATGAATATAAAATACGTTCCGACGAAATCAAGGCGTTGATTGCTGAGGGAGAGTTTGCAGAGGCAGTCAGCATAGCGGATACGATTGACTGGAGAAGAGTCAAGAGCGTTATGATGCTCTGTACGATCAGCGATTTATATAAGATCAACAGAAGATATCAGGAGAGTAAGGATATCCTGTTATTAGCTTATGAGAAGCATCCTACGGGAAGGCTGATCGTGTATTCTCTGTGTGAGCTTTCCATTAAGATGGAAGAGTATGTTCAGGCAATAGAATATTATAAAGAATTTGTACAGATCGCACCGAAAGACACAGGCAGATATATTTTGCAGTACCGTCTTTATGAGGCGCAGGATGTCAGCCTGGAAGAGAGGATTGCGGTCTTAGAAGAATTTAAGAAGCGCGATTACAGAGAGAAGTGGGCGTATGAGTTAGCCTATCTGTATCACCGGATCGGTTTATCCACCAAATGCGTAGAAGAATGTGACGAGATGTCCCTATGGTTTGGAGAGGGTAAGTACGTTATTAAGGCGTTGGAGTTAAAGGCGCTGCATGAGCCGTTGACTGCTGAACAGGAAGCGAAATATAAAGCATGGACCAGAGAGCGGGACATGGAGGATGTACCACTGGAAACAGACCTGCCAGAGGAAGAGGCGTATGGGGACGGCGTGCCGGGAGATACGCGTGTGGCCGGTAAAGTCAGACATACGGATGTTGAAGAGGACGAAGAGGAAGTGCCTCTTGCTCCTACCATGGAACTTCCGGAAGTAAAGACTGTAGATCTGGGTCAGTACAATACGATCAATCTACAGATGGCATTGGCCGAAAGTATGAAAGAGATATTGGATGAGGACGCTTCTGAGCCGGATGCACAGGAAGATGTGGAGCAAAGGGCTTATGTGAACGATACAGATGCCGTGGAAGAAGTTCTTATACCGGAAGAATATGAACCGGAGACAGAAGAAAGCGCTGCAGGGTGGTATGAGCCGGAGATGGAAGAGAGCATTGCGGCGGATGAAAGTCCGGCAGCGTATGAACCGGAGACAGAGGAAAGCGCTGCGGCAGCATATGGGCCGGGGACAGAAGAAAGCGCCGTGGCATCGTATGGACCGGGAGCAGAAGAAAGTGCCGTGGCAGCATATGAGGCGGAGATGGAGCAGACAGCGGCAGTGGAAGAATCCGGATCGGAACTGTCAGAAGAGAATGCAGGGGCAAATGAGCAGGCGTATGACGATGACGACATAGACGGGCAGGTATCCATAGCAGAATCGCTGATCGCACCTTTGCTTGAGCAGACGATGGAGATGCCTGCGCCTGAAGTGGTGGAGGAGAAACTGCAGGAAACTCCTGTGATCGCATTTCCGGGCAAAACAGAGCCCGAAGCTGTCAAGGTATCGCCTAGCCGGGTTGTAAAGCAGAGCGTTAATGTGGTGGCAGACACGGATGAGCTGCAGGAAGTCGGGACGCAGAGTGTGAAAGAAGACATGGCGGCTTTTGATGCGCAGCAGATTCTTGAACAGATGAAACAGGAGGCGCAGCAACAGATCGCGTCGCTTAGTGCAGATATGGTTCCGGGGGCCAGAACCGGCGTTCTTACGCCGCTCAATACGAAGCCGTCCAGATATGATGATATGTTGTCTCAGGAGTATGACGGACAGATCAGCCTGGTGATGCCGGAAGCGGAGCGTATAGAGAAACAGATTACGGGACAGCTCAGCATAGAAGATATTATGGCTGAGTGGGAAGAAATGAAGAAATCCAATGAGCAGAGGCGGATGGAGAAAGTAAAACAACGTATTCTGGATCATACGGGTAATCTGTTTGCAGACTTTGATGAAGCGACAAAGAATGGCCTGCTCGAAGAGCTGGAGCGTGCGTTTGTTGCGGCGATCATGAAAGATTCCAGCAAGAAATCGGCGATCCGGCAAGTGGTTCTGCCAGAGGATGAGCAGCCGAGAGTTAAACCGCATGACGCCGAGATGGCGAGACGTGTGGCCGAAATAATGGAGGCGCCTGACGAAGAGCCTTATGAGGATGCATATGAGGATGAGGCGGAGGACGAGATTGAAGAAGCAGCGGCACTAGAAGAAGAACTGCCGGAAGAAGCAGAGTATGAGGATGCTGCAGCTGAAGAGATCACAGTTTCTGCACAGAGGGAGGAAGAAGCGGATGCCAAAGCGGCACAAACGCCTGCGGAATCCGTGGAGGAGCCGAAAGAGGAGGATCCTGCCGAAAGTCATTTACAGGATCGCGAGCTGACGCCGGAGGAGACAGAGCTTTTTGGGCAGTTTACGCACCACCGCAAGTCCAAGCGGCAGTTAGTACATACGCTTGACAATATGAGCCTCGCTTCCTGTACCGGTAATGTGGTCATCACAGGCGAAGAAGAGATTACTACGCTGACGTTGGCGAAAGCGCTGATCAAAGAAATGCAGAGCGGCGACAGCAATTTTTCCGGCAAGGTAGCAAAAATATCAGCCAATATCCTGAATAAGAAAGACGTGGCGGAGACTTTTGCCAAATTGGATAACGGTGCGCTCATTATTGAGAAAGCGTCCCGCTTAAAACCCTCAACTGTGGCGAAGATCACAAAAGTATTGGAAAAGGACAATATGGGACTGCTGCTGCTTTTGATCGATAAGAAGCAGAGCATGAATCAATTGTTTGCCGATCACACTGTCTTGAACAATAATTTCAACCTGCGGATCGATATTGAGCCATTGGATGATGAGGCGTTGGTTGCCTATGCGAAACAGTACGCGGAAGAGCAGGAATATTCAATCGATGAATTCGGTATCCTTGCCCTGCATACGAGGATTGCGGATATGCAGACGAGTGATCATGAAGTGAGTATGTCCGAGGTGCGTGAACTTGTGGATGAGGCAATCTATTATGCCAATAAGAAGACGCCCAAACATTTTATGGATATTTTATTGGCAAAGCGGTATGATGATGAGGACATGATCATATTGCGGGAGAAGGATTTTATGCATTACTAAAATAAAGGTAACGGGGGAAGAGAAGCTTATGGCGGCAAAAAAAGGAAAGAAGCAGCAGATAGTCGAAGAGAATACGGTATTTATCTCCGAGGCGGATCAATATGTGTTTGGGCAGGGGACGCACTATGATATCTACAAGAAACTGGGAGCGCATCCCTCTGTGGAGAACGGTGTAAAAGGAATATTTTTTGCAGTGTGGGCGCCAAATGCGGCAAGTGTAAATGTAATCGGAACATTTAACGAGTGGAATGAAGAGATTCACCCGATGGAGAAGATCGGTCCCTCAGGTATTTATACGCTGTTTATTCCGGGCGTGGGAGAGAACGAATTATACAAGTTCCTGATTCGTACGCCGGCGGGAGAGAAGCTGTATAAGGCGGATCCTTTTGCTAATTATGCGGAGATGCGGCCTGGCAATGCGTCGAAGACATATGATATTACGAAGTTTAAGTGGACCGACAGCGCCTGGATGGAAAGTCGTGACGGTAAGGATTATAATAAGGAGCCGATGGCAATCTATGAGTGCCACCTCGGATCCTGGATGAAACATCCGGATGGTACGCCTGACGGTTTCTATAACTACAGAGAATTTGCAGACAGAATCGTAGAATATCTCAAAGAGATGAAGTATACGCATGTGGAACTGATGGGGATTGCGGAGTATCCGTATGACGGTTCCTGGGGATATCAGGTGACTGGTTATTACGCTCCCACTTCCAGACATGGTACGCCTGATGATTTCATGTATCTGATCAATACGCTGCATCGGAACAAAATAGGCGTCATCCTCGATTGGGTGCCGGCACATTTTGCGACAGACGCACATGGTCTTGGAAGATTTGATGGGCAGTGTATTTTTGAGCATCCGGATCCAAGGATTGGGGAGCATCCTGATTGGGGAACGAAGATTTTTAATTATGGCAAGAATGAGGTTAAGAATTTTCTGATCGCTAATGCGTTGTTTTGGATCAAGGAGTATCATATCGACGGAATCCGTGTAGACGCGGTTGCTTCCATGCTCTATCTGGATTATGGCAAACAGGATGGCCAGTGGGTAGCTAATAAGTATGGCGGCAATGAGAACCTTGAAGCGATTGAGTTCTTTAAGCATTTGAACTCTGTCGTGCTTGGTACATATCCGGGCTTTTTAACGATTGCGGAGGAATCTACCGCATGGCCGAAAGTAACCGGCAAGGTGGAAGATGACGGTCTGGGCTTTAGTTTTAAATGGAATATGGGGTGGATGCATGATTTTTGCGAATACATGAAACTGGATCCGTATTTCCGTAAGAACAACCATTATGCCATGACTTTTGCGATGACATACAATCACAGTGAGAATTATATCCTGCCCTTATCCCATGATGAAGTGGTGCATTTGAAATGCTCCATGGTCAATAAGATGCCGGGCTATCCTGTTGATAAATATGCGAATCTGCGCCTTGGCTATACTTATATGTTCGGTCATTCCGGCAAGAAGCTTCTGTTCATGGGACAGGATTTTGGACAGGAGAGGGAGTGGAGCGAGGCGAGAGAACTGGATTGGTTCCTGCTTGGCGAGGAGCAGAATAAGGGAATGCACGAGTACATGAAAGAACTGTTGAAATTGTATCGTAAATATCCTGCACTCTATTCCATCGACAATGACTGGAAAGGCTTTGAGTGGCTGAATGCGGATGACAGCGACCGAAGTGTGTACAGTTTCTACAGGAAAGATGAGACGGGCAAGAACAATATTATGTTTGTGATCAATATGACTCCTATGATGTGGGAGAACTATATGGTTGGCGTGCCGAAGAAAAAGAAATATAAGCTTTTGTTAAACAGTGATGAGAAGCGCTTTGGAGGCAACGGACATGAGATTCCGGCGGAGCTGACAGCGGTTAAGGGAGCCTGCAATTATAAGGATTATAATATAACTTTTGATTTACCGCCTTACACTGCCGCAGTCTTTATTTTCTAGGCAATTGTGTATAAAAGGTTAAGAAAGTGGCTGACTGTGCCGAAATAAAGGGTGAATGTGGAAAACATTCGCCCTTTTATAGTTTCCTTTTTATAAAATTTTTACACAAATAACTACATTGGAGTGTTGTATGAAGATTACTTTTGACCACAATAACACAAATCAGAATGTAGACAGGGCAGCAACTGCATATCGAAACACTCGACCGGCCGATCAGGAGTATCGTGAGCGGACGAGTGGTTACGCATTAGACATTTCTGGCACAGTTATGGATAACAACGCTTACGGAGGTCACGGAAAGACCACAGAAGAGGTTATGCTGGATGCGGGGGCTATCGATGTAGCCACGCAGAAAGACTATATGACAGTTATGTCTAATACTATGTCGGAAGAGGATTTTGCCCGTCTTCAGAAAGAGGGCTATCATCCAGGCGACATGGAGATAGAGGAAGTTGTTACGATTGTCGATGCGATCAAAGCGGAGCTTGTCAAAGGCGGAACGCAGGTGGACGGATATACGGACGATCTGGATGCCGATACGCTTCAAGAGATTACGGGCAGCGAAGCGTTTGCAAGAGAACTTTACAGACAGTTTAAGATACATGATATTCCGGTTACGCAGGAGAATGTGGCAGGCGTCAGACAGGCTTATGAGAGAGCGGCGGGGATGAAAACGCCGGAGGACGGTACGGTTAAGTATATGGTGGAGAATCATATGGAACCTACCATCGATGAATTATACCGCGCAGGTTACAGTTCTACGACCGACAGCAGACAGAGCCACGGATACTATGCAGCAGATGCCAACGGCTATTATGCAAGGAAAGCGGAGGAGTATAACTGGGAGCAGTTAGAGCCGCAGATGGCCAGAGTGTTGGAAGAGGCGGGATTAGAGGTTACGGAAGAGAATCTTGAGAATGCCAAATGGCTTGTGCAGGCAGGTATTCCGTTGACAGCCGAGTCAGTAGGAAGACTCTGTGAGATTAAACAGGTGGAAATGCCCCAGGAAATGGAGCAGATTCTGTCAGCGGCAGCGGCGGCGATCGCGGACGGGAAATCTGCCGGCAGCGCTAATCTGGTTGATGGCAGGAGCAATCTGGAGAAAGCAGCCGATTATGTGCAGGCTTATGCGCAGATCAGCGATGAAGCGGTAGATCAGGCGGCGTCCCAGGGTCAGGAACTGAATCTGCACAATCTTCAGAAAGCACAGGAGCAGATAGACCAAAGCGGTGTGATGCAGGGAACGCCGGAGCAGATCAGTGCAAGACGTCAGTTGGAGGAAGTCCGGCTGATGATGACGATAGATGCGAACAGAAAACTTTTAGAAAGCGGTTATTCTATCGATACGACGGAGCTTGAAGAGCTGGTGGAGGCTTTGAAACGGCTTGAGCAGGAGCAGAACCAGGCATTGTTTGGAGGTTCCGACGCAGCGGGCGCTGCGGATCAGGCGGCTCTGTATGAGCAGACAAGACAGAAAACAGCAGAAATTCCTTATTTGCCGGCGGCTGTTCTTGCCAGATATATTTCCGAGGAAGAACTGTTTACGCTTGAAAGCGTGCATACTAACGGTACGGCGCTCAAGGATGCGTATGATGCGGCACGTGAATCCTATGAGACACTGATGACGGCACCGCGGGCGGATATGGGAGATTCCATTCGCAAGGCATTCCGGAATGTGGATGATATCCTGACGGACATGGGACTGGAAACAAATGAGGAAAACCGACGGGCTGTGCGTATTTTAGGATATAACAGCATGGATATTACCGGAGATAATATAGACGCGGTAAAGAAGTATGATATGGAGCTGCGTCAGACGATGCGCAAGATGACACCGGCAGCTACGCTGCAGGCGATCCGGGATGGCAGAAATCCTTTGGAGATGTCCATAGAAGAGCTGAATACATATCTGGATGATAGCAGTCAGGATGCAGCGGCAAAGGAAGAGAAGTTCAGCAAATATTTATATAAATTGGAGAAAAACCACGGCATCAGTGAACAGGAGCGGGAGGCATATATCGGAATATACCGTATGTTCCGGCAGATTGAGAAGACAGACGATGCGGCAGTGGGAAGTCTTCTGAAAGAGGGCGCGTCACTTTCCTTTGGAAATCTGTTGACGGCCATGCGAAGTACCAGACGACAGGGAATGGATTATACGGTGGATGATTCCTTTAACGGAGTAGACGGCGTCTCCATCAACAAATCTATTACAGATCAGATTTTGAGCGGCTTTACAACTCTGGGAACGAACAGTGCCGGCCAGGATGCAGGCGGATATCAGCAGGAGCCTGAGGGTCAGCATGCCGGTGAAAACAGGCAGGATATGAGTGGATATTACGGTCAGCTTGCCGGAGAGATCGCAGATCATATGGAGCCTGAGATGCTTGCGCAGATGCAGCTTTCCCCGGAGATGACCATGGAGCAGTTTGCCGACGAATTATACCGCATGCCGGCAGACCAGGAGGCGGAGACGGCATGGCAGCGGGAGCTGATGCAGCAGTACGGCGACTTGGGCGAAGTGGAAGAAGCAGTTATCAAAGAATTGCTAGCCTATAAACAGCCTGTTACCGCCAATCATTTAACGGCGGCGATGCAGCTTCGTAAAGATTCGGGTTTTGTTTACAGAAAGCTGAATGAGTTTGATAAAAAAGCCGATAAACATAGAGTAAGGGATGCAGCGGACGGACTGTTGGATAAATTTACCGACCGGGAGAGCGCTGCAAAGGCATATGATGATATGCAGACCACCTTTGAGGAGATATTGGACGAAACCCGCGACAGCGACATATCCTATCTGGATTTGAAAGCATTGCAGAGCTGTCAGAAACAGCTGTCTCTGACAGGCAGACTGGCAGGGGAGGAGAATTATCACATTCCGGTGGAGATTCATGGTGAGCTGACGGCCATTAACCTTAAGATCCTGCATGGCAGCGAAAGCGGTAAAGTAACCGCGGTAGTACATACCGAGAGGTACGGGCAGATCGCGGCGCGGTTCCATGTAAGGAACAATACGGTATCCGGCTACATTGCATGCAGCACAAAAGAGGGCATGCAGATGATGCGGGAGAGAGGAGAAGCCCTGAAAGAGAAGCTCTTCGCTAAAGAGGGAGAGACAGGACAGCAGCTCAAAGAAGGTAATATTGGTATTATATACAGTGAGGAAACAAATGTGGATGACTATGCGGGCAATGTATCCTCACAGGATGATCAGGTGGAAACAGCAGAATTATATAAGATAGCCAGGGCGTTTATCACATCTGTTGCAAGGTAAAACAGATGGCAGGTATGTATTTATACGGTAATCTGCAGGCTGACTAAGAATGGAGGACTTCTATGAAAATCAGTTATAACTCGGCGGCAATGCACGCTAACAACGCATTAAATGTATCCGATAATAAGGTGGCACAGTCACTCAAGAGGCTGTCATCCGGTTTAAAGATCACGGCGGCGAAAGATGACCCGTCAGGATATGCGATCGGGCGCAGAATGAATTCACAGATTACAGGTGTAACGACTGCGACAGAGAACTCTAATACGGGCGTTTCCATTATTGAGACGGCAGACGGCGCTTTGTCTGAAGTGCATGCTATGCTGCAGAGAATGAATGAGCTGGCGGTAAAGGGAGCGACCGGAACACTCACCACGGCAGACAGAGCAACGCTGGATCAGGAGATGCAGCAGTTAAAGTCAGAAGTGACGAGAATTGCCACGGATACGGAATTCAACGGACAGCCTCTGTTGGATGGCAGCTTTGACCTGAGAGGATATACGAACAGCCAGATTGCCAAAGTGGATTATTACAGTGATGAGGTATTGGCTAAAGAGTATACGATCGAAGCTTTGGAAGTATTCTATAACGATGATGGAACGATCGACTTGGATAAGACAAAAGATTCCTTTGTGCCGGGCCCGGAATTCCCCGAGGGTGTTAAGATTACTGAGGTAGGACAGGACAAAGTAGTTATTACGGGTAATCAGGATTTTGAGCTGACGATCGCAGTTACACCGGATCCGATCACTGATGCGGACGGTAATATTACGGGTTATAATTCCGTAGTCTGTGCGGCGGCAGGAGCTGAGTTGAAGCTGGATATTACGGGAATCGGTTCTATGGATGTACAGACAGGAGCCAATGAGGGGCAGCAGCTGGAGATCAGGATTCCGACCATATCCCTGGACAGAATGGGGATTGAGAAGAGCGAACTGACTACACAGGAAAGTAACAGTGAAGCGATCACCGCGATAAAAGGGGCGCTCATGTATGTGTCAGACGCCAGAAGCAGGCTGGGTGCATATCAGAACCGTCTGGAGCACACGGTAAGTAATCTTGATGTTACTAATGAAAATATGACCTCCTCCTATTCGCGTATTATGGATGCGGATATGGCGGAAGAGATGACGACATATACGACGGAGCAGGTAATCTCTCAGGCGGCAGTTTCCATGCTCGCGCAGGCAAACGAAAGACCGTCACAGGTATTGCAGTTACTCCAGTAATATTGAAGTGCGCTCTTTTCCGGGTTGTGAAGAGGAAAGGAGCGCGCGTATGAATATTGATTTGATGGTTGATTAAGGCAGGGGTAAGATATGACGAGAGAAATGAAGCAGGAATTTACTTTGCGGATTACACAGGCGAATAAGACACAGATGATCACGATTCTGTACGAGATGGTTCTGCTTTACATTGATGAGGCCGAGCAGGAACTTGAAAGTGGAAACAGGACGGAATATAAAGCTGTTGTGCGAAGAATTCAGGGATGTATGGATGAATTGAAAGTGTCGCTGAATCTCAACTATGACGTAGCCCATAATCTGCTGCAGCTGTATCGTTATATTGATCGTGAGCTGATTAAGGCGGCTTCTCACTATGAAAGGGAGAATCTGGAGCATGTCCGTCTTGTGATCGATCGCCTGCATAAGGCGTATGAACAGATTGAGAGCCAGGATACTTCTGAGCCTGTCATGGGCAATACGCAGACCGTATATGCCGGTCTGACATATGGTAGAAATACGTTGACGGAAAATATTACGGATCCCGCTGCAAACAGAGGATTCTGTGTGTAGAGAACCGGTATGTAACCATGGGAAGAGGATACCGCATGGTTACGAGAATAATGTCAGAGCACGATAAACTTCAGAATGTTTTTCTTCGGGCAGCAGATTGGTTTCTGCTGCCTGTTCTAATAGATATTTGTAACGTTTCAGAACAGCATTCACCTCGTAAATATAGCAGTCGATCAGATCGGGATCAGTTACATTGTCAAAGTTGGAATAGGCTATTTCCAGTGCATATCTTGTCTGCGCCAATTCCTCCCGGAGCGTCATTTTCCGGCAGTCAACAATGATGTCTTCATCCGCGGTGCCGTTTGAGCTTTGATGAAAAAACATTTTCATATAATTACCGTGCCTTTCTGTGATAGGGTTTGCGGAAACATAAAAATTGCTCTTAGTAAAGTATAGGTAAAATTTGGATAAATATTCATGGAATATTTGAGGTAATTCGGACATATGTTGTTAGCAGACAAGGCATCCGGCAGAATCCGGAAAAGCAAAAAAAGTGGGGAGCACGGCTATATGATGGTAAATGCAGGCGGAATGTTAGCGATCCTGGGAGTATGTCTGATCGTTTTAATAATCGGAGCGCTGGGAAGAAAAGTAGAGTGGCTCGTCAATTTCATCTTGCGGGCAGTTATGGGGACGATAGGGATATACTGTCTCAATTATCTGTTGGCGGCACGGCAGATTTCTGTTGCGGTAGGAATTAATCCACTTACAATTTTGACATCCGGAATTCTCGGATTTCCGGGGATAGCAGTACTTTACGGCATACATTTTTTTAAAATCTTGTAGGATTTTCACAAAAAATATATTTATGGAAAATACATCTGGACAAGACAAAGAAATATGTTTATAATTCAATTCACAACTCAAGAAACTCTATGTGAAGCAGGCATATCTGCCAGGAGCTTTACTCTACAGCCAATATGGCGTCGGGAATTTCATCCCAATATGTTTTCATTGAGTCAGAATAATATAGAATAAGGAGGTGGTTTTATTGGACTGAATCATTATCAATTGCTATTGCTTCTATTGCTGTTTCTGGCAGCGTTGGCAGATCTTAAGACAGACCATATTCCAAATTGGTTTATCTGTCTGGGAATCGGAATTGGAATATTTGGCGGATTACAGTATCGTTTGAATTTATGGTCTTCTGTCTTTTCTATGCTTCTTGCATTTCTGCTTATGTATCCATTGTTTAAGATCGGCGCATTGGGCGCGGGTGACGTCAAGCTATTTATCATGATCGGCAGCTTTATGGAGGTACGGGAATTTATTGTAGTTATGGTATATGCATTTGTGATTGGAGCTTTCTTTTCCGCTGGCAAGCTGTTGACAGAGCATAACGGCAGGGAGCGGATCGCGTATTTTTTATCCTATGCGGCGGATGTAGCGAGAACCCGGCGGTGGAGGATATACGGGGAAGATCTGGCACAGGATTATCAGTTATACCGCAGTAACAAGATTCATTTTACGGTTCCGATCTTGTTGGGGGTAATGCTGAAGCTGGGAGGAATAATTTGAAACAGAAAATATTTGCGATTTGCGATATGGAGGAGGCGTACGCACACAGGCTGACAGAATATATGCTGGACAAGGTCAGATTGCCTTATACGATCCATCTGTTTACAAGAGTTGAGGAACTACAGCGGTTTGCAGACCAGGAGGAAATAGAAATTCTGTTGATCGCAGAGAGTGCGTTACAAAGGTTTCGGGAAGAATATGCCGGAGAGAATGTGATGCGGACATTTGTCCTGCAGGAGTCTGAAATGCCAATGGGAGAAGAGTATCATTACATCGGTAAGTTTCAGAGTCCGGAAATGATCATGGAAACGCTGTTCGGATTCATTGCGGACTTGTCGGATTGGAGAATGGATATGACGGCAGAGGATAGGATTGCAAAACTGATTGGAGTGTATTCGCCGGTTAAGCGGTGCCTGCAGACGACTTTTGCGCTGACTCTGGGGCAGATTTTAGCCAAAGAACACAGGACACTGTATATCAACTTTGAGAATTATTCAGGGTTTGGACAGCTCCTTAAGCGTGAGTTTTCGATGGATATGATGGATTTGATGTATTATTTCCGGTGTGACAAAGATAAGCTGGCGCTGCGGCTTCCTACCGTCATACAAAATATTGGCGGCCTGGATTATATCCCGCCGATGCAGACATATACGGGGCATGGAGAAGTGACAGGAAGACAATGGCTGGATCTTTGCAGATGCATTTCGGCAATTGAAACCTATGAATATATTATTTTAGATCTGGATGATGGAATGGAGGGGCTGTTTGATCTGCTGCAAAATTGTCACAGAATCTATACGATCACGAAAGAGGACAGCTTTGCGGTGGCCAAGCTCAGCCAGTATGAGCAGATCTTAAGGTTTAATGCACTGGAGGATATAGCAGCCAAAACGGTAAAGTGCAGATTTCCCGTATTCAAGGAGCTGCCTGTCGATCTGGATCTGATGACACACGGGGAAATGGCGGGTTATGTGAGAGCGATCGTGAGAGAGGATCTATATGGCAAATAAGGAGGAGCATAAAAAGAAATTAAGAGAAAAAATTGCAGAAAGCATTGATTACTCTACGGAAAGTTCGGATGTGGAAATACAGGAGCTGATAGATGAGATGCTGGTCCGGGAGAGTAAAGAAATGCCCCTGACAATAACGGAGCGCAGACAGCTTCGCAGGGAACTGTTTCATGCTATCCGTAAGCTGGACATTCTCCAGGAGCTGATAGATGACCCGCATATTACGGAGATAATGATCAACGGACCGGAATCAATATTTATCGAACGGGACGGACGTCTGCTGCGGAGCAGTTTAAAGTTTGAGAGCCAGGAGAATCTGCTAAACGTTATTCAGCAGATCGTGGCGGAGTGTAACAGGGTGGTCAACGAGGCATCGCCTATTGTAGATGCCAGACTTAGAAACGGTGCGCGTGTCAATATAGTGCTCAATCCGGTGGCGCTAAACGGGCCTATCGTGACAATTCGACGGTTTCCAGACAAGCCGATCATGATGGAAGATTTGATCAGTTATGGTTCCATCACGGCAGAAGTGTGTAGTTTGCTTAGCCGGCTTGTGCGCGCTAAATACAACATTTTTATAAGCGGAGGGACGGGATCCGGAAAGACGACGTTTCTAAACGCACTGTCGTATTACATACCGCAGGAGGAAAGGATCGTTACAATTGAGGACAGTGCAGAACTTCAGATTACGAGTATTCCGAATCTGGTACGGATGGAGACGCGCAACGCAAATGTGGAGGGATGCCGGGAGATTACGATCAGAGATCTGATCAAAACATCGCTGCGTATGCGCCCGGATCGTATCATTGTGGGAGAGGTCAGAGGCGGGGAAGCATTTGATATGATGCAATGCCTGAATACAGGACATGATGGTTCCATGTCCACCGGACATGCCAATAGTTCTAAAGATATGCTGAGCCGGTTGGAAAATATGATCCTTATGGGTATGGAAATACCACTGACGGCAATTAAGCAGCAGATCGCTTCCGGAATTGATATTATGATTCATTTGGGGAGGCTTCGGGACAGTTCCAGAAAAGTGCTGGAAATTGCAGAGGTACTGGGCTGCAGGGAGGATGAGATCAAGCTGAAAACATTGTACCGGTTTGTGGAGACAGGGGAAGACGGGCATGGCAGAATATGTGGAAAACTTCAGAAGGAAGGAGAATTAACTTATGACGCAAAATTACAGTCCGCCGGATTACGGTAAATACAGGCTTCGGACAAAAGAATGGATACTGTATGGAGGGGAGGGGCTGCTGCTCATTGCAGTGGTTGGGTACTTTTTTTACCGCTCGTGGATCGCGTGTCTGTGCCTCATACCCGTTCTATTTTTGTTCCTTAAGGAAAAGAAAAAGGATCTGGCAAAGAAACGGCGGCAGGAACTGAGTATACAGTTTAAAGATCTGATTTTAGCTGTGTCGGCAAACCAAAAAGCAGGATATTCTATCGAAAATGCTTTCCGGGAATCTTACAGGGACATGGAGATGTTATATGGCTCAGAGGGCATAATCTGTATGGAAATCAGATATATGATAGCCAGTCTTGATAATAATGTGGTACTTGAAAGACTTTTATATGGTCTTGGCACACGTAGCCGTCTGCCGGATATTATGCAGTTTGCAGATGTTTTTCTGATCGCCCGCCATAGCGGAGGGAACATGACGGATATTTTGTCTAAGACTGCAGCGGTAATCGAGCAGAAAACAGAAACAGACAAGGAAATTCAGTTGATGATCAGCGCTAAGAAGATGGAACAGCGGATCATGAATATGGTGCCGTTTTTAATTATTTTCTATGTGAGCAGTACATCCAGAGGATTTTTTGACGTACTGTATCACAATGTGATCGGCATAGTCATTATGACGGTATGTCTGGGTTTTTATATATTGGCATATCTGTTGTCCCGGCGAATTGTTGACATTGAGGTATAGGGAGGAAATGGATAAGAAATGATCTGTATATACATAACGGCGCTGGGGATGTATGGAGTGCTCTTTATCCTGTCGTGGAGCGAGGCGGAGAGGAATCCTTTCCGTAAGATGGCGGCTTATCTGCTTCGCAGGCAGCGGAAGTCGCGGCGAGACATGGCAAGAGGACCGGGGAATTGGGAAAAGGATCTGTCCCGACGGCAGTTGGGAGATAAGCTGAGAATATTGCGGCCGGAGACAGCGGTGCAGACACAGGTGCAGGAGTATTATCTGTCCCAATACAGCGTGATGCTTGGCGTAGTGTTTTCGGGAATCGTAATATGCCTTGCCGTGTGGCTGGGCGCGCGCAGCGACCCGCTGCTAAAAGAGGGAAATCATATACGTAGAAATTCATACGGACAGGGCGGGCTGTCTATCGACCTGGCGGCACAGGTTGAGGGGGAGGAGGAAATTTTTCGATATGTTGTGGAAGAGAGACAATACACATCGGCGGAAGCAGAGACATTATATCAGGAAGTGGTGAAAATTCTGCCGGAAATAATTCGGGGAGAAAATAAAAGCCTGGAAGATGTAAGGCATTCTCTGGAGCTGGTGACAGGGATCGAGGGCTATCCCTTTGCAATATCGTGGGAGAGCGACAGTTATGCCCTTATCAATACTGATGGCATGGTAGATAACAGTGAATTGACAAATGGGGAGATTGTCATGCTGACGGCGCATTTCCGGTATGGTGAATATACCTGGGATCATCAGATGCATGTACAGGTGAACCCGGTGGTGTATACCTACAGAGAAGCGCTGCGCAAACGAATAGAAGAACTGCTCCATATGCAGCAGGAAGACACGGCCAGCAAGGAAACGATGGTTCTGCCGGAGAATGTGGGATCCAAGCCTATTGTGTGGAAAGAGATGATAGAGGACAGCAGCGGCAGTCTCCTGTTTCTTGCAATACTGACAGCAGGAGCGCTTTACTGGGGACGAAGCAGGGAGATTGACAGGCGCCTGGAGCGTCGAAAGACAGAGCTGCTAATGGATTATCCGGAAATTGTCAACAAATTGTCACTCTATATGGGCGCGGGCATGACGATCAGAAATGCTTTTGTCAAGATGGGTGAAGATTATAAGAAACAGCGGAAAGAAAGGAGGCGGTATGTATATGAGGAAATATTGATCATGTGTTATGAACTGCAAAGCGGCAAGTCAGAGAGAGAGGCCTATGACAGATTTGGCAAACGATGCCAGGTACAGGCCTATATGAAACTGAGCACGCTGCTCTCACAGAATATCAGAAAAGGGAGCAATGACCTGCTGCATGTACTGCGGCAGGAAGCGGACAATGCTTTTGTGGAGAGAAAAAGTCTGGCTAAAAAGCTGGGAGAGGAAGCAGGCACAAAACTCCTGCTCCCGATGATGATGATGTTATGCATTGTCATGGTGATCATTATGATTCCTGCCTGCTTTTCTTTCGTGATGTGACGGGAGGAAGCGGCTGTGGGAAAACAAAGCAAAAACAAAACGAAAAGGAGGATGGCAAAATGACAAGAGAAAAGTGGATTGCTGCAAGAGAGAAAAGGGCGGTAAAAAGGGCGGAAAGGACAGCGGAGAAAAGATTAAAAGGACTGGGTGCATTCCTGCAGGAAGAAGAGGGTATGGGAACAGTGGAGATCATATTGATCACCGTAGTACTGATCGGGCTGGTGATCATCTTTAAGACGCAGCTGCGTGCACTGGTACAAACGGTGTTTGAAAAGATAACTAAAGACAGCAACACGGTAATGTCATGAAAAAAGGATACATAACGGTATTTCTGACTTTATCTCTTACATTGATTCTGTCCCTTGTATTCACCGTAATAGAAGGGGCACGAATCAGTGCCATACGTATGAAATTTGAATGTGTTGCGGATATTGGGATGAACTCTGTTTTGGCGGAGTATCACAGGGAACTGTTGGAACAGTATGACATGCTATTTGTGGATATGTCTTACGGAGGGAACCATCCTGATATTGCCAATACGGAAAACCATCTTAAAGACTATATGCGTAAAAACCTACAGTCCGGGAAAGCCATCGGCTGGGGGCAGTATGGCGGCGTTCGGGATTTGCTCGCGATGGAAGTGGAAGAGGTAGAAATAGAGCGTTACTCCATTGCGTCGGATGAGAAAGGCGCTGTGCTGAAAAGACAGGTGACGGATTATATGTCGGATTATCCGGTGGGAGCTGTGTTGGATAAGATAAATCTGGGGGTGGCGCAACTGGAACGTTACGGATTGGAGACGCGGAATATCGAGGGAGAACGGATGGAACATGAAGCCCGGATAGATGAGATCGGGCTGCCTACGAGGGAAGTGGAGGAGGGTGTGTATGAGGAAGTGCCCTTAAATAATCCGGCGGATATAGCCAATGCGACCAGAAGCAGCGGAGTATTGAATCTGGTGCTGCAGGATCCTGCGCAGGTTTCCGCAGTGAAAGTGCCCATCAAGGATTATATTTCTCACTGCTCGCCAATGCAGGGAACGGGGTTATGCACGGAAGCGGCGGCCGTATCCGGAGAGCCGGATGAATTGGTGTTTCAGGCATATTTGTTTGAGAAATGCGGCTATTATGGGAAAGAAATGGATAAATCACTGCTTAAATATCAGATAGAGTACATATTGGCGGGCAAGGATACGGACTGGCAGAATTTGGAACATGTGGCCAAAAGACTGCTTAGGTGGCGCGAAGTGGCCAATGTCATTTATATACTGACAGACGGAGCCAAAATCGCAGAAGCTGAGGCAATGGCATTGGCGTTGACGGCGGTATGTCTATGCCCGGAATTGGCGGAACCGGTCAAATATACGATTCTGTTTGCGTGGGCATATGTAGAGAGCCTGCAGGATGTAAAGACGCTTCTGGCAGGGGGCAGGGTGCCAATCTATAAAACGGCGTCGGACTGGAAGACAGGAATCAACAGTATTAAGAATGTACGGGGAAGCCTGACGCAGGATGAGGGCGGGAGAGGACTCAGCTATGAGGAATATCTGCGGATTATGCTTTTTCTGGAGCATAAAGACCGCAGGACATTCCGGGCAATGGATATCATGGAAATGGATATCCGCAGGACACCGGGAAACGCCGGATTCCGCATGGATGCCTGTTTCGATACTTATCAGGCCAGACTGGCAGTGTCAAGTCGTTTCGGATATTCCTATGAGATGACAAGAAGTTATGGATTCTATTAATTGCGGGAGGTGATAAAGGATGTCCTTTTTACGATGGGAGCAGCATAAATCTAATAAATCGACAGCACATTCTCTCCGGGCATATCTTGATACCGTTCAAGGTAGTCATACGATTCTATCCGTCTGCAGATCGATAAAGAGGGCATCTTTTATTGTCTCCCGCAAGGCGGTGAACCTGCGCAGGCGGGGGTCTATGACTTTGGAGGCGGCGTTTGCTCTGCCCTTTTTCCTGTTTGCAGTTATCAATATCCTGTTTACCGTCAATATAATAGGTACACAGAGCAGAATCAACGCGGCGCTGCATCAGACAGGCAATAAGATGGCCTTTGCAGGATATGTCTATGAGCGGACAGTGGGAACGGTGATACCGGATGGTGTGGCGGGTGTTGCGTTGACGGACGGATATGCCAGAAGTCAGGTGCTGGAATATGCAGGAAAGAACTATTTGGATCAGTCTTGTATTTCAGGAGGATCCGCAGGGCTCTCTTTTGCGGGTTCCTCTGTTATGGGAGCAGGTGATCTGATAGACCTTCACGTCTCTTATCGCGTCAAACCTTTTGTTTCTCTTATGGGATTTGATGGGTTTTCTATGGCACAGCGATATTATGGTAAGGCCTGGACCGGATATGATGTGACCCAATGTGTCAGTGATCCCCAGCAGGAAGATCCTATGGTGTATGTGACCAGGATGGGTACGGTGTATCATTTTGACAGGAATTGTACTTATTTGAATCCATCCGTAGAATCTGTGGCCGCGGCAGAAATATATGGAAAGAGAAATCAGAGCGGCGGGAGATACTATTCCTGCGGGATATGCGGGGGCGCTAAAGGTCTGGACCGGGTTTATATTACAGGACAGGGAAGCAGTTATCACAGCAGGCTTAATTGTTCCGGATTAAAAAGAACGATCTATACGATTCCTTTGTCACAGGCGGGAGGAAAGGGAAGGTGTTCTAAATGTGGGTAGAGTTGTCATTATTCATACTTCTGGGAGTCTGCGCTGTATGTGACGGGCTCAAAAGAGAGATTCCGCTGGTGGTTGTCTGGTTTGGCATTGCCGTGGCAGCGATCCTGCATTTGCAGGGATCTATGGAAGAGCATGTCTGGCTCACGATATTTATGTCGTTGATTCCGGGAATCATGTTTTGGATGCTTGCTTTTGTTACAAGAGAAAAAGTAGGCTACGGAGATGGATGGATGCTTATTATGATTGGATTATTTACGGGATTATGGAACTGTTTTTTAATTTTGCTGGCCGGACTGATCGCAGAGACGATCGCGGTGCTTTTTCTGATGGCTTTTCAGAGAGTGTCGGGCGATTGCCGGATTCCCTTTGCACCTTTTTTGTTGCTCGGAATGGGGGTGGTCATGTGTCTGTAGCTAAAAAACAGGCAGGGGGATATATGACGGTGGAAGCGGCGTTCCTTATTACATGGACTATGTTTATCTTTGTGTTTCTTATCTATCTGTCATTCTATTCTTATGATAAATGTGTGCTTTTTCAGGACGCTTACGGGGTATGCTTTCGAGGGAGTATTCAGAAACAGGAGGATGCTGTTGTCCCATATATCAGTGCGCATATGAAAGAGCAGTTCGGCAGGAAATATTTTGGGACCGGGGAGGTTCGCGGGAGTGTAGACAGGAAAGGTAATGTGACGGACGTAACCGGAGAGTGTCAGGTCAAGGTGCCGATTCACGCAGTTTTTACAATGCATGAGAGATCTGGCTGGAAAATACGCACACGGGCGCGGGCGCAAATTATCAATCCGACGCATATAATACGTAAAAGCAGGTGGATGGGCAGCGTTTGGGATGGGCAGTAAACTGCACTGATATGCAGTAAACGGCTCTGGTATGGGGGATTAGTATGTTAGAGGCAAAATATTACAGGGATTACCGGCACAATTATATGATCCTGCAGTGCAGGTATAAAGAAATGGCAAGAAGTTATCAGTATAAAATACTCACTTCGGGAAAACTGGGTGACATACTCAGGTGCTCAGTGCGGCATATCAATGGGGATACATATTACTATTACGATATCAGTTCGAGGACGACCCTTCAAAATCTGTATCAGGGGAAAAAGATGACTTGCATACAGTTGAAAGATATCCTGTGTCAGCTTCATGGAATATGCGACAGACTGTCGGGGTATTTTATGGATGAGATGGGACTGGTTCTGCTGCCAGAGCATATTTATTATGATCTCACCGATGGGAAATATATTGGTTTATACTATCCTGATTATAATCCGGCGGCAGGAGAAATGTACGGTCCGCTCATGGATTTTTTGTTAGACCATATTGATACCGAGGATCAGCATCTGACAGAGAGTATGTACCGCATATACGAGGCGGCACAGGAGCCACATTTTTGTATGGAGAATGCACTGCAGATTTTGGAAGAATGTGAGGAAGCGGTCAGTCAGCCATATCAGGAGCCCAAAAATGATACGGCGGCGGAGTCGGCATGCGCTCCTGACGAAGCGGTATTGTATGAATCCGTATGTCAGACGGCATCGTTAATGGAGGACTATGACAGGCCGGGGGATCCGGATATACCCCAAAAGCGCAGCAGCGTTTCCGGCACAGGGAAAAAATTTTATTATGTTCTTACAGTGCTTTCAATGCTTGGCATGGCCGGAGCGGTGAGCGTATATAATCTGTATGAGCTGACCAGGGAAGAGGAGCTGGCGATTTATGTTGTTCTTGCAGGAATGGGAATTTGTCTGCTTGGCAGTTTGTTTATGGCTCATAGGGGGAATAGAAAGAGTAGTGCGGAGCAAAGCAAGGCGGAACCTGCAAATAAGGCATCTTATACGGATGCACGTGACAAGACGGGCACAGAGTTTCGGAGTGAACCGCGCCAAGTATCGCTGGAGAATGTGATCAGCAGGGATATGGATTTGGAATTAGCGCAGTACGGAAAGATGTGCGATCATTTGTCCCAGTATGGCGGGGCTCCATATTCTGTTAAGAGTCCGGAATCGTTATTTCCGGCGGACGCTGCGGGAAATACGGTATTTTTTGATAAGAACAGCATGATGGAATATAAATTATATGCGATGGATAAGAGAAATAAACAGCATATCGAGCTAAAACAATTCCCGTGTACGGTAGGGAAACTGGCGGGTTGCGTTGATTATGTGCTGGCGGACGATTCTGTGAGCAGAATACATGCCAGATTTGACAAGCAGAACGAAAAAGTCATGCTGACGGATATGAATTCCACAAACGGGACATACAAGAATGGGCTGAGAATGCAGCCGCATGAGACAGTGGAAATTGAACCGGGGGATGAAGTCCGCTTCGGTAATCTAAATTATTGTTATCGGTAGAATAGCAATTTATTTGACATGGGGAATTGAAAATGATAACCTCAAGTAAATGGCCGGTTCCTGCAGCGTGAAGAGAGGAACGGATTTATTACGGTGAAATGTCTGGAGTGTATCATGATAACAGAACAAATGGAACATTTGTTTTATGTGAATGGATATGATAAAATTGCTACGAATTTGCCGGAGTATGCTTTCTACTATCATAAAGAGGAGCGGGGAGTCATTGCCATATTTGTTGTCGATTACAGGGACGGCATGGATCTGTCTAAAGATCAGTACGCACATATGAAAGAGAAAGCGGTGGCATTTTTAAGAGACAGAGGAGAGACGCAGGTGCATATGATGTCCCTGATTCTGAGCGGGACCACAGAGCGTGCGAAAGAGCTTTGCGTCAGCGATCATTTTTGCTGGATGGTTGACACAAAGAGCGGCCGGCTCATTATTCATGAGAACCAGGCACCTGATTTTTATGGGTGGAAGTCGATTCTGGAAGAATTTTTGATAGATGTGTCAGAGCGGCAGGGGTCTGCGGAAGAGAAGATGACATATGTCGAGAGATTACGGGCAGAGTGGCAAAAGATCGATAAGCCTGCCAGCCTGCCGTGGGTGAGCATATGTCTGGTGGCGGTCAATGTGATCGTTTTTCTGTTGTATACATTTATTGGTGATGTGTTATATAATATAGGTGCATCCGGCGTGAGAGAGATAGCTGAAGATGGATCATATTATCGAATGTTTACCTCCATGTTTTTGCACGCGGATGCGCAGCATCTTTTCAATAATATGATACTGCTGTATTGTATTGGAGAGATTGTTGAAAGGTATGCGGGACATGCCTGGTATACGGTAGTTTATTTTCTGTCGGGAATTGCAGGGGATGTCTTTTCCATGGCATATGAGCTTTTGACAGAGAACTATTATACGTCCGTGGGAGCCAGCGGGGCGGTTTTTGGCATAGAGGGTGCATTACTGTTTCTGGTAATTCTGCATCATGGCAGGCTGGAGCATATCAGGACAGGCAGGCTGCTCTTTGCAATTCTTTTTTCCCTGTATTGCGGTTTTACCAGTGCGGGGATCAATAATGCGGCGCATGTAGGAGGCGTTCTGATGGGCTTTGCGGCGATGGCTGTCATCGCACTTATATGTCCCAGGATTAGGGCCGGAAAGGATAGAAGCGGTAATGAAAATTAATATCTATTATGGTGGGCGTGGATTGATGGATGATCCAACACTCTTTGTCATCAATAAGATGAAAGAAGTGCTGGAGGAACTTCGTGTTACGGTAGAGCAGTTTCAGCTATATGAGCTTCGCAACGGCATTACGACGCTGCCACAGAGTTTGAAAGACGCAGACGGCGTGATTCTCGCAACGACAGTAGAGTGGTATGGTATCGGTGGTTATATGCAGCAGTTTTTGGATGCCTGCTGGCTGTATGGAGATAAAGAGAAGATCAGTCAAATATATATGTGCCCGATCGTCATGTCCACAACCTATGGAGAGCGAGATGGCAAGCTGAATCTGACAACCGCATGGGAAATTCTGGGCGGACGTCCGTGTGACGGTATATGTGGATATATTGCGGATACGTCTATACTGGAAGAGAATGATGAGTATATCCGTATTATAGAGAAACGGGCGGAGAATCTGTACCGCACGATCAACCAGAGAATGGCATGTCTGCCGGCGAGCAATCAGGTGGTGAAGCAGAAAGTTGCGATCACTAAGAATATTAATTTTACGCCGCAGGAGTCAGAACAGCTTTCTCAGTATGTGTCTGATGACACGTATGTGCAGAGGCAGAAAGCCGATATCCAGGAGTTGGCCAGCATGTTCAGGGATATGATGGGAAGCAGCGACAAAGAGGATACTACGGAGTTTTTGAAAGAGATACAGGAGCATTTCAAACCGCAGCCCGGTCTGGCGGCCGATTATCGAATTGTGATAGAAGAGAAAAAGACACCGCTTATCATCGGAGTCAACGGAGGCAATCTCCAGTGTTTCTATGGTGAGGGCAGTCATGCGGATGTAGAGATGCAGGTGACCAGAGATGTGATGAACAATATCATATCGGGAAAGAATACATTTCAATCCTCTTTTATGGCGGGCGATATGAAAATGAAAGGCGATTTTAAGATGCTGCGGGCATTGGATCAGGTGCTGATATTTGGGGCAAGACTTGATGGAATGTAATGTCTGACAGAATTGGACAACAGCAAAATGGCGGCAGACAGCCATGTTGATATGGATCAGGATTGTGAATGAGATATCGCAGACAGCGGGAAAGGTGTGGAAGTGATCATGAAAAACGATAATTGTATTTTTTGTAAGATTGCAAATGGGGAGATTCCATCAAAGACATTATACGAGGACGATAATTTCCGCGTAATACTTGATCTGGGACCGGCAACGAGAGGACATGCTCTTATTCTGCCCAAAGAACATTATGCCAATCTATATGAGCTGCCGGAAGAGACTGCTGGTGATGTATTGAAACTGGCTAAGAAGATGATGGCGAAGATGACAGAGCGCCTGGGATGTGAGGGCTTTAACCTGATACAGAACAACGGGGATCTGGCAGGGCAGACAGTCTTTCACTTTCATATGCACTTGATTCCCAGATATCGTGCCGATGGCCAGATAATTGGATGGAAACCTCAGGAAGTATCTCAGGAAGAGTTAGAAGAAGTTCAAAAACAGATATGTCCGGAATAGAGATGCCGGAGAGAACAGGGTAACTGCCCTGTGCATTATTTGCGGGAATGAAACAAAGGCAGCAAGGGCGGAAAGGATTATATAGACGGATGCGGACAATAGATGTGGCGGATGTCACACAGAATATTAAAGAAATGTGCATTGAAGCGAATCATTTCCTTACACAGGATATGGATCAGGCGATGAGACAGGCGGTGCAGGATGAGAAATCGCCTATAGGAAAACAGATTCTTGGCCAGCTTCAGGATAATCTTAAGATTGCCGGGGATGATATGATACCAATTTGTCAGGATACCGGCATGACTGTAGTTTTTATGGAAATCGGACAGGATGTGCACTTTGTGAACGGGTTGCTGGAGGATGCGGTGAATGAGGGCGTCAGGCGGGGATATACAGAGGGTTATCTCAGGAAATCTGTGGTAGGGGACCCGCTTGTACGTGAGAATACAAGAGATAATACACCAGCGGTGATCTATTATGAGATGACTGCCGGAGAGCACCTTACTATTACGGTGGCTCCGAAAGGTTTTGGAAGCGAGAATATGAGCCGGGTCTTTATGCTTAAGCCTGCGGACGGGATCGAGGGTGTTAAGAATGCGGTCATAACGGCAGTGAAAGATGCGGGGCCAAACGCATGCCCGCCTATGGTAGTAGGCGTTGGTATAGGCGGTACTTTTGAAAAGTGTGCGTTGATGGCGAAGCGGGCGTTGACCAGACCCGTTAACAGGCGTTCGGAGATTCCCTATATTAAGGAACTGGAGGAAGAACTGTTGGAAAGAATCAACCGAACGGGTATCGGCCCGGGAGGATTAGGAGGTACGACTACGGCTCTGGCAGTTAATATCAACACTTATCCGACACACATCGCGGGACTTCCGGTAGCAGTCAATATTTGCTGCCATGTCAACAGGCATGTGGTACGGACGATATAGATTATTCTTATATTCACACGTGGAGGCATGATGGAACAATATATACGGACACCTATGAGCAAAGAAGAAGCGCAAAAACTGCGTGCCGGAGATTATGTGTATATAAGCGGTACGATCTATACGGCCAGAGATGCGGCACATAAAAGAATGCATGAGACATTGGAACGGGGGGAAGCGCTTCCTGTCGATATGGATGGTAATATGATCTATTACATGGGACCCTCACCGGCAAGAGAGGGAAAGCCGATCGGTTCCGCCGGACCCACTACGGCAAGCCGTATGGATAAATATGCGCCGGCGCTCCTTGATCTGGGACTGATCGGTATGATTGGCAAGGGCAGGCGGTCAGATGCGGTAAAAGAGGCGATTATCCGAAACGGCGCGGTTTATTTGGCTGCTGTTGGCGGTGCGGGAGCGTTGTTGTCCAGATCGATCATCAAATCCGAAGTAGTGGCCTATGACGATCTTGGGACAGAAGCAATTCGCAGACTGGAAGTGGATCGTTTTCCGGCCATTGTCGTGATCGACAGCGAGGGCAGTGATCTGTATGAGACAGCGATTAAGGAGTATTGTACGGAGTAAGAATTATCATCACAGAAAATTTGCTGAAAGCGTTGACAAATGAAAACAGCTTAGGTATAATAATACGTGCGCTGTAGATAAGCGTAGAACTTCATATTGGTAGAGGATAGTTCAGACTGTGGAGAAATACTCAAGAGGCTGAAGAGGCGCCCCTGCTAAGGGTGTAG
>ERZ808051.645-NODE-645-length-33499-cov-10.923164_pt1 | contig 33499 bp, 30 predicted proteins | sample MGYA00380199_ERZ808051 | MGnify/ENA primary metagenome ERZ808051 (study PRJEB31490, sample SAMN06133391) | mouse gut metagenome | isolation source: J11 | host: mice | place: China: Chengdu | collected 2015-05 ...
ATCCATTTCGCAAGTCCGGGATAATTAAGTATCTGAATGCTATCCACATATATACGGATTTCCACTGGCTCCGGCTCGCGATACGACTTGTGAAATACCGCATTTACCAATGTTTCTTCCAATGCATTATATGGATAGTTAAAATATCGTTCTGCTTCTGCACACCTTCAAAGCCAGACGTAGATCCGCTACGCCGTCGCTTTGAAGGCGCACAGATGACACGAATATCAAGCGCTATTTACTTCAATATTAATGCAACGCTGTACTAGCCACAATTTACGCCCGCCCCCCTTATAAAACAGGACACTCAATACGTCTAACGCCTACATTGCTATAACCAAATACCAATTTCTCCTTATCCACCATGTCTTTCACATCACTCAGAGAAAGACAAACATCCCGAAAAATGTAACTTTGTCAGAATAAATCATGCTCCTTAATCATTATGCATTTTGTTTTCTCATCAAAAACAAACTCCACAATCCACGGCATAACGTTTTTGATTTTTTCAAAATCGTTATACCCGAAAGAATGGTCATAATAATTAATAATCGTACTTAACGCAGTTCCATGACTTCCTACTACAATATTCTTTCCTGCATATTTATTTAATACCTGTTGCAATGCTGACATATTTCTCGTTTGAACTTCTTGAAGGCATTCTCCATCTGACAATTTGTATGTAAAATCATTCCATTGCATTTTTGTGAATGATGTAAAATCCTCAATCCATCCACTTTCTACTTTTCTTTCCCTAAAATCATATATAATATCAATTTCTATACCGTAACTATCTGCAAAATCCTTAACTGTATCTATTGCCCTTTTATATGGACTTGATAAAACAACATCAATATGCTTATCTACCAGAAATTTCGTAACCAATTTTCTATCTTTCATTCCTTTTGAAGATAATTCCCGAAGAGCGTCATTATGATTGTTATAATTGGGCTCTGCATGACGAACGAAATATACTTTAGTCACAATAATACCTCCTCAAATTTAATTACAGGTATATCCTGATTCTTTGTATAAATCTCAATAGAACTCCAACAGTTTTTCATTTATTTCATCTATGTTTTCTTCTCGTGCTTTTAGTTCAGAATATAATCCAATCTCACCAATTTCATCCTTATCCTGCCTTTTTTCTTCCATCATTTGAATTGCATCTCTTGAAAGGGTAATTCCATATAATCCACCGTATTCTTCATGCCAATCTTTAACCCAATAACCAGGCGGCATATTATAATGCACGATTCCCAAATACTCAAATTTTACATTGCTGATTCCAAGTTCTTCTTCACATTCGCGGGCAATACATTCTCTAAGACTTTCCCCCGCTTCTATCAGTCCGCCAAATGTTTCCCAGTCACTTCTCCATTTATGCCACCCCAGCAAATAATCATTTTCTATTTTCACAACAACTAAGACATGATTTAAATTGGAAAATTTTCCTATAGCTTCATTTTCATCAATATTTATTTTTTCTATAATTTCCGCACCATTCCTAGCTTTAAAAATCATCCGCTCACTCTCCTTTACAACTTCTTGTCTACTAATTCTATTTTATCACAAAAATACAGGGCATAGCAACCGACACACCTCATATTTCTTATCGTGCTAGCAACTTCTCTATTTTCTCTTTCTGCCCTTTCAAATCATTCTGCTTTTCGTACAGACTGTTACGCTCCTTGCACAGTTCTTTCATGCGCTCCAACTGCGCCCTCACTCCCTCCCGGCAATCCGGTTCTATCTTTTTATATTCCCCGGTCGGATTGTATTATCATTTTCCTTTACCTGTTCCGAAACATACCCAGTCTATCAGATTGTCGCATGCTGTCACGATGCCGGACATTTTAAGGCTGCTGCGGAATATGATCCTGTCTGAACTAAAGGTCGCCAGCACCTTTCTGAAAATTCGTCCCCCTCTTTATCCCCTGCATCCTTCAGCGTAACTTCCTGCCGTTCGTCAAAACGCCTGACGCTGATCCTGTCGCCGGGCACGTAAACGGAGAGGATTGCTTTTTCCCTCATGCCGTCCATCCCGATACGGATACAGTCAACCGCCGTCAGCAGCTCCTTCCTGCCAAGCTGCATGAAGTTATACATCTTTGAATCCGGCTTTTAAAAAGGTGCATGATATTGATTTTCTCTATACCATACACCCAAAATTATTATGATGATGAAATTTTTAAAGCTTCAGAACGGCTATCAGTTCCTCACCATCCCTTTCGCCTGTTTCAGAGAACCCAAACGAACTGTATAGCTTTCGGGCAGTATCATTATCAGGCTCATATGATAACCAGCAATACGCTGCTTTCCCACAGGGAAACGTCCTAATAAAGTCCAATGCAAGTTTGACAGCCTCCCGGCCAAATCCTTTTCCCTGATAGGACCTGTCAATCATAAGCCTCCACAGATTATAGTTGCTTTTAGCTATTTTAGGCGCATCGTCCCAGTAATCATCAACATCAAACCCTATCATAAGAAATCCGACCGGCGTATCATCCTCATAAATGCCAAAAGGGAATGCATATCCATTCCCGGTAATTGCCGTATAAGCCTCAATAATGCTGATATCATTGCCCGCAACAAAACTTCTCTGGTCATCAGAAACCTTTAATTTCAGAAGATCCCATACGTTTTTCCCTGTAACTTTCTCTAATCTGAGCATTAATCTGTCTCCATACATCCGCAGGTAAATGGAAAGAAATCATACTTCCCGGTGCCCGCATGAATGACGCCGTTGCTTTCGCACCATTTCCGCAGCACCCTGATTTCCTCCACTATTCCAATTTTTATTTGCGCTTTTCTTTATGCGCTGTGATGATCGTATAACTACTTGCGTTCACCGTGATCACGCAGCCATCGATCCTGACATACCAATTCTTCCCTTGCCTTGTGATATCAGCATCTTTATCGAGAATTTTCGACTTACACCACATAACAACATCACTGTCGCCAAGTCCGAGATTCCTTCGGATCCGATCTACTCCCATCTCCGTTGTATGTACTTGATCTATATTCTCAATCAGTTTATTCTTCATAATTCACACACCATTATATATTTTTCGTCATATTAAATCCGGCTGTTTCATCCGATTACAAATGCCAGACAGAAATTAGGGAACTAGAGCGTGTTTCCTCTGCACAAGACCGCGCATAAAACAGGACTAAATCAGTGCAAGCCCTTGAATCTACCAGGCTTCTCTTCATTTAGTCCTATCATATCAGGTTCATGTCTTAATACAGCTTCGCCCCAGCCGGGATATGGTCATCCACCATCAGCAGATGGAGCCTCTCCTGCCCTTCCTCCGCGTGCACTGCACTGATCAGCATACCGCAGGAATCGATCCCCATCATGGGGCGCGGCGGCAGGTTGGTGATAGCTATGCAGGTCTTGCCGACCAGTTCGTCCGGCTCGTAATACTCGTGTATGCCGCTCAGGATCGTTCTGTTTTCGCCTGTTCCGTCGTCCAGGATAAACTTTAAGAGCTTCTTGGACTTGGGAACCGCCTCGCACGCAAGAACCTTCACAGCTCTGAAATCCGACCTGCTGAACGTCTCAAAATCCACAAAATCCTGAAACAGCGGCTCTATCTCCACCTTGGAAAAGTCGATCGGTCCAGATGTCTTCGGTGCCGCGGCTACAGCCTGCGGCGTCTTTGTTTTTGTGTCATTGAGCGATTTGAGCGTCGGGAACGCGAGCACGTCCCTGATCGAAGGAGAGTTCGTCATCATCATGACCATGCGGTCAATGCCAAACCCGATGCCCCCCGTCGGCGGCATACCGATGCTCAACGCGTTCAGGAAGTCCTCGTCCGTGTGGTTTGCCTCGTCGTCGCCCGCTGCCAGCAGCTCCTCCTGCGCCGCGAAGCGCGCGCGCTGGTCGATCGGGTCGTTGAGTTCGGAGTAGGCGTTTGCCATCTCCCAGCCGTTCATGAAGAACTCGAAACGCTCCACATACTCGGGATTGTCCGGCTTTTTCTTGGTGAGCGGAGAAATCTCGATCGGATGATCCATGACGAATGTCGGCTGGATCAGATGCTCCTCCACAAACTCCTCGAAGAATAAGTTCAGGATATCGCCCTTCCTGTGACGCTCCTCAAACTCCACATGCTTTTCCCTGGCGATCGCCCTTGCTTCCTCCAGGGTATGAATCTCATTAAAATCAACGCCGGAATACTTCTGAACGGCATCCACCATCGTGATGCGCTCAAACGGCTTTGACAGATCCATCTGATGCTCGCCGTATGTGAGGATCTCCGATCCCGTGACTTCCTTTGCCACATAGCGGTAAAGATTCTCTGTCAGATCCATCATGCCGTGGTAATCTGTGTATGCCTGATACAGCTCCATCAGTGTAAACTCGGGATTGTGCCTCGTGTCAAGCCCCTCGTTGCGGAACACGCGCCCGATCTCGTAGACGCGCTCCATGCCGCCCACGATCAGTCTCTTTAAGTACAGCTCCAGTGAGATGCGGAGTTTTAAGTCCTCGTCAAGCGCATTGAAATGCGTCTCGAACGGCCGCGCCGCCGCGCCGCCTGCGTTTGACACGAGCATCGGCGTCTCCACCTCCATAAAGCCCTGATCATCGAGATAGCGGCGGATGCTCGAAAGCACTTTGGAGCGCTTCACGAAAGTATCCTTCACCTCCGCGTTCATGATCAGATCCACATAGCGCTGGCGGTAGCGCGTGTCGGTGTCCGTCAGACCGTGGAATTTCTCCGGCAGGATCTGCAGGCTCTTTGATAAAAGCGTCACCGACGCAGCGTGAATGGACATCTCGCCTGTCTTTGTCCTGAACACCTCGCCGCTGATGCCGAGGATATCACCGACATCATACTTCTTAAAATCAGCATAGGCATCCTCCCCGATGCTGTCCCTGGCGACATAGCACTGGATGCTCCCCTTGAGATCCTGTATGTTGCAGAATGACGCCTTTCCCATGAGGCGCTTGAACATCATGCGGCCCGCGATCGTCACGCTCTTTCCCTCCAGCGTGTCAAAGTTGTCCTTCACTTCCTGGCTGTGATGCGTTACGTCATATTTGGTGATCTGAAAGGGATCCTTTCCCGCTTCCTGCAGTGCGGCAAGCTTTTCCCTGCGCACCTTTAGAAGCTGGTTGACATCCTGCTGCTGACTGTCCTGATTCTTTTGGTTGTTCTGACTGCTATTCTCCTGTGACACAAATATTTCTCCTCTCCTCATCTATTGGCACCGCATGGATCTTTCGGAACGGTTCAGAAACCCCAATCGATGCCCTCTGGCGCCATCTCATCATGCCCTATTCCGGCTTGTAGATATCCAGTATCGTGTACTCGATGACCCCCGCCGGCGCCTCCACCGTGACCACATCACCCCTCTGGGCGCCGATCAGCGCCTTTCCGAGCGGCGACTCGTTGGAGATCTTTCCTTTCAGACTGTTTGCCTCTGTCGCGCCCACGATCTTGAACTCCATCTCGTCGTCAAACTCATTGTCCTTCACTTTGACTGCAAGCCCGAAACTCACCCTGTCGAGATCGTTTCCGTCCTCGTCCATATCGCCGACTTCCACATTTTTCAGGATCTTCTCGAGCTCCTCGATGCGCGCCTCGATGTCGCGCTGCTCGTCCTTCGCCGCATCGTACTCCGCGTTCTCCGAGAGGTCGCCCTGCTCCCTTGCTTCCTTGATCTTCTGCGCTACCTCTTTTCGCTTGACGACCTTGAGTTCGTGCAGCTCATCCTCATATTTTTTCAAACCCTCGCGTGTTAATAAATTCTTCTTTGCTTCCATGTGATTACTCCCTTTCACTCCTGCTATTATTTTATGCGCACGCACCCAGAGAAAGATTGTCAGCCGACGCCGACGGGTGCCCGGCGCTCAGATCATCCTGATACTTCCTTTACATTCAGCCCATTATAGCGTTTTTTAACTGTCATGTCAAGATATTGAGAACGAATCTCAACCCTGCCCGGCAAAACCTCAAAAACCGCCGATTCATTACATCTCCCCGTCGGACACCCCGTTTCCCAAAAATATTTTCCGAACGCTTCCGACAAGCTCGTCAAATGTCTCCATCTCATTCACCATCCTGCGCAGCTTTGCCGAGTGCGGGTAGCCTGCCGTGTACCACGCCACATGCTTTCGCATCTCGCGCACCGCGACGTACTCCCCTTTGCAGGAGCGCAGCAGACCGGCGTGTTTCAGGATCGTGTCACAGACTTCCTCCCCTGTCGGGCGTTCCGGTATGACGCCTGTGTCGAGGTAGCTGTTGATCTCGCGGAATATCCACGGGTTGCCGCGGCTTGCCCTGCCTACCATGATGCCGTCGCATCCTGTCTGTTCGAGAAGTCTTGCAGCCGACAGCGCGTCGGTCACGTCGCCGTTTCCGATGACCGGAATGCGCACCGCCTGCTTCACCTGCCGTATGATATCCCAGTCCGCCTTTCCGGAATAGTACTGCTCCCTCGTCCGTCCGTGCACCGCGACTGCCGCCGCGCCGTTCGCCTCGGCGATCCTGGCGATCTCCACGGCATTGACGCAATTGTCGTCAAATCCTTTCCTGATCTTTACGGTCACGGGCTTCCTGACTGCGCGGGAAACTGCATAGATGATCTCCCCCGCAAGTCCGGGATCCCGCATCAGCGCACTTCCCTCACGGTTGTTGACCACCTTGGGCACCGGGCAGCCCATATTGATATCCAGTATGGCAAACGGGCGCTCCTCGATGCGCGCTGCCGTCTCTGCCATGATATCCGGCTCCGAGCCAAAGAGCTGCAGCGACACCGGCGTCTCCTCCGGGTGGATCTCCATCAGCGCCTCCGTATTTTTGTTGTTGAAATGCACCGCCTTGGCGCTGATCATCTCCATGCACAGAAGCCCTGCCCCCTGCTCCCTGCAGATCAGTCGAAATGGCAGGTCTGTAACCCCTGCCATCGGTGCGAGCATAACGTTATTGTCCAGGACGACATCCCCGATCCTGAGCTGTCTGCCAGCCGTATTATCTGTTGTTCTTTTCATAGATGATCCTGAGTCCCTCCAGCGTCAGTGCACTGTTGTATTCCTGTATCACGTCCGTCTCCTCGGCGATGATGCGCCCCAGGCCACCTGTCGCTACCACCTTGAGATCACCGTAACCCGTCTCCTTTTTCACGCGGTTTACGATGTACTCTGTCTGCCCGATCTGACCGTACACGAGCCCCGCCTGCATGCTCGAGATCGTCTCCTGCGCCAGAATGGAGGCGGGCTTTTTGATCTCGATCTCGGGAAGCTTTGCCGCGTCCTCCCAGAGCGCCTTCGCCGAGATCCGGATGCCCGGCGCCGTGATGCCCGCACAGAAACATCCTTTCTCATCCACAAGATCGTAGGTTGTCGCCGTGCCAAAATCTAAGACGAGCACCGGTCCCCCGTATAATTCATATGCGGCAACTGCGTCCACAATGCGGTCCGGACCGATTTCTTTCGGATTTTCTGTCACGATCCTGATCCCGGTCCTGATGCCGACCCCCACGATCATGAGCCGCTCGATCACGTACCGCCTGATGCCGCCTGTGAGCGAGTGCATCACGTTCGGCACGACACTTGCGATGATCGCCCCCTCGATCTCCCTGGTGTTGACATGGTTCTTGGACAAGAGCTCCGTGATCAGCACGCCGTACTCATCCGAGGTCCGCTGTGTCTTTGCCATCAGCCGGAATGTCGTGACTAAATTTTTTCTGTCATATATCCCAAATGTAATATTCGTATTTCCCACATCGACTACTAAAATCATATTCCTATCTCCCATTCGAAATCAGGCTGCCAGAAAGCGCCCTGGCATCGGTCCGTCACTTCTATTGCTCCCTATTGCTCCCTATTGCTCCCCGATCAGCGGATCAACAGCTTCCCGGAGCACGAACACTCTGTAGTACAGGCTCAGCGACTCCAAAAGCTCCTGGCGCTGCATCCGGATCTCCCTGACCAATAGCCCGCTGCTGATCTCGTCATACAGAATGTCCTCCTCGTAAGCGTCCGTCTCGAGACTCACGCTCCCGTCCTCCTCAAACACGATCGTGAACACGCCGCCGGCTTCCTCCGTGAACAGCACACATATGATATGCAGTTCTTCCTTGATGGATTCAGGGATCCTGCTAAATTTTTCATTAAAATAATATTTCTGTTCATAGGCATTTGCCCCGCACAGGACTATGCGCCCACTGTTTTCTTCCATACTCTCCTCCGCGGGAGTCCGCCGCCGGTTCCTATGACACGCGGACTCCCGTTTACACATATCCGTTCATGCCGCGCACGGACACTTCGCCCGCGTAGACGTACTCCGTCTGTCCGTCGCTCTTTCGCTCGACGATCAGCTCACCTTTCTCGTTGATGCCCCTGGCGATGCCGTCATACGCCCCCTTGGGATCCAATACGCGCACTTCCCGGTCGCGGTTGACCAGACTGCGGTTATATTGATCTGCCAGCCCTGAAAAGTCCCAGGTCTTCTCGAACACGGCATAGTTGATCTCGAAATAGTGCAGCACGCGCGCCGCCAGCTCCGCGCGCTTTATCCTCTTTCCGCCCTCGATGTAGAGCGACGTCGCCTTGTCCTGTATCTCGCATGCCATCTGCTCCTGGTTCACATTGATGCCGGCTCCGATCACGACGTAATGGATGCCGTCGAGTTCCGCACTCATCTCCGTCAGAATGCCGCACACTTTTTTGTTATTGACCACGATGTCGTTGGGCCATTTGATGCTGCAGGTCTGTGTGACCATCTCGCGGACTGCCTCGAGCACGGAGACTGCCATGACCAGCGTCAGCGCGGACGCCTTCTCCGGTCTGCACTGCGGCCTGAGCATCAGCGACATGTAGATGTCCTTCCCCGACGGGGACACCCAGCCCCTGCCGCGCCTGCCGCGCCCTGCGGTCTGCATATCCGCCACAACGACCGCGCCTGCCGCTTCCCCTTTTTCCGCAAGCGCCTTCGCGTCCAGGTTGGTGGAGCCCGTCTCCCTGTGAAATACCAGCTTTCTCCCGATCCACGAGGTGTCCAGACAGCTCTCGATCTCCACCTTTGTGAACACATCCGCGCCCTCGTCCTCCACGAGCCTGTACCCTTTGTTATTCTGCGCCTCGATCACGTAGCCGTCCTTCTCAAGCTGTTTGATCACCTTCCACACAGCCGTGCGCGACACGCCGTAGTGCTCACACAGCTCCTGCCCGCTCACGTAGTCCCCGGCGTCGCGGAGCTTCCTCAATATCTCTTCGCTCTTCATAGTCACGCTCCGAGCGTCGCAGCGATCACGGCTTTGATCGTATGCATGCGGTTCTCCGCCTCGTCAAACACGAGGGACCGCTCCGACTCGAACACCTCGTCTGTCACCTCAAGCTCCGTAAAACCGTACTTCTCTCCCTGCTCCTTGCCGATCTTTGTCTTGAGATCGTGGAAAGCCGGCAGGCAGTGAAGGAACACCGACTGCGCGCCCGCATTTTCCATCACCGCTCTTGTCACCTTGTAAGGGGAAAGCTTCTCGATGCGCTCCGCCCACACCGAATCCGGCTCTCCCATGGATACCCACACGTCCGTGTAGATCACATCGGCGCCCTTCGTCCCCGCGTCCACATCCTCCGTCAGCGTGATCGTGGCGCCCGATGCCGCCGCGTACGCCTCGCACTCCGCCACAAGCGCCTCGTCGGGAAAGTACTCTTTCGCCGTGCACGCCGTGAAGTGCATACCCAGCTTTGCACACACGATCATCAGCGAATTGCCCATGTTGTAGCGGGCGTCGCCCATATACGTGAGCCTGATGCCTTTCAGATACCCGAAATGCTCCCTGATCGTGAGCAGGTCCGCGAGCATCTGCGTCGGGTGATATTCGTTGGTAAGCCCGTTCCACACAGGCACACCCGCATACTTTGCAAGCTCCTCCACGATCGCCTGCCCGTAACCGCGGTACTCGATCCCGTCGTATATCCTGCCGAGCACGCGCGCCGTGTCCGCGATGGACTCCTTCTTGCCGATCTGCGAACCTGACGGGTCCAGATACGTTGTCCCCATGCCAAGGTCATGCGCCGCCGTCTCGAAGGAACAGCGGGTGCGGGTGCTCGTCTTCTCGAAGATAAGGGCGATATTTTTCCCACGGAGCGTGTCGTGCAGGATCCCTTTCTTTTTCTTGTCCTTATACTCAGCCGCCAGATCGACGAGATACACGATCTCCTCCGGCGTATAATCCTTCAATGTCAGGAAACTGCGTCCTTTTAAATCCATTTTATCTCTCCTCCTCATACCTGTTGAGCCGAAGTTACAAGTCGGCTCTGCCAATATATGTATTTTACTACATTTATCAAAAAGGGGCAAGAAAAAGCACAGTTCTTTTTGTGAACTGCGCTTTGATCATATCACTGTTCTCAGTCACCGGCGAAACACCGGATCTACTGCTGCCATGCGGATCTTTTACCAGAATACATGATTGCCGATCACCAGTCCGTCCCTGCCGTTGTTCCTGCGGAAATGCAGTGCATCCCCGACATTGCAGGCACCGTTGATCGCCTCCTGTGCCGCCTGTATGCAGGACGCCTTGGTCGTCTTGTTCAGGATCAGGGATTCCATACGTCCCCCCGACGCGGGCACAAACTGACCTGACGCATAGATAACATCTGTAATATTATTGGGATAACCGCCGCAGCGCACCCTGTTCATAACAACAGCGCCGACTGCCACCTGTCCCTCATAAGGCTCTCCTCCCGCCTCGCACTGGATCAGCGCCGCGAGGATCTCCAGCTCTGTCGCCGACGCGAGCACGGCCTCCTTCTGCTGCACTTTTCTCGACTGCGCCTCGGCTGCCCTTGCGCGCTCGGCTTCCTCTCTCTCCCGGATCGCCGCCATGGATTCCGCCGTGTCGATGCCAAACTCTACCCTGACATACTCTGACGACACAAACCCCGTCTCGCCCTCGTAGCTGACTCTCACCCAGTCGCCTTCCTCAGCGATCGCTTCCACCGCCTGACCGTCTGCGAGAAGGCCGACAATACCGGCGTCGAGACTCGGCTCCTTGCGAACTCTGAGCGTCTCCGTCTCCGAGTAGGCTGTGAGAACACCCACATCCCTTGCGAGCTCCTCCGCCTCTTTTCCGAAATATAGATATTGATTCTTGATCCATCCGGTGACATCACCGGATTTGATCTTTGTCCATTCGTCGTTTTTCTCCAGGACATCGCCGCCGCAGTCCTTGTAGAGCACGCCGACTTTCTCTGAGTCCTGATCCGCATCCAGCCTGATGTTGACATACTCGTTGACCCTTGCCATCACAAGTGTCGACTCCGGCTCGATCTTGGGCTGTAACACCATCATACCTTTTGCAAAAGCAGACAATGCCTCCCCTTTTGTCGAGACATGCGTCTGCGTACTGTCCGATACAATATCAGCTGCATGATTCACTATACTTGCATGATTCTCACCAACTGTCTCTGAAGCATCTGAGTTCACTGCCACTGACACAGCGCCATCCGGGATCCCGGCACTCAAGACTGCCGCGTCAAGGATATCTGCTGCCCCCGCCGTCACTGTTGACTGACCTTTGTCCTCTGCTGAATTCATCTTGTCTGATGTGGTTTCCTGTTTTTTGTCCGTGTGATCCATCAGACGCACCTGCGTGTCTGCCGCCTGCGTGCTGAATGGAATAGACGCAAACGCGGTCGTAACTGCTGTAATGCACAACAGATATTTCCACTTTTTACAATTTGTCTTCATAACCTGCTCCATTTCCTGTTACAAATATGTCACTTGCCTGTAACAATTAAATCGCAATGTTTACCCTTGTTTTACATTTTATCGGCAAATATTACATATTTGTTAACACCTATTACGATTTTATATAATAGCAAAGAGTTCGCGACTTGTCAAGTCTCGAACTCTTGTTTTTAATTTTATGCTATTCTTTGGTCACGGTTCACTCCGTTCCGGCAAAAAGTGAAAATCCATGTTCTTTTCCCTGCTACATGTTCCTCGACCGGTCCACACATGCCCCTACCGCGTCGATCACCGCGGCGCGCATCCCTTTCTCCTCCAGCACCCTGACCGCCTCGATCGTCGTGCCTGCCGGTGAGCAGACCATATCCTTGAGCGCGCCCGGGTGCATTCCCGTCTCGAGCACCATCCTGGCGCTGCCGAGCACGGACTGCGCCGCAAACTCATACGCCTGCTTTCTGGGCATTCCCGCCATGACAGCCCCATCCGCCATCGCCTCGATAAACAGAAAGACATACGCGGGCGCGCTCCCCGCCACGCCGATAAAGGCGTCCATCAGCCGCTCGGGAAGGATGCTCGCCCTGCCAAAGCTGCCCATGATCCTGAGCGCAAGCTCCCGATCGCCGTCGTAAACACGCCTGTCGGAAAATGTTTCCTTCAGACAGACGCAGGTGCAGCCCTCTCCCACCATGGCGGGCGTGTTCGGCATACAGCGCACGATCCTTAGCGGCATGCCAAATTCGCGCTCGATCCACTCAATCGTTTTGCCCGCTGCTATGGATATCACAAGCATGTTCTCCCCGTCCACAAACTCCCTGATCTCCGCGATCACCTCCGCCAGAAATACCGGCTTCACGGCAAGGATCAGCACATCCGCCTGCTTTGCCGTCTCCCTGTTGTCCGTTCCCGCAGTGATCCCATACTTCCCGCAGACCCTGTCCGCAGTCTCCTTCGTTTTGGCAGAACCCACGATCTCATCCGCCCGGAAGCCCCCTGTCCCGAGCATTCCGCCGATCATCGCCTCCGCCATATTTCCAAGTCCTATAAAACCGATCTTCATACGCCTGTGCCCTCTCATTTTTCTTGATATTTTTTAACGAACGGATCCGATAACGCACTCACTGTCCCCTGCGGTGCTGCCGCGCCGCCTCGTACATCAGTATCGCGGCGGCGGCAGCGGCGTTGAGCGACTCGACCTGTCCCGCCATGGGAATCTTGATGTACTGCGATGCCGTCTGCGCAGTCCCGCGCCGAAGCCCGCCCCCCTCGTTCCCGATCAGGAAAGCCGTGGGCTTCGTGTAGTCCGGCACATCGTAGTCCACGCTGTCGTCGAGGTGCGCCGCATAGACCCGCACGCCGCTCTTTCTCAGAAGACTGATCGTTCCGCCCAGATCGTCCACGATGTAAAACGGGACCCGGTATATCGATCCCATCGTCGCGCGGATGACCTTGGGGTTGAAAATGTCCACTGTCCTGCGCGTCATGATCACTCCGTCAACACCCGCTCCCTCGCCGGCGCGCAGGATCGTTCCCAGGTTTCCCGGATCCTGCAGATCCTCGAGAAGCACATAAAGCGGCGGCCTGGACGGGTCCGTCATGCCCTCTTCGAGACGCTGTGCCAGCTCGTAGTGCGGCATGGCGAGAACACAGAGCACCCCCTGCGGCGTCTGCGTGTCCGAGACTTTCCGGAACACCTCGTCCGTGAGCACTTCGCACTGATATTTTTTTATCCGCTCCCTCGATTCTCTGTCATGCTCCTGTTCCCACTTGCGCAGCAGGGTTTCCGACACGTACACCTCCCTGATCCACTCGTCCGGCGCCTCCCGGAACATGCGGACACCCTCCACGACAAAGAGCTGTTCCTCCCTGCGCATCTTCGCCTTCTGCACCAGCGCTGCGAGCCTCTTTACCTTACTGTTTGCTGTGCTTGATATCATATGTGAACCTACCGTTTCCTTTCCGAAGCTTCCCTGGCAAAATTGTGTCTGTTCTGCTCCAGCAGCCGCTCCGCGACCTCGTTGCCAGCCATCACCATCAGGTGGTCCGTATCCCGGATGATGTAGTCCGCAGAGGGCATCACGCTCATCTCCTCCTCATGTTTTTTCTTAATGCCGAGTATGGAAACCTTGTGCGTCGCGGCTATGTTGGACTCTCGGATGCTCTTGCCCACCCACTCCTTGAGAGGAGGCATCTCGTAGATTCCGAACGCGCCGGGCAGGTCGATGTAGTCGAAGATGTTGTCGAGACTGTAGCGCTCCGCCCACTTCTCCGCGATGTCCTTATCCGGGTAGATCACCTCGTCCGCCCCGTTGCGCAGCAAAAACTTCGCCTGGATGTCCCTCGTCGCCTTGCTGATCACCCGCTTTGCCCCGAGCTCCTTCACAAGGCTTGTGATCTCCAGACTGCTCTGGAAGTTGGTGCCGATGCACACAAACACGACATCAAAATTCCGGACGCCGATACTTTTCAGGACCTCCTCGCTCGTGCAGTCGCCGATCCTGGTGCTCGTCGCGTAAGGAACCATGTCCTCGAGCTTCTCCTCATCCTCATCCACGATCATGACATCGTGCCCGTTCTCCAGGAAATCAGCCGCCAGGTGATGTCCGAAACGCCCCATTCCTATGATTAATATTGATTTCATTTTCTACCTCCTTGATCCCAAATACCATTGCCCCTAGAGCATTTATTACCCTACAATGATCTTCTCCTGCGGCTGCCGCACGGACGCCGAGGCACTCTTCTGCGCAAAGACAAGCGCAAAGGAAAGACTTCCCAGACGCCCGCAGTACATCAGGACTATAATAATAACTTGTGATATTATATTCAGATCCCTCGTGATCCCCACTGTCATCCCGACTGTTCCGATCGCCGAGAGCACCTCGAACAGCACGTCCTCAAAATTCAATAACGGCTGTAATGCCATAATGACGATCGTCGCAATGATCGTCAGCGTCGCGTTGATGACCACCACCGCATTTGCCTTTTTCACCACTTCGTCGGTCAGCCGTCTCCCAAAGAGATTGATGTCCTCCCTGTTCAACACCATCGCCACCGCATAGAACAGAAGCACGATCATCGATGTCGTCTTGACGCCGCCTGCCGTGGAACCCGGACTGCCCCCGATGAACATCATGAGCATCGTGAGCATCTTGCCGGAATTGGACAGCGCCGCTGTGTCGACGGAGTTAAACCCTGCCGTCCTAGGCGTGACGGAGGAGAACAGCGCCCCCAGAAATCTCTCGAGCGGTCCCATGCCGGCAAAAGCCGCCTGATCCTCCGTGACAAGGAACAGTACCGTGCCTGCCGCCGTCAGGACCAGCGTCGTCGTGAGCACGATCTTGCTGTGCAGCAGATATTTCCTGAAATGCCACTTGTGCCGCGCCACGTCGTCCCACACGATAAAGCCGATGCCGCCGACCAGGATCAGCGTCACGACAACGAGATTGACGACGATATCCCCCTCAAAAGCGACCAGGGAGGAGTACGCTTCATCCACCCCCATCAGGTCAAACCCGCCGTTGCAGAAAGCGGAAATCGCATGAAAGACGGCGAAATAAATCCCCCTCGCAGCGCCGAACCGCGGCACAAACCGGAACGCGAGCAGCACCGCCCCCAGCCCCTCAATGCAGAGCGCGCCCTGCACGATCTTCTTGACCAGCCGGACAACACCTGCTATCTCAAGCGTGTTGACGCTCTCCTGCAGCCGTTCCCGCTCCTTCAGCCCGATGCGCTTCTTGAGCAGAACAGAGATATAGGCACCGATCGTCATAAATCCAAGCCCGCCGACCTGTATCATGCACAGTATGACAAGCTGTCCAAAGATCGTCCAGTTCTGATACGTGTCCGCGACAACCAGCCCTGTGACGCAGGTCGCGGACGTCGCCGTAAACAGCGCACTCAGCGGATCTCCATGCCCGGATCTGTTTGCTATGGGCAGCGAGAGCAGCAGCGTTCCCGCCAGGATGATCATCGCAAACCCAAACGCGATCTGTCTCGTCGTGGACTTTTTTGCCGCGATCTTCTTTTTCTTAAACTCTAATCCCATGATCCTATGATTCCTTTTTCTATTTCCTAAATGTCTGAATGAGTGAACACGCTGTAAAAAGAAAGCCAGGTCCTACTCACCCGGCTTTCCTTTTCCATCCTGTTTCTATATCTCACATCATCTTACATCGACAATTTCCTGCAGATCTCGAACTGATATTCGTCGATCGTCTTCTTCATGTTGAGTGCCTCCTCGATGTCATAGTCCACAAACGCGCCATGCTTGTATGCGACCACCCTGTTTGACTTGCCGTCACAGAGGATGTCCGCCGCGTACGCACCCATGATCGATGCATAGAACCTGTCCTTGCAGGTCGGATTGCCGCCGCGCTGCAGATAGCCGAGAATGGTTGCCCGCGTCTCCACGCCTGTTGCAGCCTCGATCCGCCGCGCCATCGATGTAGAATGTCCGATACCCTCGGCATTGATGATGATATGGTGCGTCTTTCCTTTCTTTCTGCTCCGCACGATATTGTTGATCAGCTCCTGCTCGTCGTAATCGTACTTTTCGGGGATCAGGATATCCTCCGCACCGTTTGCGACACCCGTCCAGAGTGCGATGTACCCTGCATGTCTTCCCATAACTTCTATGATGGAACATCTCTCATGGGAGGAAGAAGTGTCACGCACCTTGTCGATCGCCTGCATCGCCGTGTTGATCGCCGTGTCAAACCCGATCGTGTACTCCGTACATGCGATATCAAGATCGATCGTGCCCGGCACGCCGACCGTGTTGATGCCATGTCTCGCAAGTCCCTGCGCGCCCCTGTAGGATCCGTCGCCGCCGATCACCACCATGCCGTCGATCCCGTGCTTATGGCAGATCTCCGCAGCCATCTGCTGTATGTTCTCCTCCTTAAATTCCAGACACCTCGCCGTGCCGAGGATCGTACCACCCTTCTGGATGATATCCGCCACACTGAACGCCTCCATGTCAACGATCTCCTCGTTGAGCAGTCCCATGTAGCCCCTCTTGATACCCTTTACCTTCACATTGTTTGTCAGAGCCTTTCTCACCACCGCACGCAGTGCAGCGTTCATGCCGGGTGCGTCTCCCCCGCTCGTCAACACACCTATCGTCTTGATCTCTTTTGCCATCTCCTTTTACCTCCTATACAATACCTGCCAGCACCCGAAAGCGGCGGCAGTATTCTTGATTTATATCATTTAAATATCTTACCACAATTTTTTCTAAAATGATTGTACCCTTTTTTTTGCAAGAATACAATACTCTTTGACAAAAAAATATCAACAGTTCCTTAAGCATCAAGCCCTGCAGAATCGCTTCGCGATGGATTGATGCTTCCCAACTGCCAGACACGCTCTAAACTCCTGTCACCTGTATATCAACTTACCACCTTGACATTCTCCTCCCCGAACAACCCGCGGAGTTTGTCCAGGACAGTGCTGTCCGCCCTGATGTTTTTGTTGGGCGGCAGAACTTTCTTCTGACGTGTTTCTTCTATATATATAACAACATTGTCAATCCCCTCAGAGTCAAATATCGCATCGAGCAGCACCGACTCGTTCTCCCTGTACGAGTGCATATCCGGAAACTTCACCCACACCTTTCTCGGGATCTCGTCAAAGGCAGTGACGCGCTCACAGACCAGCTTTCCGTCCCGCTCATCCTCCACCTGAACCCTGCCTTCGATAAATACCTTGTTTTCCTCCAAAAGCTTTGACGAGTATTTCTCATACGCGTTCGGGAACACGATGACTTCGATGCTGCCCACGAGATCCTCCACCGTGAGGAACGCCATGATCTTATCCTGCTTGGTGTACTTGATCTTCTTGTCCATGATCATGCCGCCGACCGTCGCCCTGGTGTTGTCCTGCACATGGGTGAGCCCTGTCTCCTCGTCGAGATAGAAATCCGAAGTCTTTGCCGTGATGCGCTTCTCCCACACCGCCTGATACTCCTGCATCGGATGCCCGCTGACATAGAATCCCAGCACTTCCTTCTCAAAACTCAGCAGCAGCTCTTTCTCGTACTCACCGACGTTGGGCATCTTGATCTCGAGTTCCTTTTTCTCATCCTCCGATACAATGTCAAAGAGCGACATCTGACCTGCCGTCACGCCGCGCTTGCTGTGCACGATGCTGTCGAGAATCGTCGCGTAGACGCTCATGTGCTGCTTTCTGGTCGCGCCAAAACTGTCAAATGCCCCTGCCTTGATAAAGTTCTCGATGGTGCGCTTATTCATCTCAACATGCTGTGTCCGCTCGATAAAGTCCTTGAGGTTCTGGTAATCCCCATGCGCCTGCCGCTCCTCGACGATGCCCTCGATGACCGTCCTTCCCACACTCTTGATCGCGTTGAGCGCGTAGCGGATCGCGCCGTTTGACACCGAGAACCCGCACTCGCCCTCGTTGATGTCGGGCGGCAGGATCTGGATCCCCATGCTCCTGCAGACCATGATGTACTCCGACACCTTGGACGCGTTGTCGATCACCGACGTCAGCAGCGCCGCCATAAACTCCACCGGATAGTAATATTTCAGATACGCCGTCTGGTACGCCACCACCGCGTAGCACGCCGCGTGGGACTTGTTGAACGCATACTTGGCAAAGTCCATCATCGTCCCGTAGATCTGGTCTGCCACCGCCTCCGAGATCCCGCACGACACACACCCTGGAACACCCTCGTCAGGATTGCCGTGCACGAAATTCTTGCGCTCCTGCTCCATGACGTATGCCTTTTTCTTGCTCATCGCGCGGCGCACGAGGTCGCTGCGCCCCAATGTATAACCGCCGAGATCCCGCACGATCTGCATGACCTGCTCCTGGTAGACGATGCAGCCGTAGGTGGGCGCCAGGATCGGCTCGAGCTGCGGGCAGGCATAGGTGACTGCATCGTGGTTGTTTTTTCCCCTGATGTACGCCGGGATAAAATCCATCGGTCCCGGGCGATAGAGTGAGATCCCTGCGATGACATCCTCAAGGTTCTGCGGCTTGAGCTCCTTCATAAAGTTTTTCATGCCCTGACTTTCAAGCTGGAACACGCCGTCCGTCCGTCCCGTTCCGAGAGACGCGAGCACCTTCTTGTCGTCGTAGTCGAGCCGATCCACATCGATGTGGATCCCTGTGGTCTTTTCCACATTGTCCACCGCGTCCTTGATGACCGTCAATGTGCGGAGTCCCAGAAAGTCCATCTTGAGCAGACCAAGCTCCTCGATCGTGGTCATGGTGAACTGTGTCGTGATCGCGCCGTCGCTTCCGCGCGACAGCGGCACAAACTCGTCCGCCGGCTTCTGGCAGATCACGACGCCCGCCGCGTGCATGGACGTGTGGCGCGGGAGACCTTCCAGCTTCAGACACATGTCGATCAGGTAGTGCACCTGCTCGTCTTCCTTGTAGAGTGTGCGAAACTCCGGGTTCATCTCCAGCGCGCGCGTGATGCTCACCGGCGCATTGCCCTCGCTCGGTATCATCTTGGCGATCCCGTCCACATAATTGTATGGCAGGTCGAGCGCACGCCCCACATCGCGGATCACACCCTTTGCCGCCATCGTACCGAACGTCACGATCTGCACAACCTTGTCATGCCCGTATTTCTCACTGACATAGTCGATCACTTCCTGCCGCCGCTCATAGCAGAAGTCAATGTCGATATCGGGCATCGAGACGCGCTCCGGGTTCAGGAAGCGCTCAAACAGCAGGCTGTAGCGGATCGGATCGATGTTGGTGATGCGCAGACAGTACGAGACGATGCTCCCCGCCGCCGAACCGCGCCCCGGCCCGACAGGAATGTCATGCTCCCGCGCCCAGTTGATGAAATCCCACACGATCAGGAAATAATCCACATACCCCATCTTCCTGATGACGCCGAGCTCGTAGTCCAGCTTCTCCCTGATCGCGCCGTCATCCTCCGGGTAGCGTTCTGCCAGTCCGTCGGTGCAGAGCTTGTTGAGATAGCTCCACGAGTCATATCCCTGCGGAACGTCGAACTTCGGCAGCTTCGTCACGCCAAACTCGATCTCCACATTGCACCGGTCCGCGATCACCGCCGTGTTGTCGATCGCCTGCTGCGCATAGGGAAACAGTTCCCGCATCTCCAGTTCGCTCTTGACATAGTACTGTCCTCCGTCGTAGCGCATCCTGTCCTCGTCGGAGACTTTTTTTGCCGTCTGGATACAGAGCAGGATGTCGTGCGACTGGGCGTCCTCCGCGTAAGTGTAGTGGATATCATTCGTGGCAACCAGCGGTATGCCGAGCTCCTTGCTCATGCGCAGCAGCGCCGCGTTGACTGTCCTCTGGTCGGGAATGCCGTGATCCTGCAGCTCAAAGAAATAATTGCCCTTTCCGAAACACTCCTCATATCGCTGCGCGGTCTTCTTTGCCTCCTGATAGAGCCCTTTTGCCAGGAGCCTTGGCACCTCGCCCGCAAGACACGCGGAGAGCGCGATCAGGCCCTCGTGATACTGCCGCAGCACCTCCATATCCACGCGCGGTCTGTAGTAATACCCCTCGGTAAAGCCCTTGCTGACGATCTTCATCAGATTGGCATAGCCCGTATTGTTCTCCGCCAGCAGCACGAGGTGGTGATACCGCTCATCCCCGCCGCCGACCTCCTTGTCAAAGCGCGAGTTCGGCGCGACATAGACCTCACAGCCGAGGATCGGCTTGATGCCGTTCGCCTTTGCCTCCTTATAGAAATCGATCACGCCGTACATGACGCCGTGGTCCGTGATCGCCGCGCTGTCCATGCCAAGCTCCTTGACGCGCTTGACATACTCCCTGATCTTGTTGGAGCCGTCGAGCAGACTATACTCCGTATGTACATGCAGATGTGTAAATGCCATATGTTATTCCCCTCTGCGTGCTCCGGCACGCGTATCAATCAATAATTCCTGACAATAAGAAGTGTCCCTCTCTCAGATCTCCCGCCTGCGCGCCTCCCCAAAACCTTCTATCGTCAAACAGCTTTCTATTTCTATATAAATAAACCGAACCGCTCGGAATCAGCGCTACTCATCTGCATCTTCCTCCAGCAGATCTGCATTCTCCTCCAGAAATTCTCTGATCAGACCGCTCTTGTTCAACCGCTCAGTCCTCGTGTAATTCGACCTTGCAGGCGGGACGAGCTCCACTGCGATGACCACCTGATCCCTCGCCGCACCTGTCCCAAAGATCCCCTTTTGATCCAGCCTCCGCATGGCTTCCTCCATAGAGTTTAACAATGTCCTCCACATGGCATCTGCTGTGTCATCATCTGCCTTCCAGTGTTTCTGTTCCGTCTCGAACAGAAAATCCTCATACTCCGCAAAAAATTCATCCCATCCGTATGCCATATAGGGTGACTCCACGCCGCTCCACTTGTACCAGCCCTTCTCCTCGTCCTCCACTTCATTTTCCTCATAAAAACGCCCCAGTGCCTCACGCGACCACGCTGATATGTACGGCCGCCAGTTTCCATCATTCAGCAGCGCAAAATAATAGAACTGTTCTTCTGTATGTTCCTCCTGTAAAGCCTTAAACGCCTTTCCTGCTGCTGACTCCAATATGGTAACTAATGTTTCGTCTATATCCATTAACTTCCACCTCCAAAACCTCCAAAATAGAAATAACCACCCTTACAACACCATCACCAGTGTCCCCGCACCGATCAGGAGACAGCCGAAAAACGACTTGGCGCTGAACTGTTCATGCAAAAACACAAACCCGAGCACCAGCGTGATGACGACACTGAGCTTGTCGATCGGAACGACTTTGGAGACCTCCCCGACCTGCAGCGCGTGATAATAGCACAGCCACGACGCCCCCGTCGCCAGTCCCGACAAGATGAGAAAGATCCAGCTCTTCCTGCTGATCTCCCAGATCCCGCCCTGTGCGCTGGTCAGAAAGACCATGCCCCACGCCATGACCACCACGACCACTGTCCTGATAGCGGTCGCCAAGTTGGAGTTCACCCCCTCGATGCCCACTTTTGCCAGTATCGATGTCAACGCCGCAAACACTGCGGACAACAACGCATATAAAAACCACATCGTTCTTTTCCTTCTTTCCTATCCCCGCACCGCCTAAACCCTCGCTGCAGCGGTCTGCAGACGCAATCTCCAGCCGGCGGAATATCATATTCTTAAAATCCATGTCTGTCACAGCAGCACATTCCCTCGTACTTTCCAACCGCGTCCTCTAAGTCTGACAGGAACGCCCAGTAATCATCCGGCAGATCCGCGATACGGCTCATATCATTTGGATCAAAATGGTAAATGATATGCTTCAATACTATATACTTTCATAGATATCCCTCAATGTTCAGTATCGCCTCCCTGCCGTACTCCCATACATGCAAATAGCAAAAGCTTTCATTTTGCTCTCTGTACAATCGTCCCCCGCAGGAAAGTTATCCAACTGCTGTCTCATCTCCCGCCGCCCAAAATCTTCCCGGCAGTTCTGCGCTCCGTGTCCCTGCAGTACGCCTTGATCTCAATACTGTTCATATAATTGTCAAAAGCGCGCTCTCCATGGTCCTCAAAATATTGTTTGAACGGACAAAACTAACGCACCACATCTGTCATTTTTCTGCAGATCCTTAACATTATAAAACTTGTCCTAACAGCTGCATTTCTCCCCGCTGGTCAGATTCACTGTCGCCGCACGCCGTATTATACTGGCGGTCGAAAAGACTGACCGCTCAGTATAAATCTCCTCGGCATACTGTTCCCATCCATACATATAATATACACGAAAACACATGCCAGCACAATGGTTAGGAACTGTTCAAAAATAACTTTTAATACCGCTTGTCTTTTTGCCGACAGCACACCCCCGTTATACGCCTGATTTTTGACCGTAACACAGCCGTCTGCACACTCGCTGTTAAATCCACGGCAGATTTTAATATTATTTAGTTTCTCGACGGCTTTAACAACAACAAATCTGCATAAAAAAATTTGATATATCTATTGCATATATGGCTCGGCTGTGATAATATTATTCTGATAATATCAAAATAATACAAAGAGAACCGCAATGCGCTATCTGCACAACACACATTCGCCCGCCCCAGCGGACACGTAATCAATATTTTTATCACACGGAGGTAAAGAGATATGTCAGAGAACACCAAAATCCTGCTTCCGCCATGGCTTGCCTATCCCGAGATCGATCGCCATTCGATCGGCTGGAGAATGGGCTATGGTGAGGATTATATCGGAAAATGGCACAGATGGTATCAGAAACTGTCTGCCAAAAAGAGAGACGAATATCAGCTGCTTTTCCCCGAACCGCCGACCTGGAAAGGCTTCTGGACTGGCACAGACGAGTGTACTTACTATAAGCACGATAAATTTTCCATAGTATTCTGGCAGAAAGACGGCAAACCAAAGTACGCGTTGGAGCAGCTCCAAAAAGATTACCGCGCCGGAAAGAAATTGAAGTACTGCATGTTCTGGAAAACCCAGCCCGCATCGCAGCAGACGCTGGGCAGAGGATGCCTGAGCCAGTGGTACAGATCCCATTTCTTTTCTGTTGCAGACCACTACTGCTGTATGGAACAGTTTATGATGTCCCGGAAAGCAGAACTGTTTGGCGATGACGAGATCCTGCAGCAGATCTTGTCCAGCAAGGATCCCAAAAAGATCAAAGCGCTCGGGCAAAAAGTCAGAAATTTTGACGAGACGATCTGGGGCGAGGCAAAGTACGCTATCGTGCTGAACGGAAATTACAAGAAGTTTTCACAGGATCCAAAGCTCAAAAATTTTCTCCTGCAGACAGGGGACAAGATCCTGACCGAAGCAAGTCCCTATGACGGCGTCTGGGGCATCAAGATGTCCGAGTCCGACGAAAACGTACAGGATCCGCTCAGATGGCGCGGTCAGAATCTGCTCGGCTTTGCGCTGATGGAGGTTCGCGATGTGCTCAGGGAAGTCTGCAAAAATGAGTCACTGCCTGTTGAAGCTGAATGAATCACTGTCTGTCAGATCACATTTTCGCTGGAAAGGCTCTTTTCGATACTTCGACAAAAATGTCGATCGACCGCGCCGCCAACCGCTCGTTTTGCGTGTCTACCTCACAGAGCATACTCGTAGATTCGTCAATGGCAGTCCCCTGTCAGACAGATCATACATCAGCCCCCGATCACTTCCCTGACCAGCCGCCATGCGATGCTGCCTTCCCGGAGCAGGCTCAGCGCATCCTCAAAACGCACCCACCGTGCAGCGTCCACTTCCTCCGAGAGCTCAAAGTCCTTCTTTTCCACAACGGCTTTAAACCCAAGCATCAGCATCTCCTTTTTCTCATAAGGATAACTCTTCACATACGCTGTCGACTTCACGTTCAGACCTAACTCCTCACCGATCTCTCGCACCACCGTCTCCTCGGCAGATTCGCCGGGCTTCATGACGCCGGCGACACATACATGCTTTGTCGCCGACACGTACTCCTGCCGCAGCAGCGCGATCTCGCCGCATTCATTCACAACCGCCGCGATAATGCTGGTGGTGAACATATCCCACAGCGGCACTTCGCACTGTGTGCAGTACGGGATCCTCCCCTCATCGCCGATCTCTCTCATCTCAGCTTTCTTCCCACAATGTGGACAATACTCAAACCGCATGGCAATACCTCTTTCTTTCCAAAAATCCCCTACCACTCATTGATATTCGGTCTGGGCACTCTCCACCACTGCTCGAAATCCGTCGTGTACCTTGACAGCACATTGCCGATATTTTCAGGGATCTCATACGATGTGATCTCAAGAAAATATCTGACAAACGCATCCACATCCGCCATCTCCTGCGTTTTGGCAGCCGTTTTTCCCAGACCAGTCAGCCGGGCAGTCTTTTCGGATATCTTTTCCACAAATTCCTCCAGACGCCTGTTGCTCGGAAACAGGATCTCGTTTTCCTGCAGGATCATGCGGTAAATGCTGTAGATCACCTCATTCACTGCGTGGAGCTTCATGTAGCCGTCAACCGGGCACGATTTCAGGAAATAATAATAATTTAACCAGAAATCCGCATAGAATGACAGCATTTTCTCCTCTTTCTCCTGTCTCTGGAAAATCGGGATCCGATCCACGATCCGGATAATATCCTCGTCTTTGGTAAACAGCACCCGCGATTTCAAAAATGCATTCCTTGCGGGCTCGCTCCCTCTCTCAGCCGCGTCTGTCAGGAATTCCTTTGTCATATATTTGACGTCGAAATATCCGCCTTCATAAGTGCAGTAGCCATAGATGGTCTCCGCTGTCGCGTTGTTTTCCACCCGATGCTGATACGCCTCCTGCGTGACGACGATCATCGCGTCGAGGTCCGAGTCGGGGCGCTCACACCCCTTCGCGACCGAGCCGCCAAAAATGACCGCGATCACTTCCTCCTTGTCCGAAAAATATTCGATCAATCTCTCCAGAGATTCCTCATGATGTTTGTACATTATCCCTCTCCTCCATAACATTATCATTTGCGCAGATCCGTGTCTATCCTCCAAAGATGCCGTTGTCCGACGCGCGCCGTTCACGTTCGGATCCACTCCCCTTTGCAGAACAACTCCTGATAACGCTGCCGCAATAGCTCACACGCCAGTCAGTACATGATCTTCTGTATCGTCAGCTTCTCAAGCTCCTGCTTTGTCCCTCGAAATACATTCATGTCGATATATTTCTGATCGCCTGCGTAGCCGTCGAGCATCGCCGTATCCATATACTGCCAGAAACTCCACTTGTTTCCAAAAAGAACGGACGGAGGACAGTACACGCTCCGCACCCACAGCGGATAATCCTCAAATTCCCCCTTGATGTAGTCGTTGTAGACTGTGTAGGTAGTATAAATGATCGGCTTGATCTCATAGTGCTGCTCCAGCGTGTCCAGCATCGCCCTGAGATTCTCGATCACCTCCGTGCGCCCCGGCGGATCGCTCCTCTTGTTCCCATAATACTCCACATCGACCACCGGCGCAAGCTTTCCGTCCAGACTGCCCACCGTGTCGATGTAGGAAGCCGCCTGCTTATGCCCCTCACTGTCAAAACTGAAAAAATGGTAGGCGCCCAGATACAGATGCGTCTGCTCTGCCGCCTGCCAGTTATCCTGAAATCGGTCATCCACGTGCGTGCTGCCCTCCGTCGCTTTGATAAACGCAAAGTCCAGATCCTGCGACAACACATCCCAGTCGATCGTCCCCTGATAGTGGGACACGTCCACTCCGTGAACCTCATACCCCTCCGCCAGGATCGGATTGATCTTGATCTCCTTGCGCAGTATAAGCGTCCCTGTGACGAGCGCCGCCGCTGTCAGCGCGCAGATCCCTGCTGCCCAGAACCACCTCCTTTTACTTGCAGCCTTTTTGCCCGCGCGCTTTTGAGTCGTCAAATCCAAATTGTTATTATCCAAACATTCTCTATCCAAATTCTCCTGTGCCAACACTGATTTCGTCTGCTCCATAAACACCTCTATTTTATGATAGTCCTTTTTATGACAGTCTTTTTTATAACAGTCCTTTCAAAAACAGTTCCCAAACAACACACCTGTATAATCTTTCAACAGGTTCTAATACATTATATCCATACTGTTACGATTTACTCTACAAGGCAAATGCGCCGATAACCAAACATACACTTCTCAAAACAGGTAAAATAAAACCATTTTCTATCATAAAACAAGTTTGCATCATTTTTGCATCATTTTCCTAAAAACAACTTAAAAGAACCTAAGGAACTGCCCAGAAAATACTCAAGACGATTACTTGTCACAAGTAATTTCTGAACAGTTCCTAACCACCCAGAACTGATCTGATAACTGATTTTGCTGATGCTTATAAAGCTATTTCTTCATATCTCATAGAACTTTCCATCCAGTTTCTTCCGCTATCACCACTCCTATCACCCGTGATACCGGATCCGCTCCACAAGGGACTCCCGCTTCACGTTCCTGCTCAGGACAAAGGACAGCACTGTCTGCAGCACCCCCATAAAAAGAAGCAGAAACAGCACTTCCCTGACGGGAAAGTGGTAGATGCCCAATCCGGCAAAGGAATTGGACTTGCAGTACCGGAACAGCGCATATCCCAGCGGAATACCCGCAACAAGCGACACCGCCGCTGTGCCTGCGCTGAGGAGGATCCCCTCCAACTGGAGACTTTGATCCAGCTGTCTGTTTGTCATGCCGACTGCCTGCAGCACGCCAAACTCCTGCTTTCTCGTGACAATGCTTGTGATCATCGTGTTTGCCATGTTCATAAAGCTGATAAACGCCACGATCACACAGATCAGATACACCGGCAGTTTTGTGACGCGCGTGGAGAGCTTTGCGATCGCAAGCTGGTCCTGATAGCTGTCGATCCTGATGTGTTCCGCCCCCTCTGCCAGCCGCTCCAGCGCTTCCCGGACAGCGGCGGCATCTGCCGGTGCACAGTCGATCCAGATATCACAGTTGGTATCGCCCGTAAAGCCCATCTTTTCATAGGTGTCCCGCGTCATAGCCATGTTCGCCCCCAGATACCGGAACGAGGCGATCATCTGCGGATTCCAGACCTTCTCCTGCACGCCGTCATAGAGTGAAAAATGATAGGTTCCGCCAATCTCAAAGCCACCGTCTTCCAGATAGAACTCCGTTCCATAGCACACCGCATCCTGCACGCTCATCGCATCATAGTCCAGTCCCTCCACCTCGTCATTCCTCACCGCCCTGTCAAAGTCCTCCCTTCCAAGGACCAGGATGCCATAGACATCTCCCGTCCGCTCTCCCGCCGCGTCCGTCTGTTCCGCATAGACTATGCGCTGCGTCCTGACATCTGTCACACCGGGAATCGCCCAGATCCTTTGTACAAGCTCCTCATCCAGGGGATTTGCCCGCAGGATATGATCCAGATTGTTCTCGGGGTATGCCTCGTCCTCCAGCCTGAACTGCAGCTGCAGCTGAAACTGCCCATGCCACACTTCCGCCCTCGCCATGTACTCTGCGTCCATGTTTCCCAGCCAGTTTGCGAGCACGACGAAGAGCACGCAGGAGAGCCCCATCGTTAAGATTGTTGACACCGTGTGCTTTTTGTGGCTGACGAGGTTTGCAAGCGTGAGTGTGACAATATTCAGCTCATACCGCCCCCGCCGCAGTCCTCCTGCCCCGGCAGCGTCCATATAGCGCATCGCTTCTACCGCGGAGACTGACGCCACCACGCGCATCGGTTTCCTCAGCGCGATCCACACCGTCACGAACGCGAGCGCCGCCATCAGGATCAGCAGCGGCACACTCAAAACTGACACTCCTGTCATTTTTAGCGTGATGCCGCCGGCGTTCATCTCCTTTATGATGACTGCAAGCGCTGCCCTTGCCGCCGCGATCCCCAGAAGCATCCCGACCGGTACACCGACACCTGCCAGGTACATGCCTTCCCGCAGAATGATCTGCCGCATCTGCCGCCTCGTGGCGCCGACTGCCTTGAGTCTTCCATACTCCTGTATCTTCTGTATGACGCCGACCTGAAAAATATTGTAGACTACGATCACCGAAAAGAAAACGACACCTGCACAGGTCAGCGCACAGACAGCGATCGTCTCCGTTCCCGGATTCAGTCTCCAGTGCAGATAGTTGTTGTTGGCTGCGACATCCCGCTCGTCAATGCCGCAGCGGACTGCCAGCGACCGCATCACCTCCTCGCTGTTGTCAAACGTGAGATCCAGACTTTCGTCAAGGCTGAACAACACTTTATAACGCCTGTCTGCCGCCACGACAGACTTTTCATAATATTTTACGGACGTGCACGCCGCCATAAAATCTGTCTCGATCTCTCCCTGCCGCAAAAGACCGCAGATGACAAACTCCTCTGGCTTGTACGTTGATCTCAGATCCGTCCGAAGTGCGATCGTGACCCGGTCGCCGATCCGGGGATCCTCCACCCCAAGCTGCCTGAAAAACATCGGTGCGGCGGCAATCTCGTTTTCCGCCTCCGGATAGCGTCCCTCCACTATGGCATTCTCCGTGTGGGACATCGCCCTCGCCTTCTCGTCCATGCAAGTCAGGATCAACGTCTTGTCACTGTCCACCTCCGCATAGTCCGCGCTCAGCCCGATCTCCTCAAACGCCGCATGACGCCTCATCTCCTCGATACTTTCCATCGTCACGTCCCGGTAGACGCCATAGAATTCCCCGTACAGCTCCGCCGCGTTCACAAGCTGCAGCCTGATGATGCCGTACCCCGCACCCGAAACGGCTGTCAGGAGCAGCGTCGTGAGCGCAATCGAGATGATGATCAGGATGCTGCGCGTCCTGTCCTTTTTCACATTTGCCTTTGCAATCTCTGTTATCGTACTCACCGCATCTCCCCCACCTTTCCGTCCTCGATCACGATCACCCTGTCGGCTGATTGGGCGATATCTTCATCATGCGTGATCATCACAAGCGTCTGCCCATACTTTTGCGCGGACATCTTCATCAGTCCTATCACCTCGTCGCTCGTCCTGGAGTCCAGATTGCCTGTCGGCTCATCCGCAAAAACGATATCCGGTCTTGTCGACAGTGCCCTCGCGATCGCCACGCGCTGCTGCTGACCGCCCGAGAGCGTGTTTGGCAGATTGCGGATCTTGTCATCGAGCCCCAGCGTGCCCACGATATCTTTCACAAAAGCCGTGTCGCATCTCCTTCCGTCGAGCCCGGCAGGCAGCACGATATTCTCCCACACATTGATCGACGAGACCAGATTAAACGCCTGGAAGACAAACCCTATCTTCCGCCTGCGGAAAACGGCAAGGGCGTCCTCCTTCAGCGAAAAGAGTTCCATGTCACCCACATACACCTTCCCGCCCGTCGGATAGTCGAGTCCCCCCAGCAAGTGCAGCAGCGTGCTCTTTCCGGAACCTGATTTTCCCACGACCGCCACAAACTCCCCCCGCCCAATGGCAATATTGACATCATCCACCGCCCGCACCTCATTCTCTCCCGAACCGTAGTATTTGCACAAGTGCTCTGTCCTCAAGATTGTGTTCATGTTCACCTTCATCAAAAATCTCCTCCTATCCATACTGCCATTATCCCACCGTTTTCTTTCAATCTGCTTTCAGAAAACGAAAAAAGCCTTACAGATTTGTAAGACTTCTTCCAGGTATCGTTCTTCCCCTCAACTGCAGCAGCTACGACAGATACGGCAGCTGGAACACAAAGCAGCTCCCCCGCCTCCCGTGCCGCGGCGCCGCGACCACCAGCGTTCCTTCATGCCTCGAAGCGATCTCGCGCGCCAGGTACAGTCCCACGCCGGAACCGGACTCCCTCTGCACCGTCTCCGCCCCACCCCTGTAAAAGCGCTGAAAGATCTTATTCCACTCTTTTCTGGGGATTCCGATACCTTCGTCCTCGATCTCAACGCGCACATAAACCGTCATCCGGATCATGCGGATCGTGACCTTCGTCCGGCTCTCACTGTATTTCACCGCGTTTTCCAGCACATTCAGAAACGCCTCGCACAGCCATCTCGCATCATGCAGCACCCGGATCTGCTGCAGTTCCTCCTCCGCCTCCAGCCCGATCTCGATCTCCCGCTCCTCCGCCCTGGAATAGATGCGGTTCACAGCGAGCAGGATCGTGTCAAACAGCCTCCGCTCTTCCTTCCTGAGTTCGATCATACCCGTCTCCATGCGCGAAATATTGACCAGCGCCGACACCAGCTCCTCCAGCCGCAGGATCTGGACACCGCACCGCCCCAAAAACTCCTGACGTTCCATCTCATTCAGATCGCCGGACTGCAGGACCTCGAAACTGGTCTTGAGCGCCGCGACCGGTGTCTTGAGCTGATGCGAGATGTCCGTCACAAGCGCTTTCGTCCCCTCCCGCTCCGCGCCAGCCTGCAGTCCAAACAACTCGATGCTATCAGCCAGTGCATCAAACTCCATCAGCAGGCGTCCCAGATCCTCATCGGCGTCCTCCAGCATGTGTAACAGTTCAGCCTCCGGCTTCCTGTTGCAAGCGTCAAGCCATGCAAAAAACGCTTCGCGGTTGGCTTGACGCATCTCAACCCTATGCTTTCTCACAGCCTTCGCAGCGTAGTGCGAAGTCCTGGGCTGAACTGTTACCAGCATGTTCTGTCTGCCCTCAGCCGCCCTTGCGCATACATCTGTCTCACTGGCAATCTGGCAGGGAGCTTTTTCCTTTCCAGCATGCCGATCATCCATCAGTCTAAGCCGATAATCCTTCTCTGCACACGTACTTCCCCTGCGTGGAGCTGCATACAAACCGCCCGCAGCGCTGTCGCGCAGTGCAGTCACGCACTCCTGCAGCCGGAGCAGTTCCAGTTTCCGCATTTGTTCACGCCTTTTGTCCGTCAGCGAGAGCAGCGCCAGAAATCCAACAGAAACCAGCAGAAATATCGCGATGATCACTGTCCAGTCAAGATACAGGGACCTTTTGTAACGGTTCGCAAAGTCTGTGTGAAATCCATACAAAGCCAGGCGCTGCTCTGCATCTGCAGCGTCCGTCAGGCGCTGTCCTTTCAACAGTCCTGTCACAATATCGACCGATTCCCTTCCCTCACTCTGCTGTTCCAGCACCGCATAAAGGATCTCCATCTTTTCCTCATAGCCGCGCTGCGCCTGAACCATCAGTATCATTGCCGGCAGCGCCATTGCAATAAATATCAATGCCGCCTTTACAAAAGATTTCTTATTATAATTTCTTATCTTGTTTTTCACTTCCCATCATAACCGTTCGCGCAAAGCATCCCTTTCATATCTTGAATTTCCGGGACAACAGCTTCCTGCGCATGCACCAGTAGACAATAGCACCCACAGGAACCGCAAAGAGAAACTTCCTGAATCCGCCGCTGTAAATCTTAAAAGAGGACATGACAAACCAGATCACGCTCCCGCCTATATGAAAGTTGGCAGGCGCTGCCTGTATCCAGAATCCTATAAAAGTCAGCGCTGCCGCGAGCCAGACGCCAAACAGCCGCGGACGTTTCCGAAGGATATCGACTACCGTGACAATGATAAAGAGATAAGACAGTATACTGAGAACCAACAATCCCCACTGGAGGGCGGAATTCTCCCTAGCAGTCGTGAACCCTCCGCTGATCAGCACAGGCTCGGCGCCAACATTGATATCGAACCGATATATGCCCTCTCCGATATCGTCAGACCGGTAAGTCAACGTGATCGTGTATGACTGATCCAGGGTGTATACATAATACTGTGCCTGACAGACAAGGGATTTCCCGGATTGGTTAAGATTCTTTTTCGTGTTGATTGACCTCAGTTTCGCAGTGTGCTCGTCCGATCTCTCCCAGAGGCGGCGAACCGTCTCATAGGATTCATCAAATTCCTCCCGGGTGACAATACCTGGATACATGGATTGAAAGATCGCGTCGGCATCATCCTCATTGAGCGCCTCGATCAAGTGCTCTAACTCCTGATCCATGTCCTCTCTTTTCAGCATATCCGAGCATCCTGACAACACACAGCATAACAGAATAGAAAGAAGCACTGTTACTACATTTGTTTTTTTCATTGAAATTCCCCCCAACTTATTTTTTAGACTCTCAACGTCCCTATTTGCCTTTTCCCGCGAGATGATACTTTGTCAGATGTGCACAAATTTGCCGCGCATTCAGATCCGGAACACATATCCGATCCCCCTCACATTCTTGATATACTGCGGCTTTGCCGGATCCTCCTCGATCTTCTCGCGCAGGCGGCGGACCATGACCGCCACCGTGTTCTCCTCCACAAAATCTCCCTCCACGTCGAAAAGAAAGTCCAGGATCTGCCCCTTCGACAGGATCTGGTTTGGACTCTGCACAAACAGCAGCAGCAGCTTCCACTCCGTTTTGGTGAAAAACAGCTCTTCGCTCTCCTTCCACGCGCGCATCTCATTTATGCTGACCCGGAGCTTTCCAAAAGACAGCAAACGATCCTCGCCTTTCCTGTTCCGCCCAAAATACGCCTGCACTTTCAATGTCAGCACGGACAGGGAAAACGGCTTTGCCATGTAATCATCCGCCCCCGCGCTGTACCCCATCACATAATCCGTCTCACTGTCGAGGGCAGTCAGACACAAGATATAGATATCACTATCGTTTTTTCGCACCTTCGCTATAAAATCCAGACCACTGCCGTCCGGCAGCGTGAGGTCACAGATCAACATCTGCGGCTGGTGCCTCTCGAGCAGCTGCTGCGCCTCGCGGATGCTGCTGCACGCATATACCTGATACCCTGCCTTTTCCAGCGTAAAGCACACCCCGCGGTTTACGCTCTCCTCGTCCTCGAGCAATAAAATGACACCTTCCACAAAAATGCTCCTTTTTCAAAAAAACAGGGACTCCGCCCTGTTCTCCCTTCGAGTTATTCGATCCTTAGCTTCTCTGCCTTTTCATCTGTGACCAGTCCGGTCGGCGCTCCTGAAAACTGATGATTTTATGCTAATTTTCATTTGTTCCGCTTCAACAAACTCTTCGTTCAAGAACATGAATTCTTTGATTTCATGCTATCCATACCCGATATTCGCTGACGTGCTCTGTTATTCTGCCGTCCTCTCTTCTGATATCTTAACATATTTTCCCTCTAAATACCACTGAAAATATGAATTTTGTCACGGCAAACGCAAGCTTTGTGAATAAAATGTAAATACTCATGTTGATGCAATATATGAAATCATTATATTTTAAAACTCTTGCTTTTGCAGGTGGTTAGGAACTGTAGGAAAATAACCGATGCGACTTGCGCAGGATATTTCTTCGAGAATGTATAGAAAAAAACGTAGGCGTAGCGGGCTACGGCGAGGCTTTTTGATATGCATAATCGGAGAAATAGACAAGTCAAGATGCGT
>ERZ808051.647-NODE-647-length-33452-cov-5.009528_pt1 | contig 33452 bp, 20 predicted proteins | sample MGYA00380199_ERZ808051 | MGnify/ENA primary metagenome ERZ808051 (study PRJEB31490, sample SAMN06133391) | mouse gut metagenome | isolation source: J11 | host: mice | place: China: Chengdu | collected 2015-05 ...
CAATCAATACACGACTCCCCTGCTGACAGAGGTCATAGAGGACAGCTATGAGCGGCTCATCGCCCCTGCCATTGAGCGGGAGATTCGAAGCAGCCTGACGGAAAAGGCGGAGGACGGCGCCATCACCGTGTTCGGCAAGAACCTGGAGCAGCTTCTCCTGGCGCCTCCCATTGCCGGCAAGGTGGTGCTGGGCTGGGATCCCGCGTTCCGCACCGGATGTAAGCTTGCGGTGGTGGATCCCACCGGCAAGGTGCTGGACACCAAGGTAATCTATCCCACGGCGCCCCAGAACAAGGTGGAGGAGTCCAAGCGGGAGTTGAAGAAGCTCATTGCAAAGTATCATGTGGACCTGATCTCCGTGGGCAACGGTACGGCCTCCAGAGAGTCGGAGCAGATCATCGTGGATCTCCTGAAAGAGCTGGACCGGCCGGTGCAGTACGTGATCGTGAACGAGGCGGGAGCCAGCGTGTATTCCGCCAGCAAGCTGGCCACGGAGGAATTTCCGAACTTTGACGTGGGGCAGAGGAGCGCAGCCTCCATTGCCCGCAGACTCCAGGATCCCCTGGCGGAGCTGGTGAAGATCGACCCCAAGTCCATCGGCGTAGGCCAGTATCAGCATGACATGAACCAGAAGAAGCTGAACGATGCCTTAAGCGGCGTGGTGGAGGACAGCGTGAACAAGGTAGGCGTGGATCTGAACACGGCGTCCGCCTCCCTGCTGGAATACATATCCGGTATCAACAAGACGATTGCCCGGAATATCGTCGACTACCGGGAGACAAACGGCCGCTTTACCAACAGAAAACAGCTTCTGAAAGTGGCCAAGCTGGGGCCTAAGGCCTTTGAGCAGTGCGCCGGATTCATGCGCATTCTGGACGGGGACAATCCCTTAGACGCCACCAGCGTCCACCCGGAATCCTATGAGGCGGCCATGAAGCTTCTGGATAAACTGGGACTGACCATGGAGGATGTGCGCCAGATGCAGAAGAAAGCGGCCGAGCGCAAAAACGGATCTTACGCGGGAGAAGACCGGGACGTGGCCGGAGCGGGGAAAGCCGCCGGAAAGGCCGCTCAGGGCAAAACTGCCGGACCGGCCCAGAAAAAGCAGGACAAGAAAGGGAATATCCGCATTTCCAACACAAGCACTGCCATGGGCAAGGCGCTTGCTGCGGCCATGGGCGGTATGACGGCTCCGGAGAATGTCTCGGATACGCCCCGCCCCGCCGCATCCGGTGACCGCAGAGAGGGCGCTGTGGACTCCGGCGCAAAAACCGTGGCCGCAGCCTCCTCTCTGGCCCGGCGCATCGGCGATAAAAAGCGCCTGGCAGAGGAACTGGGGATCGGCGAAATCACGTTGACGGACATCTTAAAAGAGCTGGAAAAGCCTGCCAGGGATCCCAGGGACGACAGCCCCAAGCCGATTCTGCGCAGCGATGTCCTGGACATGAAAGACTTAAAGCCCGGCATGATCCTGAAAGGGACCGTGCGCAATGTCATCGACTTCGGCGTGTTTGTGGACATCGGCGTCCACCAGGACGGGCTGGTGCACATTTCCCAGATCACGAACCGCTTTATCAAGCATCCCTTGGAGGCGGTCAGCGTGGGCGACATCGTGGAGGTGCAGGTGCTGGGGGTGGAAGAGGCCAAGAAGCGCATCAGCCTTACCATGAAGATCAATCAGGAGAAAAAATAAACTTAGTGTACTAAATTGGTGTGCAAAAAATGTCGCAGAGGACCGTACTCTGCGACATGAAGAAAATGACTGGGAAAAGGCTCGGGAAGTTCCGGCCCAAGAGACAAACCTCTACGGTTTGACTGCGAAAGCAACTGCTCCCGCGACTGCTGAACAGTCAAGTTTTTCCTGTTGTTCATATTAACTTTTCTGGTCAATTGTCTGTTTCCAGGGAAATCATGGGCTTTAGCCGGTCCATATTCTCGCGCTTTCGTTCGAGATCGGGATGGACGTAGAGGTTCATTGTGATACCGATGTTGGAATGGCCCAGAATTTCGCTTAACGTTTTCACATCGAAGCCTGCCTCCACGCAGCGTGTGGCAAAGGTGTGCCGTAGTGTGTGGAAATGAACTTTGGAGATGCCGCACTCCTCGAGATGTTTTTTCAGGCGGCGCTGGAGTTGCCTGGGATCCATACATTTGTCCGTGCCTGTCAAAAGGAAAGCTTTCGGGTCCCTTGGACGAAACCTTTCGCACAGCGCGGCAATATCCGGCATCAGAGGGATCACGCGCAGGGAACTTTCGCTCTTTGGCGCGCCAACTACCAGGGCCGTCCTGGTAGTGTCCGGCGCGGAAGAATCGCTCCTTGTCCCTTGGTCGCAGGCGGTCCCGTCTGCGACCCTCTCTGCTTCCAACCCGTACGCCGCATTCTGACGGTTTCCGTTTTCCGCCCCCGGAAGATCCTCCTTCCGCAAAGCTTTTCGCGGAAGCCGCTGGGCGGTATGGCAGACGGAGATGGTAGAGGTATCAAAGGAAATATCACACCAGCGCAGTGCACAGATTTCCCCGATCCGCATGCCTGTTCGCAGCGCCAGATAGACTCCGAAGTTACAGGAATCCATTTCCTGTGCCAGGAGCAGAACCAGTGCGGATTCTTCCCTTTTGTCCAACACTCTCGGATTCTTTTTATAGTTTTTCGGATACATAATCTCTAAGTCCGGCAGCTTAGTTCCAGACCGCTTTCTTATGTAAGTAAGAAGCGAATGAAGCAGGGTCAATATGCTGCGGACCGTCTTGGGCGAGAGCCCCTTGTCGGTCAGAAGCATACGGGTAAAGCGATCGATTTCTTCCGGCAGGATCTCGCAGGGCAGCTTGTGCCCGAAAAACGGTTTGATATGATTCTCCATATCGGCGCGGTATTTTGCGGCGCTGGAGGGTTTCAGCCTGGTGCTGTTGGCAAACAGCAAACTGTCGCAGAAGCAGGCCATGTTCGGCTGCTGTCCCTGATCGGTCCTGTGTTCTTTCGCAGCATTTCCCCTGGCTCTGTCCGCTTTTTCCTTTGCCTCCTCATATGTCCTGCCGTAGCAGAAACCATAGAGCAGTTTTCCGTCCGCCTTTCTTCCCTTAACGTAGCGGGCTTCGTATCGCCCATCCTTTCTAAGAAACACATTTTCTCCTTTTGCCATGATGGCGGTACCTCCTCCTTTATGTATAGAATTTTTACTTTTTGGACCGATTCTGGTCCTTTTAAAGTGTACAAAATAGTCAAGTATTTTGACTAGATTTTTTTGAAAAATAAGGGATTTTTAACGGTTGACAAATCGTTTGGATATGGATAAAATGAAAAAAGCGTAACACTTTTCAGACACAAATAATATGTTCAGACTGCTATTAAAAATCAGAAGACAGGAAAACCTGAAAGCTGCCGCAAGGACGAAAATGACAGCAGAATTTGCATTCCGATTGTCACCGGATACCCAAAATTGAATATGTTAATGTAACAGAAAAAACGAGTTCTGCGTTCTGGGGGATTCCGGTTTGGTATGTTAAAATAAAATGTCGCAGAGTACGGTCCTCTGCGACATTTTAGAGGAATCTATCCCTGAAGAGGGAAGAGGGCCGTTGGATATTAAATGGGGCGGGCAGTCCTGCTGAGGAAAGGCCTGCCGGGACACGTCCAAAAAAGAGCAGCATGTTTCGGAGGAAGGAGGAGACCGGGACCAGGCGGGATCTGCTTGCGGTCGAATACCTGAGACAAATGAATGGGCAAAAAAGAAATGTGATATATTTTGGGGTGCTGGGGACGTTCTCCTGCGGAAGTACCGAGGAGGAGCGGACGAGAAACGCATCCCTGCTGGGGAAGCTGGGGAAAAAGGCCATGTCTTTCCTGCAATATATGGTGGTAAATCACGGGAGGAATATTTCCACGGAGGAATTGATCGAGGAGTTCTGGGGGGACAACAGCGCGAACCCCTCCAGTTCCCTGCGCAATATGCTGTTCAAGGTGCGCGGTCTGTTAAAGGCCATGTTTCCGGAGCTGGAGGGGATGCTCGTGACCCTGCCGGAGTGCTATGCGTGGAGCCCGGAAATCCGTCTGGAAATTGACGCGGAACGGATGGAGAACCTGTGTCTGAAAGCCAAGCAGGTACGGGGAGAGGAGCAATGCAGTCTGTTAGGCCAGGCGGTATCCTGTTATAATGGGGACTTCCTGTCAGGAAACGATGCCCACTGGGCCAAAACCCGGCGGCAATACTACGAGACCCTCTATCTGGATGCCTGCAAGGCAGTGCTTCCCCTTTATTATAAAACGGAACAATGGATGGAGATAGTAAGTGTCTGCAGCCGGGGCTATGAAGTGGATTTTACCATAGAGGATTTCACCGCGTACCAGATGCAGGCCCTCATCGCCCTGGGCCAGGCGGAGCAGGCAGTGGAGAAATATAAGGCCTTTCGGACCAGGATGCTCCAGGAATATAACATACCGCCCGCAGAGCGCGTCGAAAGGCTTCACACCCTGGCGACGGGACTGGGAAAGAACGGCGTGGACGAGGAAGAGATTTTCCGCCTGGTGTGTGAGGGGGAGGAGAACTCCCAGGCATTCTTCTGTACCTTTACCACTTTTCAGAGCATCGTGGCTCTGGAGCGGCGGCATTTGACCCGCTCCGGCCAGACCTCCTCTCTGGTCATTATCAGTATGGGCCGGGAGGCGGTGCCCACTACGGACGGAAGAAGACTGGAGCGTGTTCTTCTGGAGAATCTCCGGACAGGAGATCCCATCGCCAGACTGGAAGCCGGCTCCTACATCCTGATGCTCACGGGAAGCGATGAGGAGAGCGCCAGGCTGGTCATCAGCCGGATTGACTCTGCCTTTCACAGGACATACAGACATTCCGCGGCTAAGCTTACCTACAGCGTGGCGGATTTAAGGTCCCGGAGTCTTCGGCATGGGAAATGAAAATTGTGCCGTGTTTCGGTTGAAAAATAACAGCAAATTAACAGCGACATGGTAAAATGTGGCTGTAAACAGGAAGAAAAGGTGGTGAGGATATGATGCTGCGGGAGAAAATGACTCCGTGCCAAAGCCGGGAGGCGCTGATCACGGTATTGTCCTACCGCGACGGTATCATGGATGGCTGTCTGCAGCATCCGAGGCTGGACGGAAAAATGAAGATACAAAGCTTGTCTCAGCTGATTCTCACACTGAACAGCCTGCTGGATTTGGAGGATTGCCCGGGAAATCCGCTGCCGTTTGTGATGTCCCGGGGCCAGGACAAAGGACATATGGCGGTCCTGCGGATACAGGTACTTTTCCGGGAGCACTGCACATGGCAGGGGAAGTTAATCTGGCAGGACCAGGAGGTAGAAACCGTATTCCACAGCTGTATAGAACTGATGCAGCTGATTGATGAGATTCTGGCGGAATGAAAGGGAGGACGACACACATGAAACTCCACGGTCACAAAAAAATCAGAAAGAAAGTCAGGAGAAGTCTCAGCGTATTGCTGGTACTGGGGCTTGTGTTCGCGCAGGGCTCCTGGCATATCTCTTCTGCGGAAGAGCCATATACTGCGGAATTTTATCAGGAAAATGACAGTTCCGGGGAGGTGCCCGGGGGCGATACGGGGACTGACGTAGATCCCGCGTCAAACCCGGAAACCGGGACAAATCCCGGACAAAACCAGGCAGTAAAAGGCGGCTTGGAAGAGAGCGCCGGGGAGATGACGGGAGAGAATACCGATCCGACAAGAGGCGCTGAGGGAGAACGGGAAGCGGACCAGAGCCGGGAAAAGCAACGTGGGACAGAGGAAAATGCCGGTCAGGACGGGGAAGAACTGCCGGAGGGCATCTTGAGCCAGGAAGAAAACCCTGTGCGATCCCAGGACCACATAACAGGCGAGGTGAGCCCCGAACAATCCCAGGACCATATAACAGGCGAGGCGAGCCCCGAACAATCCCAGGACCATATAACAGGCGAGGAGGGCCCCGAACAATCCCAGGACCACACAACAGGTGAGGCGATAGCCCCCGGCCAGTCCCAGGACGACACAGCAACGGGCGAGGAAGAAGCCCCCAGTCAATCCCAGGACGGAGCAACAGACGAGGCAAAAGATCCCGGCCAGTCCCAGGACGACACAACAGACGAGGCGAAGAACCCGGGCCGGCCTGAGGACGGAGCAACAGACGAGGAAGAAAACCCCGATCAGTCCCAGAACGACACAACAGGTGAGGCAAAAGAACCCAGCCAGCCCCAGGACGACACAACAGATGAGGCGAAGAACCCGGGCCGGCCTGAGGACGGAGCAACAGGCGAGGAAGAAGCCCCCGGCCAGACCCAGAACGACACCCCCAATACGGAGGCGGATACCGACAAAGACGCGGAGCCGGGTGAGGACACAGAGCAGCCTCCCCAATTTGACAAGGACGAATGGAGACTTGGCTGCAGTGAGGAGCATGAGCATACTGCCGACTGCTACCGGACCCTGTTCTGCGGAATGGGAGAGCATATCCATACACAGGAGTGCTATGAGGAGGAAGAAAGCCTCGCATGCGGAATGGAGGAACATGCGCACACCGATATGTGCCTCCTCTCCGCACAGGACCTTGAGAAGATTCAGGCGGTGAACGAACTCCTGGCAGCCCTCCCCACCCCGGAGGAAATCCAGGAGATATTTGCGGAAATCCGGGATGATGAGGAGTACGGGGAGCGCCTGCTGGCGCTCATGGCGCAGGTGGAGGAGGCGTACGATGCCTATATGGGTCTTACGCAGGAGCAGGGCAGGCATGTGGACCCGGAGAGCCTGGACCGTCTGCGGCAGCTGGAGATCCTGCTGGAGGCGGGGACCCTGGAAGAGGACTGGGGCCAGTTCAAGCCCCTGGGGCCGGACGAAGCGTATGTCCAGGCCATCAGTATCACGCGTATCCTGGACGGCGTAGGGGATTTTGACATCCCCCATACCCACGGCGAGGGCTGCTATGACGCGGAAGAGAGTCTGATCTGCACAGAGCGGGAATGCACGGGCCAGGAGCCGGGCAATGACACGGATGCCGGCAACCGGCGTATCAGAACCTTTGACGCAATCAAGTACGGCGTCAAGGTGGATATGGTTTCATGGGATTCGAAGAGCAGCTACAACGACGCTTATGTCAAAATGGAATTGGTCCTGCCGGTATCCCACCAGGAGGCGGAGTTCGACCTGACTGCCATGACATGGCTCGACACGTCGGAAGACGGAATGGGAGTAAAGACGGAAGAAAGGCAGATCACATACGGGGATGGAACGACGAAAACAGTCACCTGTCAGGTGCTCACTGGTTATAAGCACCTGACTCCCGCAGAGAACAATCCCTCCGTCGTACCGGGCAGTTTTGAGCAGGAAGTGACCATAAATGTCAAGCGCATGAAGAACGGAACATACATCGAGCCTATGTTCAGCGCCGTCATGAAAGGCGGCAATGAGGACGGCTCGTGCCAGACCCCGGGACATGAGGGCGTGGAAGAGAAGAAGACCGTCACCGCGGAGAAAGTCATGGTCACCGCGGCGCCGAAGTACAATATCCGGATCGACGGTGCCGGCAGTTATAAGGGGACTTTCGATTTTAATACGGGCAATGAGAATGCGCCCAATAAAGACATGGGTTCGTTCATCGGACGACTGATGAGGATGGGTGTCACGATACAGCTCTATAACGACAACGCCTCCAAAGGCCTGAAAGGGATCGAGCTGCCCGACCCGGGCACTGACATTACTTTTGACCTGACCCTGGAATCAAAATACCAGGGCCATGACGCAGACGAGGCACTGGATGTGACGGGTGAGTACGGGCCTCTTCTGTGGAGTTATACGGAGAATATCTGGCGGCCTGAGGACGGTGTGAACCAAAAGGACGATCGGTTTACGGATGATCCCGTGTGGGGTACGCCCCATGCGCCCATCAACCAGGGAGGAAGCGACAGAACGGCCTGCAGCCAGGGAGGTACCTGGAAAGCCAGCCAGGAGGGGAATACCATCCATGTCACAATAAGCGGATGGGAGATTGATCTGGACCATATGCCCACCAGGAACGGCGATGACGCAGACGACATATACGGGGCCAATGTGGGCTGCTTTTCAGCCGGCGCATTCTTCATCCTGCAGCCTTTCAACCAGGCGGACAGCGAAAATGCCGGCCCGGTATATGATGTGGTAGAGAAGTACGGAACAGGACATTTTGCCACCAACGTGGAAGTCTCAGGGCTTCAGGTTACGCTGGACGGAGAGAGGCTGGAGCAGGGCAGGGACGGATTTGACCAAATGGTTGCCACGGACGATTCCCTGACCAGGACGCTGGAACTGATCCTGGGGGGAACCATGCACAACAGGGTCAGATATGCCACGGCAGATGAGGGCAGGATAGAATGGGACGGAGTCGGCGTGGAGGATAACAGGGACGGCCGGGACTATGCGCCGCCGGAAGCAGAGCTGCACCTGATGGGAGGCTTCTCCTACAATCCCAATAAGGAAGAGGGAAATCAGCTCTACTGGGGTACGAACCTGTCCAAGTTCTACGGGAGCGCCATAGAGCTTACAAAAGAGTGGAGACCGGCGCTCAGCGGCGGAGCCACCCTTGACGGGAAAGACCAGGAGGAAGCGCTTCGGGACAATGTTATCATTTATTATGCCACGAAACAGGACGGCACCGACTGGGTCGATGACGACGAGCTGCGATCCACTTACGAAGACGACCTGCTGTTTTACAAGAGCCTTGAGGATATCCCGGAGGGGAAATTGTGTGTGGGCATCCTGTACTGCTTTCAGGGGCCCGGCACCGTGGAAGGGCCGGATCCGTATTACTGCTGCTTCCATCACGCAAAGGTCAGAAGTGACGATGGTCTCATCGGAAATACTTACATGCTGGCCTCCACCTCCCGGGTCTGGACTAAGGCGATGTACGGGGATCGGGAAATTGACGAGATCATCTTTCCTGACTGGAGCGAAAAGGATGCGGAGGGAAACAGCGTCACAAAGCTCGGCGATTTCCCGGAAGGGTATCTTGTCAGCGCCAATGTAGACGGTGATGTATTATACCAGAAAGAGACTTACAGAGAGGACGGAAGCGGCATCGTAGGCACCCATAACTCGGATTGGTCCCACTATGGCGATACGCTTCTGGTCATCGGCTGCGAGACCAATATCACGAAGAACCTCCTGCAGCAGAGCGCAGAGGGGACGGACAAGAAAGTATTTGATCTGGACCGGAACCAGAGGATCGTGGATTATGTGCTGCAGCCGGGGACCAAGTATACCCACAGGGAAGGCGGCGGCAACAACGGCGATTACTACACGGATATCAAGGTGGTAGACAGTCTTCCGCAGCATCTGAGCTATCTGGCGGACTCCGCTTATTACGGCGGCGAGTATCGTCAGGGAGCGGCGGACGGAGGGGTGCAGGGAACCATAACGGGAGGGATCAAAATCCCTCTGAACCAGCCCGTAGACATAGGCGGAGGCAGCACCATCACCATGGAAATCCAGCCTGATGTGACAGAGACGGAAAAGGTGAACGGAGCGGATGTGACCAGAAAAGTGACGAGGGTCATCTGGACCATCACTCATGTGAAAGTGGACGAGAAACTGGAACCCATTCGCTTTTCCGCAGTCATCGGTACCAGGGATAATCCCCAGACCGACGTGCCCATCGGGGAAGTGGAGCTGTTGAACAAAAGCTACATCACATCCGAGGACGATATGCGGGCCCCTACCGTGGAGAACGGTAAGCTGGCCAAAGCGCCCATCACGGTGAGCCGGGGCAACGCCACTTCTTTCGGCAAATACGCGCTCCAGGACGTGGTGGAAGAGGACGGTGAAATCGACTATGTAGTCTATTACAGCAACAACTCCGATCAGGAAGTCTCGCTGTCTTTGATGGACAGAATGCCGGACAAGGAGAACGACAGCGATTACACCGGAGCATATGAGTTGACGGAGTGGAAGCTGCGCGTGGCGGGAAACAACGGCGACATTGCGATCTACTATACCACGGACCCCGCTTACAAAGGAAAGAAACTGACAGACATCGGGACAGAGGTGATAAAAGCATCCTGGACCAGAGCCGTGATCGACCAAAACGGCATCATTGATTCACAGGGACAGACACCGGTGGCGTGGTACATGGACGGCCGGCTGGGCTCCGGCGGCAACGTGGAGGTCAAGCTGAAGATAAAACTGTATCCGGATACTACCCAGGCCGGGGAGGAGACGAATCATCGCTATCTGAACCATCTCTACAGCGGAGACACCACCATCGTCACGGAGACGCCTACGGTATGGCGCACGCTGGAAGGGCTGACCTGGATGGATTACGACAGGAACGGCAAGCAGGACGAGGAACCGGAAGATTACATGTCCGGCGTTAAAGTAAGCCTCTGGAAGCTGGACGCAGCCGGGGAATATGCGCCGGTCTGCTATCCGAATACGAATACGCCCATTGAGATTGAGACGGGATATCGGATCAGCCTGCGCGCAGAGAGTGTGGAGGAAGCCAAAGTTTACGGCCCGGGACGATACAAATTTACGGATCTGCCGCCCGGAACCTATCAGGTGCGTTTTAACAGCGGCACGGCCCAGGGCAGCGACTTATCGACTCTGAAAGCCACCATACAGGACTGCTGGAACAATGGCTTTGACGAAATCGACTCGGACGCGGCTGCGGTCTATGGAGAGAGCGGCCAATTGCAGTACACGGCCATCTCGGGCATTGTCATGAAAGATGCCGAGACCATGTTTCAGGAAAATCTGAAAGTACAGGAGTCCAAATTCAATGACAGCGGTTTCTACCCGGAGTCGGAACTGGAGCTTCGAAAGACAGACGGAGAGGGGAATCCTTTAAGCGGCGCGGCGTTTGTCGTGACGGATGCCGACGAGAGAGTAGTCACTTTCCGACAGGAGCCGGACGGATCCTACAGAGCCCTCAATAAGGCTGAGGAATTCGGAGCCGACGGCAGCGCGGGCGGGGCAAGATGCCACATTGTCTGGGGAGAGGATGAGAGCTATGTCCTGACCAGCACCGGCGCTTCCCGGGAGTCGGAGATAACCCTGCAAAAGAAAGGGGAGAGCGCCGGACAGGTGATGGAGATTCTTCCCCAGCCTGACGGCAGCTATGTGTTCAGAATAGAGGGAACCGACATGTGCCTGGACCTGCCCAATGTAAGCGGATGGACGCCGGTGAAGCAGTGGGAGAACAACGGCGGAGATAATCAGAAGTGGCGCATCCGGGCAAATGAGGACGGAACCTGCGGAATTCAGTCGGTATTAGCCGGATCGGGAGACGAGGCATTTATGACCGGCGTTTCCTGGAGAGAGAACGACAAGGTCATAGGCCTTGCGAAAAACAACGGAAACGATCAAAAATGGCGTCTGATCCCCGTTGACAATGAGGACGGGACGAAGACGACGCTGACCGTGGATGCGGCCGCGCTGAAGATAACCGGCCTGGTGCCCGGCGAGTACACGATTTCGGAGACCCTGGCGCCGGCGGGATATATGCTCTTAAGCACCCCCGTGAAGATCCGGGTGGAGAAAGACGGCACCGTCGTTCTGGCGGAGGAAAACAGCGCGGCGGATCTGCCGGAGGGCGCCGTTGTGCTGACCATCCGCAACTACAGGCTCTATGCGCTGCCCTCCACCGGAGGAACCGGAACGGGTGTTTACACGGTTGCGGGAATCCTGCTTATGACGGCTTCGGCAGCGCTGCGCCTGGGCGGCAGGAGGCGCGCCCGGTCCAGGGAGAGCGCGGCATGAATGTCAACCATGGCCCGGCGGCATGCATATAATCGGCTTCTCCTGCCCCGGGGGCAGGGGGTCGGTCTATATAAACAATAGAAAGCACTGATTGAGAATCATGGATACCATGAGGGAGGTGCGAAAAAGAAAGAAAGGAAGTGGTAGCAGTTCGTCGAACAACGGTGTGTGAAAGCGCACAATGCATAAAGTAAATTGGCAACTGGAAATCTTGTAAATTATGGGCAATGCCCGTAAAAAAGAAAGGAAAAGACTATGAAGAAAATGAAGAAACTTTTGGCCATGCTTCTGGCGGCAGTCATGGTCATGGGAATGTCGGTGACCGTGTTTGCCGGGAGTACCGATCCGGACGTACAGGAACCTTCCGCCCCTGAAACGCCGGGCGTTTCGGAGACTGTAACCAATACTACGGTGGAAATTACGGATTACCCCAAGGAAAGCGACAGTGTGAACGTGACAATCGCAGGAGTCAGCGGACAGCCTAACGTGGCATTGTATCAGATCGCCTCCGCGGAATACGGCAACAACGGGCAGAACGGCCTGATCCGGTATAACTGGGTCTCGGGCAGCGAAATTAATTTTGCCAATGCAACCTCCGGCCAGATCACGAAAATCGCCAATGCCATCGTGAAAGGAGAGCTGACCGCCACTCCGATCACCGGCGGAACGCTTAGCTCTGAGGGCGTATTTACTGCAAAAGTGTCGGCAGGTGCCTATATCGCCATCATCACAGGGGCAGAGGACGGTTCCGTCTACAATCCGATTCTGCTGACTGCGACTTACAACAGCATAAAAGACGACCAGGGCAACATCACGGGCACGGAACTGATCGGCGGCTCTATCCTTGCCTCAGATGCCCACTATCTCAACGGTGCAAGCGCCGTGGCGAAAAAGACCACGCCCAGCATCGACAAGCAGATCAACCAGGATACGATAGACAAGGATGATACCATCAGCGGCAATACGCTGCCCGATGGAACCAATACCTCAACCACTCCGCCTGCAACCAACAATGCCACGGCATCTGTAGGCGACAGGGTAGAATACAGCATTACCCCCGTGCTTCCCAGCTATCCGCAAGAAGCAGTAAACAAGAGCCTGGCCATCTCCGACAGAACCAGCCAGGGGCTCACCTTTGAATTCAGTACACTGACATTGAAACTCGACGGCAACCTGGAAGTGACAAAATCAGAGCCGGATGAAAACGGCATCGTCACCTTTACCTATGAAAATAAGGTGGTGGCATATGCAAAGGAAGTCATGGAAAACGGCAAGACTGTGGGCTTCAACATGACTTTTGTCTATGACGCCCTTATCTACGGAGAAAACGGCGCTGTCCGTGTTCCGACCATTACTTACAAGGCTGTCATCAATGACGCGGCGGTGGTGGGCTCTGCCGGAAATACCAATACCACGACGCTGCACTATACGAACCAGCCCAACACGGATTTTAATTATGATCCGACAGAGGCTGAGCTGCCCCAGGGCGATGACATACAGGAGAAGACAGACAAAGAGACCGTATACACCTACCAGCTGGCATTCCTTAAGACCGGAGAGGGGGAGGACAAAGACGGACTGGCAGGAGCAGTCTTCGGCATTTACTCTGATCCCAGCTGCACCACCGATAAACTGATCGACATTGTGACCACCAATGAAGCAGGTTATGCAGTGTCCAGCCAGGTGGGCGCCGGAACCTATTATATCAAGGAGATTTCGGCCCCCGCAGGATACAGCCTGAATGAGGATGTATTTGAGATCGTGGCTCAGTGGACAACGGCTACGACAACGATCACGGGAACCGTGACAAGGAGAGAGTACACTGCCGATCCGGATGAGGCTGTCAAGGCGGAGCAGATCGGCTGGCTGGATGTAAAGAATAACTTCTATCCGCTGGACGCAGCAGTGAATGAAGGGGAAAACGGTGTGGTATCCGCTGAGACAGGCAGGAATTTAGTCGCTGCCTATCTGAAAGCGGAAACCACAACGACAAATAAGGAAACATTTATCTCCGAAAATCCCGGAGCAGGGACAGTGACAAGCTTAAAGAACCTTACCACAAAAGATGAGGGAACGACCATTCCCAATACCAAGCTTGCATCCCTTCCCTCCACCGGCGGCATCGGCACCACCCTCTTTACTGTCGGAGGATGTGCCATCATGATCATCGCGGCAGGCCTGTTCTTCGCAACCCGCAGAAAGGCTGAGAAGTAAGATACGAGCACCGCATACTCCGTTCAGGCAGCTTCGGCTGTCTGAACGGTTCTTGAAAATATGATTCCGTCCCAAATACAACAACAAGGAGAGCCCGGATGAAGAACAAGATAACAAAATGCATATTCGCACTGATTTTTCTGGCCGGTCTGTCCCTGCTGCTGTATCCTTTCCTCTCCAATGCGTGGAACGATTACCGCCAGAGCAAGCTGATTTCCTCCTATGAGGAGGTGGTCTCGGAGCAGACCTCGGCGGGACTCATCGACTACGATGAAAAGTGGAGAGAGGCGGCAGCCTACAATGAGGCCATGAAGCCATATATCCTGCCGGATTCCTTTGCCATGGCGGCAAGCTTAGAGGCGCCGGACGAGGCGTACATGGCCTGTCTGAACCTGACCGGGGACGGCATGATGGGATATGTGGAGATTCCCAAAATCAACGTGAAGCTTCCCGTGTTCCACACCACGGGCGAAGAAGTGCTGCAGAGAGCGGCCGGCCATCTGGAGGGCAGCTCCCTGCCTGTGGGAGGCCAGGGAACCCATGCGGTGATATCCGCCCACAGGGGCCTGCCCAGTGCGGCGCTGTTCACGGATTTGGACCGGCTGGAGGAGGGGGATTACTTTATCCTCTCCGTGCTGGACGACAGACTCTGCTACCAGGTGGACCGGATAACCGTGGTGGAGCCGTCGGATACGACCAATCTGGGCGCGGAAGAGGGAATGGATCTGGTGACCCTGATGATCTGTACGCCTTACGGTGTGAACAGCCACAGGCTGCTGGTGCGGGGAAGCCGGGTGGACTTGGAAGAAATAGAAGACATGGATATAGCCACTTCCGGCTACACCGGTCCCAGCGTTCATACCAATTACCTGCTGTGGGTGCTGGTAGGGCTGGGGGTGACCGGCGCTTTTATTCTGCTAATGTATCTATATGACCGGAGAGGAAAAGCATGAAACGGAAACTGAGTAACCTGCTGTTCGGACTGATCTTCCTCATAGGTCTGGGGATATTCGCCTATCCTGCCCTGTCCGACCAGTGGAACGCCTACCGCCAGAGCAAGCTGATTTCCAGCTATGAAGAGGTGGTGGCAAACCTGGAGCCCGAGGATTACAGCAGGGAATGGGAGAGGGCCCGCGCATTCAATGATGCCAGGTCCCGGAATGATTTCACCTATGATGCTTTCGGAAATGAGGACCAGGCCATGGAGGACACGGAATACTGGAAAGTCCTAAACGCTGCGGGCAACGGGGTCATGGGCTATCTGTCCATCCCGAAGATAGACGTGAGGCTGTCTGTCTATCATGGGACGGCGGACGATATCCTCCAGACAGGCATCGGACATGTAAGCGGTACCAAGCTGCCCATAGGAGGGCAGGGCACCCACTGCGTGCTGGCGGCTCACAGGGGCCTGCCCAGCGCAAAGCTGTTCACGGATCTGGACCGGATGGAGCCGGGAGACCGGTTTTACATCCATATTCTGGATCAGGTGCTGGCCTATGAGGTGGATCAGATTCTTCCTATGATAGATAAGGATGATCTGGACGCTCTCACGGGCGCCATGGAGGTAGTGCCGGGGGAGGATTATGTGACGCTTCTGACCTGTACGCCCTACGGAGTCAATTCCCACAGACTCTTGGTCCGGGGAAAACGTACGGCTTACAACGGAGAGGAAGAGGCCGTAGAGAAGACTCCGGTGGGGAATATGGTGGAATCCATCCAGAGCTACTACATGCTCTACCTGGTATTGATAATGGCCATGATCGCGCTGATGGGCGTGCTCTTCATGGCAGGTAAAAGCCCAAGGCGAAAAAAGGACTCAGAGCGAGAGAGGGAGGAACATGGGCGTGAAAAAGTGGAAGAAAAGCATTCCGTGGAAGAAGAACAGTCCATGGAAGAAAGGCATTCTAAAGAATAAGATTCCGGCAGTCATGGGCCTGCTTGTGCTGACTGCCGTCCTGTGGAATAAGCCGGGCGTACAGGCCGCCATGCAGGTGGATATGCAGCAGAAAGGGGAACTGACGCTGACCCTGGGGGCGGACTCGGCGCAGATGGGCCGGGACATGGCCCGCATCAAGGGCGCTGACGGGGCCAGAGGGGAGCTTACGGTGCGCGCCTGGAAGCTGGCGGATATGCTGGAGACAGGGCAATACGAGTTCACGGAAAGCTTCAGGGATCTCCCCGGGGAGGACGGGGACTGGAGAGAGATGTCCGAGGCCGCCCTTGCGGCGGTTTATGAGTTGGACGAGGAGAAAAAGCCTGTGGGGGAACCGAAAATATCCCCTGCCTACAGCGGGACCGTTCATGTGACCGAGGCCGGCGTCATTGAGAAGAGACCCTTTTCCGGAATGGATCTGGGACTGTATTTGATCCTGGTGGACCAGGCGGACAGTCCCAAATACGAATATGCTTTCACGCCCATGATCGTGTCACTGCCCTGGTCGGAGTACCAGTATGTGGGAGGGAATGGATCTGACACCTGGCAGTACGAGAGAGAGGCGGTCCTGAAACCTGCCAGAAAGCCCCGCTACGGCAGCATCCGGATCACAAAGGCTCTGACGGAATACAATGTCTCCCAGGGGGATGTAACCTTTGTCTTTGACGTGGTGGCCAGGGAGAGCCTGGATCCGGATTCGGAGATTGTCTACAGCAATGTAGTATCCCTGACTTTTTCGGAGACAGGGACCAAGGAGGTCATACTGGATCACATCCCGGCAGAGGCAGTGGTGACGGTGACGGAGATCTACAGCGGCGCCAACTGTGAGGTGACCGTATCGGACGACGGGAAAAAGCCCGTGACAGCCGAAGGGGAGGAGGGAAACCCAGTCACTTTCTCCTTTGAGAATGCATACGACGAGGACCGGAAGAGCGGTTACGGCATAGAGAACCGGTTCCGCTACGACACGGAGCACAATACGTACCGGTGGACCACGGACCGGCCCGAAGTCGGAGGCGGAACAGAGGATCAGGGCGATCCGCAGGCCGGGGAATAGGAGGTGGCGATTTTGAGAGGGATGAAGAAGACAGCATGCATGGCTGCAGTTGCGCTGGCGCTTGTGGCCGGGGCTTGTGCAGGAAGCGCCAGGGCTTATTTCACCACATTTGCCACGGCGAAAGGCGGCCATCAGATTACAGTGGATACGAAGTCCCAGATCACGGAGCAGTTCTCCGACTGGACCAAGCGGATCCGGCTGGACAATACGGGCACGGCAGAGTGCTATGTCCGGGTGAGGGTTTTCGCGGGCAGCACTTATGGGCTGGAATATGCGGGAAGTCCGGGCTGGCGCGACGGCGGCGACGGGTATTGGTATTATGATGAAATCCTGCCCGCAGGAGGCAGCACAGGGACTTTGGATGTGAAGATCACACTGCCCACAGTGACCGTGGAGGATCCGGCCCTGGAGACACCGCCTCCCTACACGGAGGACTTTAATGTTGTAGTAATTCAGGAATGCACGGCGGTATTGTATACCGAGGACGGCGTCCCTTACGCGGACTGGGACGCCAAGCTGATCACGGACAGCGACAGCTATGACCGGGAAGGAGGCGGGACCCATGAGTGACAGGAGCAGGAAGCGCAATCCGGTCCCCGGAACCCTTGGCCTGTTCGTTTTGGCCGCAGGGCTTTTGGCTTTCAGCGCCATAGGCAGCACCCGGGCGGCGCTGACCTTTTATTCGGAGACCTATACTGCCCAGATTGACGTCCAGAGCATCGGCGTGTCCTTGGTGGAAAACGGTAAAATCGTCAGCTACCGGGACTATACCCATGCGGACAATGTATGGAACCAGGCATCGGGGCAGCTGCTGACCCTCCCTGAGGGCGAGACATGGCAGATCGGCAGGACCTATCCGGAAGTATTAAGCGTGAGGAACAGCGGCTCCATCGACGAGTATGTCCGGGTGAAATTGTACAAATACTGGGTGGACCAAGAGGGCAACAAGCTGCCCCATCTCTCCCCGGCCATGATCGATCTGCATCTGACCAACGATCACTGGATCGTGGACCATGAGGCCACCACTGCCAGGCTTAAGGAGGATGACCCTATGGACGGGGAGATGATCGTGCTCTACTATGACAGCCCGCTGGCTGCGGCCGGTGAGGGCGGCGTCTTTTACGAGACGGAAGCCTTTGCGGACTCCGTGACCATTAAGAGCGAGGTGGCTGCGAAAGTGACCCGGACCGGTTCCACGGACGCAGAGGGACGGACCACTGTCAGGACAGTCTATGACTATGACGGCGCTTCCTTTGTAGTGGAAGCGGAGGTGGACGCGGTGCAGACCCACAATGCGGTAAGCGCCATCAAGAGCGCCTGGGGCGTGGACGTGGAAGTGGACGCCGGGGGGAAGCTGCGGCTGAAGTAAGGGCAAGACCACGGAAAGCAGGTTCCGCTGTACATGCGGACCGTGTGGGGCAAGTGAGATAGAAGCCTGGGCCACAGGCGGATGGGAGTTGACGGGATGAAGAAGAAATGGATGGGATGGCTGCTTGCCTGCTCCATGGTATTGGGGAATGGGGCGACGGTCTGCGCGGAAGATTATAAGGGGGATTCCGGCTGGACCGTGAATTTCACGGGCAGCAGGATGGAAAGCAACTTCAATACTTCCGACATCAATGATGCGATCTACAATCTGCAGCCGGGGGACAGCATCGAGATTACGGTGGCATTGCAGAACACAGGCGGAAAGGAAACCGACTGGTGGATGACCAACAAGGTCCTCCGGTCCCTGGAGGACAGCCAGAAAGTGGCGGCCAGCGGCGGTTATTCCTACGTCCTGACCTACCAGCCCTCCCAGGGGGAGCAGGAGACCCTATACAGCAGCGATACGGTAGGCGGGGAGCGCACCGGTGATACGGGCGTGGGCCAGGGCCTGCATGAAGCCACCCAGTCCCTGGACGAATACTTTTACCTGGACACCCTGAAAGCAGGGGAGCAGGGGAGCATTTCCCTGCGTGTGGCCCTGGACGGGGAGACCCAGGGGAATACTTACCAGGACACCCTGGCCAACCTGACCCTGAACTTTGCGGTGGAGGAGCGCAGGAATCCGGTGCCGGTAAATGACCGGGAGGGCGAGGAGCCCGGTGAGGAATCCGGCGGGGAGACGCCCTCCAGGACGCCTCCCAAGACAGGGGACGACAGCAATCTGATGCTGTATGTGTATCTCTCCCTGGGCTCCGGGCTGGGGCTTTTGATCCTGGCTCTGTACGGTCTCCATAAAGCCGGAAAGAAAGGAGGCTGTGGGCGATGAAGATAGCGATGAGAACGGTTTCCCTGCTGACAGCCGTCTGTCTGCTTTTGTCTGCTTCCGTGACCTGTCTGGCAGCGGAGCGGAAGAATTATACTTATACCGTGACGATCAGCGCGGGAAATCAGGGGGTTTTAAGCTTGGAGGACGGAATATCCATCACCGTGGACGGCGGCGGGGATTACCGGATCAGCATGGAGGACGACGGCGGTCTGGTGAGAATCACGGGGCTGACGGCTGCCAATCATATCCGCTTCCTGAACAGCGCGGCTTCCGTGGCCCAGGACAGCAAGTATTATGTAAAAGGGATCCGCATGGGGGGCCGGGACGAGAGTCTGGAGCTGGCATATTTCCGGGTGGAGCGGGATCAGGATTATGTGGTGGCATACGGAATCCGGGGCGATATGGTGCAGTACACCGTAAATTATCAGGACGCCGCGGGGAATCAGCTCTATCCCAGCCAGACTTATTACGGAAATGTAGGCGACAGGCCGGTGATCGCTTATCTGTACGTGTCAAATTATCAGCCTCAGGCCTATAACCTCACAAGGACTCTGCAGAGCGATGCCAGCCGGAACGTATTTACCTTTGTATACAGCCGGATCGCCACCGACGGGCAGATGCCGGGCGGAGATATCGCCCCGGGAGGCGGTATACAGGGAGACACACCGGGCGGAGGCGCTGTATCGGGAGGCGGTACGCAGGGAGACGCCCCGTCCGGAGACGTAGCCCCGGACGGCGGGGCGGCTTTCGGAGGGGATGCGGCAGTTCCCGGAGGCGCCGGGGCGGAAGCGACACCGCCCGGGCAGGAGGAGATTTTGCCGGAGGAAGCGCAGGATCAGGACACACCTCTGGGAGCCAACGGCGGGGAGCCGGAGGACATCGTGGACCTGGACGAGGGCGATACGCCTCTGGGAGACTTTGCGCCGGACAGGGACGGCACAGTGGCCGAGGCCAACATCCGGCTGCGGAGGAATACATGGACTGCGGCGGGAATCGGGGTGATCGCCGTGGCTGCTTTGGCGGCAGGAGCGCTTATGTACCGCAAGATGAGGAAAGCGGCAGGCACCGGGAAAGATGCTCTTGGATAACCGTGCGGAAAGGACGGGAACGGAACGTTGGGACGTAGGATATGTTTTGCTTTGTCTGTGCTGATTCTGGCTGCAATCGTGGCAGTCTGCATTCCCATGACCATACCGCGGCTGATGGGGTATGAGGTGTATGTGGTGGTGAGCGGAAGCATGGAACCGGCAATCCCCGTGGGCAGCGCCCTCTATGTGGAGCCGGCGGAGCCGGAGGATGTGGAGGCGGGAGACGTGATCGCCTTTTTCGAGAGAGGCGCCGTGATCACGCACCGGGTGGTGGAGAACCATGTGGTGGAGGGAGAATTCATCACAAAAGGGGATGCCAACGAGGAAAACGATCTGGCCCCGGTGGCATATGAGAACCTGATCGGGCGGATGGCCCGGGCGGTTCCCGTCCTTGGAAGCATTTTGGCGGTCTGTTCCGGCACCAAGGGAAAGATCTATCTGGCCTGCGGTGTGGCCGGAGCGGTGCTGCTGACTGCGGCGGGCAATCTGTTTTGGAGCGGCAGAACCGGGAACAGACAGAATACATGAAGCTGGCGCAATTGGATAACCAGGGGTTGATCGGAGCAATTCGGTCAGCCTCTTTGTGTCATGGAGGCCGGAAAAGGGAGGATTTTATGAAAGGTATGGGAAAGGTGCTTCTGTGTATCCTGGCAGGGATTCTGGCAGCAATATTCGGAATGTCGGGATACCGGATCTGGGAGATTATGCATGAGAGGAAGACAGCGGAGCACGCATATGAGAAGCTGGACATGTTCATACGGTTTCCGGAGACGGCTGGAGGAACGGCTTCAGGGGCGGGCTTACCGGAGGGGGACGGGGCAGGCCAGAACACGGACAGAGCGGATGTCCGGCAGGCGGTCTCCTTTCCGGAGGTGGATTTTAACAGCCTCGGCAGCATCAACAGGGGAATCGTGGGATGGATTTACGACGAGTTCAGCGTAATCAATTATCCCATTGCCCAGGCCGGGGACAATGAGTACTATCTGGACCATATGTTTGACGGCCAGACCAATCCGGACGGCTGTATCTTCCTGGACTGTCGGAACAGGAGTGACTTTTCGGATTCCCACTGTATCATTTACGGACATTATATGAAGAGCGGAGCCATGTTCGCTGCCTTGGCCAATTACAAAAGCCAGGCGTATTTTGAGGAGCATCCCAGGATGCTTTTGATGACCCCGGACGGAAACTACACCGTTGAGCTGTTTGCGGGATATGTGGCGGATATTCAGGACGACGCCTGGGTGACGGCGTTTGCGTCGGAGGCGGACTATGAGGCCTGGATCGCCGAAAGCATTTCCAAATCCCTGATCGTCAGCGACGTCAGGCCATCCGCGTCGGACCATATCCTTACCCTGTCCACCTGCAGCTATGAATTTCCGGATGCACGGTTTGTGCTGCTGGGTGTGCTTAAGGCGCAGTGAGGGGCGGATGATGAAGCGGTTCGGACAGCCTCTGCCGCGAAAGCAAAATTGCGGTCTTTGTAATTTTGCAGGACTTGCGGGAAATTTTGGCGAAATTTTGGCAGATGCCAATTGTCACTTGACACCGGGAAATGAATATGCTAACGTTAGAGCTATATTAATTCTGTGTTTTGGAGGAGCGCGTCTTCTATGTTATAAAAAGGTATGTTAATTCTGATCAAGCCCCCCGTTAGTATGTGAGTTTGTGAGAATGATAGGGAGTCTGCGTTTTGGAGGAGCACAGATAGCGCCAAGGTGCGTACCGGGGCGGGACCGGATACCCGTTAGCCCTGTGAAACCCGGAACAGGCAGACATGATTCCGGTAAATCGGTTTCTGCTTACGGGTAGTTTCGCGAGGTGTTTTCGGGTGCTTTTTCCACGAAAATCCCGGGATGCAAATTGTCCCGGCGGGGAAGAGCGCCGGAGACAGGTCCGCTGAGAACGTCAAAGTGCAAGGAGGGGGAGAAGATGCCGCAAGAGAGGGTGCTGCATGTACAATTACTGGGAGGCTTCGCCATGTACTATGGGGATGAAGCCGTGAAGCTGAATAAAATGGGGAGTTCAAAGTCTGTCCGTCTGCTTCAGATGCTTCTTCTGTCCTATCCGAGTGGAATTCCCAAGAATGAGCTCATCGACAACCTGTATGGCTGGAATGAGAGCCGTGCGGACACCGCAAACCGCAACCGAAATCTGAATAACCTCATCTATCGGCTGAAAGGTCAGCTTGTGGCATGCGGACTCCCGGAGGAGGAATACGTGGAACTGAACGAGGGGAAATGTACCCTGAAGATCAGCATGCCTCTGGAGACGGATACCCGGACATTTGAACAGGCGGTGGGAAAAGCCCAAAAATCAAATAGGGGGGGTTGTAACGGCTTCACAGAGAGAATCGATCTGCTCCGCAGCGCCAACGACCTTTATTCCGGGGAGCTGCTTCCCGCGAACCAGTCCGAGACCTGGTTCTACCACAAAAGCAATTACTATAAGGGGCTCTACATCTATACGGTGAGGGAGCTGGAAAAAGAATACATAAAGAATAATGATTATAAGAACCGTCTTGCTCTCTACGCGAAAGCGGCATCCATCTATCCTTTTGACAACTGGCAGACACAGCTGATAAAATGCAATTTGGAGATTTACCGCTACGAAGAGGCCATTGACATCTATAACAGCACCATGGAACTGTATGCCCGGGAACTGGGGACGCCGCCTACAGCCGAGATGCAGGAATGCTTTGAGAAACTGGAGCTGAAAGACGAGAACCACAAAAGAGGCGGAGAAATGGGCAGCTGGCGGAACATGGACCGGGTGTTCATGGGCAGAAAGAACGATATCAAGAAAGCGATCTTCGGCCAGGAGATCGTCAAGGGTGCCTACTATTGTACTTATCCCAGCTTTGTGGACTATTGCCGTCTGGTAGCCCGGGCAAAGGGAAGAAATCAGTTCGAGGCGGTCCTGATGTTCCTGACCTTAAGCCAGAGGGAAATCAAAAGCGGTCAGAAACAGATGAACCTCCAGGATGAGATGATCCTCTTAAAGAGCGTGCTCAGCGGTTCCCTGCGAGTGGGCGACGCCTACACCAGGTACGGCAACCGGCATTTTATCCTGATGCTGGTCAACATTGAGAAAGAATATTGCAGTCCTGTCTTCTCCAGAATCGAGTCGGCCTATACCAAGAACGGCGGCAAGGGAGAGCTCTGGTATTATGCTGACATGACACAGGAGCTGCGGGAGTCAGAGCTGTAGGGCCAAGGTGCCGCCATAATCCGGTTGCAATGGAAAAGCTGTTTGTTCCCGGAGTTGCTGTCCCTGCTGAAGCAGTTCCGGTATCAGCGGGACCTATATTACTTACCAGCGTCGGGTCCCGCTGATGACAAGGATTCTTTCTTCTATCATTCGAAAAATTTAATTTTATATTTTTATGGGTGCTTTCGCGAGGTGTTTCGTGGACATTCGTCAGAGCTGTAACGAACGAAAAATCCAGACTTGACATAAGACGACATAAAGTGTATCCTATTCTTAGAAATCGTAAATATATCATTGAGTACTCTATTTTATCTAAAGCTGTGCGGTGTTTCTGCCGAATTACGGAAAAATCATCCAATTAAAAAATAAAAAAATGAATCGTCTGGCGCAAAATAATTGAGGAAATTCTGCAGCCGTGTTAAAATAGAGACAGAGAAAGGAAAGGCATGGAGGAGACGAAAAGAATTGGAACGCCCTACGACGATGTATTTCGTACCCTGCTGAATGACTGCAGCAGCCTGATTATCCCGGTTATCAACGAAGTGTTCGGGGAAAGCTATTCCGGAGAGGAAGAGATAGTTTTTTCTGCAAACGAGCATTATCTGAACCGACAGGACGGGGATGAGGAGGAAAGGATAACAGACACCAGTTTCAGGATAGTGGGAAAAGAGAGCCGAAAATACCACCTGGAATGCCAGAGCAGTGCAGACGACAGCATGCTGGTGAGATTTTTCGAATACGGCACGCAGATTGCGCTGGACGACGGAGAGATTGAGGGGAATGTACTGACAGTGACATTTCCCCATGCAGGGGTTCTGTTTTTGCGGCACAGGGAGACAACGCCGGACAGAATGCGGATCAGGATGATCACCCCGGGAGGAGATGTGGAATACAGTATCCGGGTGATGAAAGCCCAGAAGTATACCATGGAGGAAATGTTCGGAAAAGGGCTGCTGTTTCTGGTTCCGTTCTACATTTTTAGCCATGAAAGCCGGTTTGAGGAATATGAGAAAGATGCGTCCAGGCTGGAAGCGCTGAAAGCGGAGTACAGCCAAATCAGAGCCGAGCTGGAGAGGCTGATGGAGCAAGGAAAGATCAGTGAATATACAAAGTGTACACTGGTGGATATGTCGAACAAGGTATTGGAGAATATAGCCAGGAAATATCATTCTGTCAGGAAAGGAGTGAAAGACATTATGGGTGGAAAAGTATTGGAATATGAGGCGAAAACGATTCGGAATGAGGGGATAGCGCAGGGGATAGCGCAGGGGATAGAGCAAGGAATGGAACAAGGAATAGAACAAGGAATAGAACAAGGAATAGAACAAGGAATGGAACAAGGAGTGGAGAAAGGTATTCGGGGAACCGTCAGCATTTTGAAGAATCTGGGCATTCCGGAGCAGACGATCCAGGTCGAAATCCAGGAACAGTACAACCTCAGCTGCGAAGCTTCAAAGAAATATTTATAGTGTAAGTTCGGTTTGGCAAGGTAGTTCATGAAATTGACTGAGCGGATGATATGTCTGGATGAGGGGAATTAGAAACAATAGGATTATCGTGAACCCTGCAGAGGCGGGAAAAGACTATCTGCAGGGTGTTTTTAGAAAACTGATATTTGTATCGAAGAATACAGACTTGACATAAGACGACATAAAACATATTTTATTCTTATAAATCGTAAATATATCATTAAGTACTCTATTTTATCTAAAGCTGTGCGGTGTTTCTGCCGAATTACGGAAAAATCATCCAACTTGAAAATTAAAAAATGAATCGCCTGGCGCAAAATAATTGAGGAAATCCTGCAGCCGTGTTAAAATAGAGACAGAGAAAGGAAAGGTATGGAGGAGACGAAAAGAACTGGAACGCCCTACGACGATGTATTTCGTACCCTGCTGAATGACTGCAGCAGTCTGATTATCCCTGTTATCAACGAAGTGTTCGGGGAAAGCTATTCCGGAGAGGAAGAGATAGTCTTTTCTGCAAACGAGCATTACCTGAACCGGCAGGACGGGGATGAGGAGGAAAGGATAACAGACACCAGTTTCAGGATAGTGGGAAAAGAGAGCCGAAAATACCACCTGGAATGCCAGAGCAGTGCAGACGACAGCATGCTGGTGAGATTTTTCGAATACGGCACGCAGATTGCGCTGGACGACGGAGAGATTGAGGGGAATGTACTGACAGTGACATTTCCCCATGCAGGGGTTCTGTTTTTGCGGCACAGGGAGACAACGCCGGACAGAATGCGGATCAGGATGATCACCCCGGGAGGAGATGTGGAATACAGTATCCGGGTGATGAAAGCCCAGAAGTATACCATGGAGGAAATGTTCGGAAAAGGGCTGCTGTTTCTGGTTCCGTTCTACATTTTTAGCCATGAAAGCCGGTTTGAGGAATATGAGAAAGATGCGTCCAGGCTGGAAGCGCTGAAAGCGGAGTACAGCCAAATCAGAGCCGAGCTGGAGAGGCTGATGGAGCAAGGAAAGATCAGTGAATATACAAAGTGTACACTGGTGGATATGTCGAACAAGGTATTGGAGAATATAGCCAGGAAATATCATTCTGTCAGGAAAGGAGTGAAAGACATTATGGGTGGAAAAGTATTGGAATATGAGGCGAAAACGATTCGGAATGAGGGGATAGCGCAGGGTATAGAGCAAGGAATGGAAAAAGGAATAGAGCAAGGAATGGAAAAAGGTATTCGGGGAACCGTCAGCATTCTGAAGAATCTGGGCATTCCGGAGCAGACGATCCAGGTCAAAATCCAGGAACAGTACAACCTCAGCTCCGAAGCTTCAAAGAAATATTTATAGTGTAAGGCTGGTCTGTCAAGATAGTTCATGAAATTGACTGAGCGGATGATATGTCCGGATGAGGGAATCCAGAAACAATAGAATTATCGCGAACCCTGCAGAGGCGGGAAAAGGCTATCTGCAGGGTGTTTTTAGAAAACCGATATTTGTATCAAAAAACAGCTTTGAAAGGTAAAAAATTCGCACTTATTTTGCTGTGAGTAGCGCCCTTTGTGAGCAGGTCTGTTCTGGGGACGATAATCTATAAGGGGGTAGCCGGGATTGAAAGCATGTGGCCAATGACATATGAGTTCAATCAGGAAAAGGTGGTGGAAAACCTGTACCTTGGGGAAATAAAAATTTTATCTACAGAAAAATCAGTAATTGTAGAAATGGAGCCAATGAATGTGGATAACTTTCCAATTTTCCTGGAAAACTCAAAAAGGGAAATTTGAGATTCCCGGGTAGGCTATAATGGGAGTTACCTTTCAAAACTTTGCCGTCAATTGTCACTTGACACAAAGAAATGAATATGATAACGTAAATACATATCTAGGTTTGCATTTTGGCGGAGCATATCTCCACATGCTATAAAATGCTAGAAGAATATTATAAATATGGCTTTTATCCCTGACAGTCATACAGAAAAGATAAACGTGCTCTCCCATGTCATTAGGGAAAATTAACGGGCCGAAAGTCTGCGTTTTGGCGGAGCATATATTGCGTGTACTAAACATAGAAATGTCGCAGAGTTAAGACCTTTGCGACATTTGGTTGTTTTGCCTAGAAATGCACAAAAGAAAGGTGGTGGAAAGGGTAAAAAATACAACAGGGGGGTTGTGACGGCCTGAAAGAGCGAGTAGACATGCTCCGTTGCGCAAAGGATCTTTACTCAGGAGAATGCTTCCCGCGGACCAGTCCAAGACCTGGTAGATGTAGACATTAATTTAAACATTAATCTAGTGAAAGGGCATAGTTATGGGTATGAAGTGGAAAGTTCAGTCTGGAGAAATACGCAAATTTAACGGAGGAACGGGGGATATGCAGCCGAGGAAAGAAAATGTGGACAGTCTCACGGGCATTTTGAAAAAAGATGTTGCTGAAGCGAAGATTACCTCCATACTCAACAAAAAACCGGGTGGTGCGATTTTTTTATGTGATGTCGACAGCCTGAAAATGATGAACGAAAAATATGGACACTTAGCTGGCGATGAATGCTTGAAACAGGTGGCACAGATTCTTACATATATGACGAATCCGGAGGACGTTCTGGGCAGATGGGGCGGCGATGAATTTATTATTTATAAACCGAACTGCAGAGACGTGCAGCGGGCGCAGGAAACACGCGAACGGATTGAAAATCGTTTTCACATGAACAGAAGAAAAGAAAAGGGAAAAATGTTATTCTCTGTAACGGTGGTATGCGTTTTGTGGCGCTCAGGAGATACCTGCAGAAAATTAGTGAATAGAGCGTGCGAAGAACTGGAAAAATGCGAAACAGCGCTTTATATGGCGAATGCGCAGATGGATGATAGTAAGGATCAGTATATCATGGACGTTAGGCGTGTCCGAAAGGATCTGATCGAGCAGATTAATATACCGGGGGCCTTTTGCCAGGATTATGAAACCTTTAAAGGTATTTATCGTTTCCTGGAACGTGGGCTGATCAGAAGCAGCCAAAAAGCGTGTATCATTTTGATGACTGTAGTAAACAGGGACGGGGAAAGTCTTATGCCGTATGAGAAAGACGCGTTGATGGAGCGGCTGGGAAAGGATATTCAGTCTACGCTTCGGATTGGTGATGTATACACCAAATATTCCAGCAGTCAGTATCTTGTCCTTGTCATTGATGCAACAGAGGGGCAGGCGGATATGATTGCTGATCGGATTAAAGGCAAGTTTGTGGCAGGCAGTCTGGAAAATGACATATTGATTCACCGCTGCTATGAACTTCAGCCAGCCAGGATCATCGAACCGGAAGAGTGGGATATCGCGGAGGTAGACTTACAGAGCGTATAAGGAGAAACGTGGTATGGCGGCAAAAAAGTTATCAGTACAGATGTTTGGCGGCTTTTCAGCTAAATATGGAGATGAGATCCTTGTCTTTGGAAGTCAGGGAGATTCAAAATATGGCCAGTTGTTCCAGATACTGATGACCCAACCGAAACAGGGGATCAGTAAAAGGAACATTGCCGAAGCACTTTATAATTGGGAAAAAGTCGGGAACCTGAATGCAACCCTCAACAATACAATTTTTCGGCTTCGCAGATATTTAGAGGTATCGCCGCTGCCTTCTTCGGAGTATCTGCTTTTAAACGGGGGAATATTGCGGTTTGGCGGTGAGACGGAGATAGAGTCGGACGCCTGGGAATTTGAAAAAACAGCGCAAAAATTCAGAAAAGAACAGGACAGGCAAAAAAAGGCGGAATTGTGTGAGAAAGCCAATGAAATTTATCGAGGAGAATTTTTACCGTATTTGTCCAATGAACAGTGGGTAATAGATAAAAACTGTTATTACCGAGAACTGTATTTTGAGGAAATGGAATATCTGTGTTCTTTTTTGAAAGAGGAGGGCAACTATAGAAAACTGGAGAGCGTATCGGAACATATTGTAAAAATTTATCCAAATGAGGGCTGGGAAATATGGCGGATTGTAAGTCTGGCCGCAATGAACAGGCATGAGGAGGCAAAGGACCTATATCGGAATGTAATGGCGTATATACAGAAAGTGGGGAATTTTCTGTCAAAAGAACAGTGGGAGCGCCTACATGAAGCGGAAGATATGCTGCATCAGCCAGATAGAACAGAGGAAGAAATCAGGAAAGACTTAATGAAAGAAGCAAGGGGACAAGGAGCTTATTGCTGCACGTTTCAGGGCTTTTCAGATTGTTTTCATATGTTGAGACGGGTTATGAGGAGGGAAACAATTCATTTTTGTCTGCTTTTATGTACGATTTTGGACGAAAACGGTCAGCCCGTGGACGATTGTGGACGTTGTGAAAAGCTTGAGGAAAGGCTGTGCGCGGTATTTCGAAACCGCTTACGCGTGGGAGATGTCTATACCAAGTATTGTGGGAACCAGTATCTGCTTTTGAGCGTGGGCATAGAGAAAGGGGATACTTCGGAGATTGGCGCACGCATAGACAGGGACTTTCGTAAACGCTGCGGCGGCCGTGGAGGCATTAGCTGCAGACTTTTGGCAAATGGATAAAAAATGTTTTGTGCGGCATGTGATGAAATAGGTTGTGAAATTGTTCCTTTGCTATACTAAAGCAGAACATCAATTTATCCATAGAGAACGAATGCAGTTTTAGGAGAGAAAGGGTAGAGTGCGATGAAAAAGAAACAGGCAGTGAAAGTGATCGCGGTAGCAGGTGTTGCCCTTGGGGGGGCTCATGGGCTTCAAGATGGGAACATGGTCTATGCTGCTGAGATGGAGCAGGAGGGAACAGATGAACTAATTTTCCCACCGTCGCAATATGACAGCACCGGGGAAACAGACAGTCTGGCGGACAGCGCTGATGTAGTGGACAGCACAGGTTCAGCAGACAGTACGGAATCAAAAGATAGTGCGGAGTCAACGGACAGCACGGAACAGGCTTCTGAGAGTGTAGAGGCATCCTCTGAAAGCGAGGAATCAGTTTCCGAATCCGAGGAGTCCTCCTCCGAAAGTGAAGAATCAGTTTCCGAATCCGAGGAGTCCTCCTCCGAAAGTGAAGAATCAGTTTCCGAATCCGAGGAAGCATCTTCCGAGAGCGAAGAATCTGTTTCCGAATCCGAAGAGGGAGCATCAGAGAGCGAAGAATCAGTTTCCGAATCCGAAGAAGCATCCTCCGAGAGCGAAGGGGCAGTTTCCGAATCCGAGGAGGGAGCATCTGAGAGCGAAGAATCAGTTTCCGAATCCGAGGAGTCATTATCCGAGAGCGAAGAATCAGTTTCTGAATCCGAAGCGTCCACTTCCGAATCTGAGTTATCAGACTCGGAGTCTTCAAGTGCATCGGAAAGCGAGAGCACTGAGGCTAGTTGGAAAGAATGGCTCACCATGTTTGTGAACAGCAGGGCGGCAACGCTGGCGGCTGAGACGGATACAAGTGATGCAACCGATGCGCAAAAAGCAGAACTTAATCGTTTGCTACAGGAGTATAAGGATAATCTTACCAAGTTAGAGGAAGCAAAGCATGAAGGGGATACTGAATTGGCTTCCTATCAAAAAGCCGTTGCAGAAAGCATAATTAAATATGAGGCGGCGGCTGAGGGGACGAATGTAAGGTTAACCGATATTGGGGATAACAAGTCATATTATGTTACTTATACGGATGCTTTGGGGAAAGACGTTACAAAGTTTTATCAGTACAGTACGGATGGGCAGGGCGATGTCCATGTATATGAGGCGAATGCAAGTTATAAGGATCCAGATAGTGGGAACACGATCGAAGCCTATGATGACATTGTGACGGAAAAGGATGGAAAGCAATACATTAAAACTCCTGATGGAGACTTTGTGCCGGTTCTGTATACGCAGACGAATCCGGATGGATCAATTGTCTATGTTATTGAAGAAGTGAAAGATCCTGGCAGCGCCTTTGTTAAAAGTAGGACTTCGTTAGTCGTAAGCGCTGATAAGTCTAAAGTAGAGTATAAAACAGATACTTTTCAGGATGTTGGACAGCTGAAAGATGGCGATGGAGCTCTTACACAGACAGGCACATTCACTGTGAGTGACAGGAGTTATACCGTTGCCGGAGGAGGCAGAGGTAAGTATGGAAGGTATTTTGTTGTTCAGGATCAGAATGGTAACTGGCGTAAGCTTATTCTAGATGGTACAAAGGACAGCCAGCTAGTAATAGATAAGGATTTTGGTTTTAGAATTTTCCACAATGGTAAGGATAACGACAGAATTGATTTGGGGGAAAATTGGATTCTAAAGACGGATGCAAATGGTAAATATGGTTTGTATCAGGCAGAATATGATAAAGAATATGTGAAGGATAGCTGGATAAGTGGCCACTGGGAATACACATTAAAGTCGGTTGCTGATACTCCAACATATACATTTACCATTCGTATAGGGGATACAGCTGATTATAATCAAAGTGGAGAAGTTACAACCACTGGTCAAACGACTGTATATGACAGAGATATAACATCGACAAGTAATGAGGTTGATAGGGTGGCATCGGCCAGCGCGAGCGAGAGCGAGAGCACCTCCACAGTGGTAAGTGAGAGTGAGAGTACCTCAACAGCAGTGAGTGAGAGCGAAAGTACTAGCACGTTGGTAAGCGCGAGCGAAAGTACCTCCACAGTAGTGAGCGAAAGTGAGAGTACCTCAACAGTAGTAGCAGTAAGCGAGAGCGAGAGCATCTCAACCGTAGTGAGTGAGAGCGAAAGCACCAGCACAGTAGTGAGCGAGAGTACTTCCACGGTAGTAAGTGAGAGCGAAAGCACCAGCACGGTAGTGAGCGAGAGCGAGAGTACTTCGACTGTAGTAAGCGAAAGTGAGAGCACCAGCACGGTAGTGAGCGAGAGCGAGAGTACTTCGACTGTAGTAAGCGAAAGCGAGAGCACCAGCACGGTAGTAAGTGAGAGCGAGAGCACCTCAACCGTAGTAAGTGAGAGCGAAAGCACTTCTACAGTAGTAAGCGAGAGCGAGAGCACCTCAACAGTGGTAAGCGAAAGCGAGAGTACTTCTACAGTAGTAAGTGAGAGCGAGAGCACCTCAACCGTAGTAAGTGAGAGCGAAAGCACTTCGACAGTGGTAAGCGAAAGCGAGAGCACCTCAACCGTAGTAAGTGAGAGTGAAAGCACCTCAACAGTGGTGAGCGAGAGCGAGAGCACTTCTACAGTAGTAAGTGAGAGTGAAAGCACCTCGACCGTAGTAAGTGAGAGCGAGAGTACTTCCACGGTAGTGAGCGAGAGCGAAAGCAGCTCAACAGTGGTAAGCGAAAGCGAGAGCACTTCGACCGTAGTGAGCGAGAGCGAGAGCACCAGCACGGTAGTGAGTGAGAGCGAAAGCAGCTCAACAGTGGTAAGCGAAAGCGAGAGCACCAGCACGGTAGTAAGTGAGAGCGAGAGCACTTCAACAGTGGTAAGCGAAAGCGAGAGCACTTCCACAGTAGTAAGTGAGAGCGAAAGCACCTCAACGGTGGTAAGTGAGAGCGAAAGCACCTCAACGGTGGTAAGTGAGAGCGAAAGCAGCTCAACAGTGGTAAGCGAAAGCGAGAGCACTTCTACAGTAGTTAGCGAGAGCGAGAGCACTTCGACCGTGGTAAGTGAGAGCGAGAGTACTTCTACAGTAGTAAGTGAGAGCGAAAGCACCTCGACCGTGGTAAGCGAGAGCGAGAGTACTTCCACGGTAGTGAGCGAGAGCGAGAGCACCTCAACAGTGGTAAGCGAAAGCGAGAGCACCTCAACAGTGGTAAGCGAAAGCGAGAGCACTTCTACAGTAGTGAGTGAGAGCGAAAGCACTTCGACCGTGGTAAGTGAGAGCGAGAGTACTTCCACGGTAGTGAGCGAGAGCGAGAGCACCTCAACAGTGGTAAGTGAGAGCGAGAGCACTTCGACGGTGGTAAGTGAGAGCGAGAGTACTTCTACAGTAGTGAGTGAGAGCGAAAGCACTTCGACAGTGGTAAGCGAGAGCGAGAGCACCAGCACGGTAGTGAGTGAGAGCGAAAGCACTTCGACTGTAGTAAGCGAAAGCGAGAGCACCAGCACGGTAGTAAGTGAGAGCGAAAGCACTTCAACGGTGGTAAGTGAGAGCGAGAGCACTTCAACGGTGGTAAGTGAGAGCGAGAGTACTTCTACAGTAGTGAGCGAGAGCGAGAGCACCTCAACCGTAGTAAGCGAAAGCGAGAGCACTTCCACAGTAGTAAGCGAGAGCGAAAGCACCTCCACAGTGGTAAGCGAAAGCGAGAGCACCAGCACGGTAGTGAGTGAGAGCGAAAGCACCTCAACAGTAGTAAGCGAGAGCGAGAGCACCTCAACCGAAGTAAGCGAGAGCGAGAGTACTTCTACAGCGATAAGCGAAAGCGAGAGCATCTCAACCGAAGTAAGCGAGAGCGAGAGTATTTCTACAGCGGTAAGTGAGAGCGAGAGCATCTCAACCGAAGTAAGCGAGAGCGAGAGTACTTCTACAGCGATAAGCGAAAGCGAGAGCATCTCAACCGAAGTAAGCG